>Ga0207873_1000520_pt1 | contig 41676 bp, 26 predicted proteins | sample BGWIniCompost_FD_187373 | JGI IMG/M metagenome (GOLD analysis project Ga0207873, IMG submission 187373) | Cellulose adapted compost microbial communities from Newby Island Compost Facility, Milpitas, CA, USA - BGW Initial Compost (SPAdes)... ... | reverse complement strand
CTTGGGAAGACTCCGACCCCGACTTGGCAGCATTCGTAGGCAAGCCCCGCAGGAAGCTGTCGATCCTCAAGGCTTGGCCGCAGCTGCTCGGCGTCGCGGGCCTGACCTTCGTCCTCGGCTACTACGTGCCGATGTACCGCGCTCATGAATCACTCACGAAGCAGCACGCCGTGGCGGCGCAGCGCATGGTGCAGCTGAGCGGGAACCTCGACGAGACCCAGGCCAAGCTGAACAAGACCGAGGAGGAGCGCAGGACCCTGGCCGCACGCCTGGACGAGGTCGACGCGCAGCGCTCGAGCGAGGCCGGGCGGCTCGACAGCTTGAAGCAGAGCCTCGAGAGCGGCCTGGCCAAGGCCATCCGGACGAACGCGGTTCGGTTGGAGAGCTCCCAGCACCTCGTGGCCGTCGCCCTGGACGCCAAGGACGTGTTCGCCGCGGGCAAGCCGGACGTCACCCCCAAGGCGAAGAACCTGCTCTGCGACGTGGCGCGCGCCGCCGGAGATCGAAAGCTGCACCTCGCCGTCACCGCGGATGAGGCGCCGCCGGCGGCCTCGCGTCGCTTCGTGCGCGACGCCCGCGCCTACGCCGCCATCCGGGCGAGCTCCGTCGCCGAGGTGCTCGAGAAGACCTGCCGGGTGCCGAGCTCCCGCATCGAGACGGCGGGGGCCCTGGGGAGCGCCGCCGGGAAGGGATCCATCGTGCGCTTCGAGATCCCCGTCGCAGCCCCTTGAGAGTCGTCGCGGCTCCGTGAGTACCGCCGTGAGGCGGCCGTCGTGTGCGCCTCAACCGGGAGCGCGAGCGAGCAGCTCCTGGAGATCCTCGGGCAAGGCATCGAAGCGCTCGAGGGCGGCGATCAGATCCGCGTTCGTCGGGAGCTCGGTGAGGAACTGGCGCGCATATGGCGTCCCCAGCAAGCCGTCGAGGCGCCGTCGCAGGGGACGCAGGCCTCGCACGACGGCCTCTCGCGCCGCCTCCTCGTCGCCCGCGGCGGAGAGCGCGCGCTGCCAGGCGAGGTAGACGATCGACTCGTTGAGCAAGCTGGGCGCGTCCCCGTCGAGCAGCTCGGCGGCTTCCCGCGCGAGGGCGACCGCCGCGTCGGTGCGGTGGCAGAGCCGCTCCGCCTCCGCCCAGGCTCCCAGGGCCGCGGGGAGGACGTCGTGGTGACCCATCTGGCGATAGCCCGTCGCCGCGGTACGCAGCAGCTGGGCCGCGCGCGTCGCGCTGGGCGCGTCCGGAGCCCGTAGGAGCTCCACGCCCCGGTAGAAGAGAGTCCCCAGGTTGGCTCGATCGGGGGCGGTCCAGATCTCGGCGGCGGCGGCGTCCGCGTCGGCGCGGACCTCCGCGAGCTGGACGTCGAGCTCCCGATCCGTGCCGAACACCGAGGCCCAGCCGAGCAGGTTCATGCGCGCGTGACGGACGGCGCCGGCGCTGCCGATCGCCTCGGCGAGGGCGAGGCCCGCTTCGAGGGCGCTCCGCGCTTCCTGGCGTGCGCCCAGGGTGGTGAGCGCGAAGCCCAGGTTGGTCATCAGCACCGCCTCGCGCTCCTTCAGGCCGGCGGCGCGGGCAGCGGCCACGGCGTTGCGGCGGGAGTCGAGGGCGCGGATCAGCGCGCCCTGGGTTTGCCGGACGACGGCCAAGGTCTGGTAGCCGTCTACCGCGGCGCCCTTGACGTTCTGGGACTCGGCGAGGGCGAGGAGGCGTGTCGCTTGCCGTTCCGCCGCGTCGAAGTGGCCGGCGAAGGCGTGACGCGCCGCCAGGCAAGCGGCGCAGCGGGCGACCTCCTCGTGCAGGCCGAGCGCCTCGGCGGAGTCGCACACCTCCCCGAGCCGCTCGCTCACGTTTTCGCCCGCGCCGCGTGCGTCGTCGTAGCGTGCCCGCGCGCCCCGGGCTCGTACCGCGCTGGCCTCGTCGTAGACGTTCTCTTCCAAGGCGGACACGGCGCTCTCACGATCGCTGGCTCGCGGATCGAGGCGGCTCCAGCTCTCGTCGAGGTACAGGGCGCGGCGGAACGCGACGGGCTTGTCGTGGCTGAAGGCGAGGGCCCGCTCGGCGAGCGTCAGCGCGTCCTGGAGCGCGTTCGCCGTCAGGGCGCGGCGCGCGGCGCGCTCCCAGTGGTGCGCGGCGAGCTCCGGTAGGTCACCGCGATCGTAATGAGCCGCGACGATCGCCGCGTCCTCGCCCGCCTCCGCGAGCCAGTTGGCGGCGAGCACGTGGAGCTCGCGCCGTCGCTCCTCCCCGAGGGACTCGTAGGCGACGTCCCGCATCAGCGCGTGCTGGAACGCCCACTCGCTCGTGCCCGGGAAGCGGGAGCTGCTCTGTCGCACGAGGAAATCCGTGCCCGCGAGGGCCTCCAGGACCCGCGCCGGGTCGGCGATGCCGAGGACGGGGAGGGCCGCTTCCCAGCAGCACAGGCCGAAAACGCTCAGGCGCCCCAGGGCGTCCCGGGACTCTTCCCCGAGGGCGTCGAGGCTCACCTGGATGGCGGCTTCGATCGTCGGGGCGTGCTTCGGATCGCGTCCAGCGGCGATCACCCGGGCGAGCTCCGCCGCGAACAACGGCGAACCCGCGGCTTGCTCGGCGATCTGGCGCAGCGCCTCGTCGGAGGCGCGGTGGCCGAGCAGCGCGCCAGCGATCTCCCGGACCGCGTCCCGAGCCAACGGGTGCAGGTCGACGCGAACGTGTTTGCGACCAATGAAGCGCTCCCCGTGCTCGGCCCAGAACGACGGGCGGACGCAGGCGAGCACGAGCAGCGGGCGCTCCGCGGCGCGCCCGAGCAGGTGGTCGATCCAACCGACGCTCTCGGCGTCCGCCCACTGCAGGTCCTCGAGGACCACCACCAGGGGCGAGTCGAGCCGACGGAGCACCAGATCCGTCATGGCGAGCCACAGGGCGTCTCGCGAACCGCGGGCGTCGCCGGCGGGTTCCAGGGCTTCGTTGGCGAGGAGCTTGGCGAGCAGGAGCCGGCCGGAGTTCGACGAATCCGCCGCGCTGGGCAGGCCCAGGCGATCGACGAGCGCGTCCTCTGCCTCCTGCTCGGAGGCGCCCTTCGGGAGGCGCACCAGGGCTCGCAGCAGATCGGCGGCGGCGCCGAGGGCGTGGGCCCGCGAGTACCCCTCGCTCCGCTGGACGATGAGCTCCGGAGGTTCAGCGCGCGCGGAGATGCGCGCCAGGAGCTCCCGCTGCAAGCGGCTCTTGCCGATCCCGGGTGGTCCACTGATGCTCACGAGCATCGACGTCGAGTCGCGCAGGCACTGATCGTAGGCGCCGAGCACCTGGTTCAGCTCCGTCTCGCGCCCCAGGAACGGCGCCCCGCCGGAGCGCTCCTGCTGCGCCCGTGGCAGCGGCGCACCGAGCAGCGCCGAGCCGGCGTCGCCCATCGAAAACCCATAACGACCCCGACCCAGCTCGCGCGTGGTCGTGTCCACGAGCACCGAGCCCGCCGCCGCGGCGCGCGCCAGGGCCGCGGCGCGGTCGACGACTTCACCCAAGGGCTGGACGCTGTCTCGTTCTCGATCGACGTCGACCCGCGCGCGGCCCGTGGCGATGCCGACCTGGGCGCCCGCGGCCGCCAGCTCGTGGCCGATGTCGAGAGCGACCGCGGCCTCGTCTCCGAGGGCCCGGCGCGCCCCCAAATGAGCGACCAACGCGTCCGCGCCGAGGGGAGCCGCGTCCGCCGAGCGGGCGTGGAGCTTTTCCAGAGCGCGCCGGCGGGCGTCGGGGCTCACGAAGCGCGAAGCCACCAGTGTCGTCAGGAGCCGGGAGGACGAGCCCTGGATTCGTGGCGTGAGCTCACGCGGGATCCAGCTCGTGCGACCGCACTCGAGGAGGGCCTCTCGCAGGAGGCCTTCGACCTCCTCTGCGGTCTCCGGGCGCTCCGCCGGATCCGTGCGCAGGAGGCGACGCACGAGCTCGTCGAGGGACGGCGGCGTGTGGTGGATCAGCTCCCGCAGGGACGGCGGGATCGTGGTCGCCAGGCGCGCCAGGGTGGCGAGGGTGCTGGGACCGACGTGGGGGGGACGTCCGGCGACCAGCTCGAACAGGGTCGCCCCCAAGGAGTACAGATCCGCGCGGCCGTCGATCACCGTGTCGCCGCGGGCCTGCTCGGGCGCCATGTACGCGGGCGTCCCCACGATGTCGCCGGTGCGCCCGAGCCGCATGCGCGTCGCCACGCCGAAATCGACCACCACGGGCTCGACGTCGAGCTCCTCGGGAGGAGCGTCCGGGAGAGGGCGCAGCAGGATGTTGCCCGGCTTGATGTCCCGATGCACGACGCCCGCGCGGTGGGCGGCGCCGAGCGCGCGCGCCACGAGCGCCCCGAGGGCGACCACCTCCTGCAGCGCGAGGGGGCGACGGCGGTGACGGACGCCGAGATCTTCTCCCTCGAGCCACTCCATCGCGACGAAGGGCTGCTGCTCTCGCTCGAGGAACCCGGACGCGATGACGCGCACGATGTTCGGGTGTCGCAGCAGGCGCAGCACCTCGCCCTCTCGCCGCAGCCGCGCCTCGTCCTCCGGGGCGACCCCCGCTGCCGCGGCGACGATCTTCACGGCGACGGGGTGCCCCGTGTGCAGGTCCAGGGCCCGGTAGACCACGCCGACTCCGCCCCGTCCCACCTCGCGCTCGAGGGCGAAGCGGCCGCCGAGGGGTTCGAGCGTGCCTGGGGAGAGCATCGGCCTGCGGAGGTTGTACCCCAAAGTGGGGGCGGGTCGCAGCTCGGAGGCGTCGGCGGCTTCTTCACGGCCGCTCGCGACGCCCGCGGCACGGCGCCTGCCCCGGGACACCGTGTCGACACGAGCCGTCGGGACGCGGTGCCGACGCGAAGCAGCATGCCAGGCTCGTCCGGGGGACGAGCCGGCGCTCCGGTCACAGGCGCGAGCGCGGCGCGCGCCGTGCTCGCTGTCGCCGCGGCAGTTCGGGCGGGGGCAGGGGAGTCCCCGGCGGCTCGGTGGCGTGCAGGCCCATCGAGAGCAGATCGTCGACGCCGACGAGGGGGCCCGCCGTGCGCGCGGCCGCGTGGCGGAGCAGGGCACGGAGCTCCAGCTCGTTGCCCGGCCAGGTGTGCTCCGTGAGGATGCGCAGGGCCGCGGGGGCGATGCCCAGAGGTTCGCCGCGCGTGCGCAGTCCAGCCGCCGCCAGCTCGAACAACACGAGAGATTGCAGATCCTCGGCGCGGTCCGCCAAGGCAGGTAGGGTGACGTGGGGCCCTCGCAGCAGGCGTAGCAGGTTCTTGCTCAGCCGAGCCTCCGGGTCGTCGAGGTCGAGCGGTCGTTGGCTACAGACGACGATCGCCCCCGTGTGCTGCAGGAGCAAGGGAGCGATCCCTTCCTGGGTGTCCGCGGGCAGCGCGGCGGGATCCTCCAGGACGAGGGTGCCTCCCGCGCTGCGCTTCAAGGGTGAATTGTGAGGGTCTTCCCAGTTCTCCAGGGAACGCGCTCGCAGCGAGGCGCAGTCCACGGAGACGAAGGGCTCACCGCGGCGAGGGCTGGCGAGGTGGAACACCGCGGCCCAGGCGCGCCCGTCCGTCCCCGGGGGCGCGACCAGTACGAGCCTCGTCTCGGCGCGGGCGAGCTGCTCGATCTCCTGGATGGTCATGCGGGAGGCGGGGCCGTGAGCCGTGGAGCGCAGGGGCTCGGCGGAGCTCTCCGCCTCGGCGGTGCGTCGCCGCTCTTCCGCTTGGAGGGCTTCGGCGAGGGCGGCCCGCTCGCTCTCGACGTGTTCCGCGTGGTGACGCGCGGCGAGCTCGCGCTGACGAGAGCGGGCCATGGCCGAGGACACGGAGAGGAGACCGGTGGCGCGATCTCCGAGGGCGCGTAGACCCCGCGCCTCCTCGAGGCTGAGGGCGGCGCTGCGCGCGCCGCGGGGCATGACCAACAGACCCATCGGGCCGTCGCCGTCGACGAGGGCCGTCGCCGTCGCCGCGCGGTGGCTCTCGAACCATCCGAGCAGCGGGCGCAGCTCCGGTTGACGCACCTGGAGCAGGGCGAGGGTCTCGGCGCGGAGGGTGCGCTCGGGTTCGTTCAGGGCGAGCTCGAGGATCCGCTCGGGGAACTCCGCCGAGGCCTCGTGGAGGTATCCCGCGACGTCGACGTGGAGCACGCCGGCGGGATCGCGCCGCCAGAGCTCCGGGCGCCCCTCCGCCATGGGCTCGGCCCGCCGCAGCTCGAGCAAGGTGGCGCGCAGGGCTGCCTCCGGCTCCGGGAGGAGCGCCTTATCCATGGCGGCGTGCACGGCCGTCAGCCAGCGAGAGCTCTCCGGGCCCAGAGGGCGAGCGACCCCACGCGCGACGAGGCCGGCGACGAGGCTGGCGGCGCACCCACCGAGGACGACGAGGCCCAGGGCGTCCGGGGCACGGCGAGCGAGCCACAGGGTGAAGAGCGCCGTGGGCACGCCCAGGAGCACGATGGCCAAGCTGGCGCGTAGGGCCATGGACACGGACGCGGGGTCCCGCGTCGCGCACGTCCACGTGACGGCCAGGGCAGTGCCCGTGAGCACGGTCGGCAGCACCCGATCCGGCGGGGCCACGTCGACGAGGGTGGCGGCGGCGGCGATCAGCGCGCCCGTCAGGGAGAGCGTGAGCGCGCCCCGGGCCCGATCACCGACGCCGAGCTCCAGCCCGCGCAGGAGGACCATGCGCCCCGCGGAGGCGGCGAGGAGGAGGGTGCTCCCGATGGCGGCGGCCATCGTGGCGTAGTCGATCGCGAGGGGATCCAGCAGGGTCGCGCCGGGCCAGAGGGCGCGCGTCCCCGGGAGCGCCACCGCGATGCCCCACAGCACCGCGGCGAAGGCCGCCGCGTCCCGGGAGCGCGCCGCGCGGTGTCCCGTGATGAGCCCCGTGGGCGCAGTGACGCTCGCGAGGGCGATCAGCGCGGCGATGGTGCAGACGCCCGCGCCGAGGTTCGCGGCCGCGTCGAAGGCGGGGCGCCCAGCGGGGCCGGCCCGCGCCGCGAGGTGGAGCGCCATGCCCCACCCCACCCCCTGGACCGCGGGGATGGCGGTGGGCAGGAGCGCCGTTCGTCGGAGGCGGTCCGTGCGTTGCCAGAGCAGCGCGACGGCGACGGGGAGGACGAGCAGGGCGCCCCAGCGGAGGGACCCCGTGGTCGCGCTCCAGCTCGCGAAAGCGACATAAGCCACCGTCGCACTGGGCAAGAGCCAGGAGCGCGGGAACGCGGACACGGCAGGACCGTACCCCGGAGGGCGACCCACGCAAGGCGTTGCCGTCGGGTCGATTGGCGGCTACAGCGGAGCTCAGTTGCGCAGACCGAGTCCACTGCCTTTGCGACCCCTTCCGTGAGCGACCCAGTCGGAGTGGCCCGCGGAGCTTCGGGCGAACCCAGGAGGAGCGCTCGCCGGGACATCCAGCTGCCGGACACCCGTCTCCGCAGCGTCGAGTGACCGCAGCAGGACCTGGAAGCGCATGAAGAAAAACTACGTTCTCGACACCAACGTACTGCTCCACGATCCGCAGTCCATCTTCAAGTTCGAGGACAACGATCTCTTCCTCCCCATCTACGTGATCGAGGAGATCGACCAGTTCAAGCGAGACGCGAGCGAGCGGGGGCGCAACGCTCGGACCGTCGTGCGTCTCCTCGACGGTCTGCGGGAACGCAACGGGCGCCTCTCCGACGGGGTCCCCATCGGAGACGGCGGTACGCTCCGGGTCTTCGTCCCGGCGCGGAAGTCGACCTTCTCGATCGCCCTCAATCCCGGCTCCGGCGATCACGCGATCCTGCAGACGGCCATCGATCTGCGCGACTCCTCGGACCGCCCGACGATCTTCATCACGATGGACGTGTCGCTGCGGATCCGCGCCGACGCGCTCGGGCTGACGTCCCAGGCCTACGAGCACCAGACCGTCGACGTGGACGCGCTCGATCCGGGGGTGATCGAGGTCCCCGTCGACGCGGAGCGCCTCCAGCGGTTCTTCTCGGAGGGCCAGCTGGAGCTCGACGAGTCCCATCACCTGGTGGCCAACGTCAGCGTGATGCTCCGCGGCCCGAACGACCGCACCGGGCTCGGACGCTACGACGCCGCCAAGCGTGTCGTGCGCGCGCTGCTCACCCCCCGTGAGGGGATCGTGGGCATCCGTCCGCGCAACCGCGAGCAGGCCTTCGCCATGGATCTGCTGCTCGACGACAACGTGCGCCTGGTCACGCTGCTGGGCATGGCCGGGACCGGCAAGACCCTGCTGGCCCTCGCGGCGGGCTTGCAGCGGGTCGTCGAGGAGGGGGCGTACTCCCGGCTCCTCGTGAGCCGCCCCGTGATGCCCCTGGGCCGCGACATCGGCTTCCTCCCGGGCAGCGTGGACGACAAGCTCGGCCCGTGGATGCAGCCCCTCTACGACAACCTCGAGTTCCTGCTCGTGGGCGGCGGTGGGCGCCGGCGCGGCATGCGCGGATTCGAGGAGCTGCTCGACAGCGGCCAGCTGCAGGTCGAGCCTTTGACCTACATCCGCGGGCGCAGCTTGCCCCAGCAGTTCGTCATCGTCGACGAGGCGCAGAACCTCACGCCCCACGAGGTGAAGACCGTCATCACTCGCTGCGGCGAAGGGACCAAGATCATCCTCACCGGCGATCCGTTCCAGATCGACAACCCCTACGTCGACGCCTCGAGCAACGGCTTGACGGTGGCGGCGGATCGCTTGAAGGGCGACCCGCTGGTGGGTCACATGCTGCTCACCAAGGGGGAACGGAGCCCGTTGTCCAACCTCGCGGCGAACAAGCTGTGAGCGCTTCGGGGGGGAGGGAGCGCGAGGACGCCATCGCCGGCGTGCTCCAGGGGGCCGAGCGGCGCATCGCCTTGATCGAGGCGTGCCTCCCGCTCAACGCCCTGGCGGAGCGCGAGCGGGTGGTGGCGGGGTGGCGGGCAGGGCAGGAGCTCGTGCCCCGCTGGCTCTTGCCTCGCCGCGCGGAGCTGACGGACGTGCGGGCGGCGCTGGCCGCGGTGGCCACGGCGCCGCCCGAGGACGTGTTCGGCCAGCTCTATGCTGCCCGCGCCGCGGAGCTGGAGCTCGAGGCCGCCCTCGTGGAGGCGCGGGGGACGCCGCTGTTTCGGGCGCTGTGCGCCCGGCGCTACGCGATCGGGGCGGTCGAGCTGCGCGAACAGCTCGACCGCGCTCGTCGCTGGATCGCAGAGACGGAGCACGTCGCGGGGCACTCGGAGGGCCCTCTGGCGTCGTCGAGCGTCCTCGCGCAGGCGCTCCAGGACCGCGCGCGGGAGCTCGGGCTGGAGGCGCGCGTCGTCGAGCGCCCGGAGCTCGCGTCCGTCGCCGCCGTCGGGGAGGGCGTGGTGTTCGTGGGGGCGGGGGAGCACCTGCTCGCGGCTGTCCAGGTGCCGCGAGTCGTGTGCCACGAGATCGAGGGCCACCTCGCGCCTCGGGCGGCCGCGCTCGGAGAGGACCGCGTGCTGTTTCGAGTCGGCAGCACCGGGGCGGGGGAGGACGAGGAGGGGCGCGCGCTGCTCCTCGAGGAGCGCGGCGGTTTTCTGGATCCGGAGACGCTCGTCGGTGCGACGCGGCGGCGCGAGCTCGCGCTCCGGCACGAGGTGGCCCACGCGGCCCGGGCCGGCGCCGACTTCGTGGAGCTGATGCGCCTCCTGCTCCGGCATGGCGAGCCCGTCGAGCGGGCTTACCGGACCTGTGAGCGGGCGCTCCGCGGCGGAGGCCTGGGGCGGGAGCTCGCGTACCTGCCCGCCTACGAGCGAGTGCGCCGCGCCTTCGCGGAGGCGCCGTCCCTCGAGAACTGGATGCGGCGGGGGCGCGTCTCCCTCGACGCCGCGCGGGCCCTCGAGGCCCTGGAGCGCACCTGAGCGTCCGTCAGCGCAGGTCGACGACGACGGGCACGTGATCCGACGGCTTGTCCTTGGCGCGGGCGGCCTTGTCCATCCAGCAACCGGCCAGACGCCGGGCCAGGGGCTCCGTGAGGAACGCGTAGTCGATGCGCAGGCCTCGGTTGCGGCGAAAGGCGCCCGCCCGGTAGTCCCACCAGCTGAAGTGCTGCCCTTCGGGCTCGACCTCCCGGAAGGCGTCGACGAGCCCAAAGGCGAGGACGCGCTCCAGCGCCGCGTGCTCCGCCGCGGAGAAGAAGAGCTGCCCTTGCATGCGCTCGGGCTCGAAGACGTCGCGCTCGTCGCGGGCGATGTTGAAGTCGCCGCACAGCAGCAGCTCTTGCTGGGGCCGGTAGCGCCGATCGAGGGTCTCCCGCAGCCGCTCGAGCCAGCGGAGCTTCTCCTCGTAGGAGGGGGAGTCGAGGGCCTTGCCGTTGGGGACGTAGGCGGACAGGAGCCGTACACCGGCCACGGTGCCCGCGATGAGGCGCTTGTCGTCGTCGGGCTCCGCCCCCACCAGCCCCACCTGCACGTCCTCGATGGGGTGCCGCGACAGGATGGCGACGCCGTTGTAGGTCCGTTGGCCGCACCTGGCGACCTCGTAGCCCAGGCGCTGGAAGGTCTCCGTCGGGAACTCGTGGTCGGCGACCTTCGTCTCCTGCAGGCACAGGGCGTCGGGCTGGTGCTCCCGGAGCCACTCGACGACGAGCTCGAAGCGGGCGCGGATGGAGTTCACGTTCCAGCTGGCCAGGCGCATGGGGGCTCCTTAACAGCGGTGGCCAGGAGCTCAAGGGGCCGTGTGCCGTGTGCCGTGTGCCGTGTGCAGGCGCGGGTGCAGGTGCAGGTGCAGGCGTAGCGGCGCCGTATGGGGACGGCGCGCGTGGCCCGAGGCGGGGCGGGCTCTTGCCTTGAGGGCCCTCGCCGCGCTAGGCGGTGCCAGCGCAGGTCTGCGTGGGCCTGGCTGATCGAGGATCTCTGGTGGCACGCCCGGTCTATTCATCTCCTCGCCTCGCCCTGGTGTGCCTCTCCCTCCTCGCGGGCACCTCGCCCGCCTTCGCGCAGGGAGGAGAGGAAGGTGCGGGGGCCCGAGAAACGCCCGCGGACGGATCCGCCGAGGCTCCGGAGGAGGCGGAGGGCAAGCCGCGCGTCGTGGCCCCCGAGCTCGTGCACTACGAGCCGCCCGTGTATCCGCCGAGCGCCTTCGAGCAGGGCCTGGAGGCGCAGGTGCGCCTGGTGATCACCGTGAGCGAGACGGGAGCGGTCACCGCGGCGGAGGTCGTCGAGCCCGTGGGGCATGGTTTCGACGAGGCGGCGGAGGCCGCGGCCCTCAAGCTCCGTTTCGAGCCGGCGACCGTGGACGGAGTGCCCCGGACGGTGCGCATCGGCTTCGAATACAACTTCACCATCGACGAGGTGGTGAGCGAGGAGGAGCCCGAGGCGCCCACCCTGGGAGAGCTGGGGGGCGAGCTGCTGGTGAGTGGCGCCGAGGTCCCGCTCCCCGGCGTGCCGATCACGGTGACGGACGCCTCCGGGGCCGTCTACCGCGCGCAGACGGACGATCAGGGACGCTGGCGGCTCGAGAACCTCCCCGCGGGTCCCTATCGCGTCGAGGTGACCCTGGACGGGTTCGCCCCGCTGCAGTTGGAAGAGGACGTCGTCGCCGGGGAGGCCACGGACGTCGTGTACCGCCTCGCCCCCGCCACCGACGAGATGGAGATCGTGGTCGAGGGCGAGCGCCCCCCGCGCGAGGTGACCCGCCGGGTGCTGCAGCGCCGGGAGATCGAGCGCGTCCCAGGGACGGGCGGCGACGCGCTGCGCTCCCTCCAGAGCCTCCCGGGCGTGGCGCGCCCGCCGGGCCTCGCGGGCCTGTTGATCGTCCGCGGTTCGGCACCCCAGGACACGCAGACGTTCGTGAACGGCGCGAACGTGCCCCTCATCTATCACTTCGGCGGGCTCTCGAGCGTCGTGCCCACGGAGCTGCTCGATCGCATCGACTTCTACCCGGGCAACTTCTCGGTGCGCTACGGCCGGGTGATGGGCGGCATCGTGGACGTCAGCCTGCGATCGCCGAACACGGAGTGCTACGGCCCCTACGGGGAGCCCCTGACGAGCCCGAGCGGCGCTCCCGTGACCGGCTGCTATCACGGGATGGCGCAGCTCGATCTGATCGACGGCCGCTTCCTGCTCCAGGGACCGATCGGCAAGAGCAAGGAGTGGAGCTTTGCCGTCGCGGGGCGGCGGAGCTGGATCGACAGCTGGTTGGGCCCTGCCCTGGAGGCGGGCGGGGCGAGCGTCACCAGCGCGCCCGTCTATTACGACTATCAGGTGATCGTCGATCGGAACGCCGGACCCGGCGACAAGCTGAGCTTGCGCTTCTACGGCTCCGACGATCGCTTCCAGGCGGTGTTCAAGGACCCGGCGGCGCAGGAGCCCGGCTTCGGCGGCAACCTGCGCTTCGGCACGGCCTTCTATCAGGGGCAGATCCTCTACCAGAAGGAGCTCTCCCCGAAGGTCACCCTCGACACGATGGTGTCCGTCGGCAAGATCAGCCTCGACTTCGGCGTGGGGGGGAACCTGGCCTTCGACCTGACCCAGTACCCGATCATGGGACGCAGCGAGGTCGGCTTCAAAATCAGCGACACCGCCCGCTGGAACGTCGGCATCGATTTCTTGTTCGGCGCTTACGAGACCACGGTCCGGGCGCCGCAGCCGCCGCGTCCCGGCGAGCCCAACCCCGGCCCCCTCGTGAGCCAGCAGCCCCTCGAGACGTCGGAGACGGGCTTTGCGTATCGTCCCGCGTGGTACACGGATCTCGAGTGGCAGCCCACGAAGCGTCTGCGGATCGTGCCCGGTGCACGCATCGACTACGCCCGTGACAGCGGACACGCCGACCTCAGCCCCCGACTGAATGCTCGCTACGCCTTGGTGCTCCCGGAGGACGGCTTCTGGGGAGGCAAGGCTCTCGGCACCACCCTCAAAGGCGGGGTCGGGTTGTTCGCGCAGCCTCCCGACTACCAGGAGACGAACGCCGTCTTCGGGACGCCCTTCATCCAGTCGAACCGGGCGATGCACTACGCGCTCGGCGTCGAGCAAGGCCTGTCGGAGCAGATCCTCCTGAGCGTCGAGGGCTTCTACAAGGACATGAACAACCTGGTGAGCCGGGTGCCCGGCGATCAGGGGAACTTCGTGTACGGCAACACCGGGTCCGGCAAGGTCATCGGCATCGAGACGTTGCTCAAGTACAACCCGGACGATCGCTTCTTCGGTTGGCTCGCCTACACGGTCTCGCGGAGCACGCGGCAGGAGTCGCCCGCTGAAGAAGAGCGGCTGTTCCAATACGACCAGACCCACAACCTGATCGTCCTCGGCAGCTACCGCCTCGGCCGCGGCTGGGAGGTGGGAGCGCGCTTCCGCATCGTGTCGGGGCCGCTGCAGACGCCGGTCATCGCTCACCCGGGGCTCGCCGCCCTGTATGCGGCGGACGCCGGGACCTACGTGCCCCTGCAGGGGGCTCCCTACAGCGAGCGCATGCCCCTGTTCCACAACCTGGACGTGCGCCTCGACAAGCGTTGGCAGTTCGAGAGCTGGCGCCTGTCCACGTACCTGGACATCCAGAACGTCTACAACAACCCCGCCACCGAAGGCTTCGTGTACAACTACAACTACACGCAGCGGGGGTACCAGACGGGGCTGCCCATCATTCCGTCCATCGGCGTGCGAGGGGAGTTCTGATGAAAGCGCATCTCGCCTGGATGACCCTCGCCCTGACGTTGCCCCTGGTGGGCTGCGGTCCGGAGCTCGAGCGAATCAGTGAGGTCACGGGGCTGCGCGTGATCGGCGTGCAGAAGGACGCCCCCTACGCGGCGCCCGAGACGGACGTCGAGCTCCGGCTGCTCTGGGAGGACGCAGCGGGCGACACGCCGCGGGAGACGGAGCGCTTCTGGATCGGCGGCTGCAACAACCCCCCCGGGGATCTCTACGCGGGCTGCTTCGCGCAGTGGCTCGAGGCGCTCGGTGAGCCGAGCGACGGAAACGACGCAGAGGGGGCTCCGGGGCTCGATCGTCTCCTGGCGCAGGGCGACCGCTTCGTCACCAGGAGCGCGCCCGTTCGGGACACGCCGGCGGTCGCGGGCCAACCAAGCCATGGCCTGAGCATCGTCTTTTTCGGGGTGTGTGCCGGGCAGCTCGACTGGGACGGCTGGAGTCAGCGCCTGCGACGCGGGCAGGTCGACGATCTAGGCAGCGCGCTGCCGTACTGCCTCGACCCGCAGACGGGCGAGCGCGCGGCGCCGGGCGACTACGTCGTCGGGTATTCGTCCGTGTACAGCTACGCGGAGGAGCGCTACCGCAACGCCAACCCCGTCATCGGCGACGAGGAGGGCGGCGCCGCGTTCCAGGTCGACGGCGTCGACGTCGAGGTCGACTGCGTCGGCGAAGGGTGCGTGTGCCCCGAGGAGAGCGCCGACGGCGAGCCCTGCAGTACGCCGTTCCCGGTCCCGGAGCTCACGGGCTGCGAACCTGGGGTGGCGTGCATCGACGCCTGCGCCGCCGACGGAGATCCGAGCTGCCCGGAGGTGGATCTCCGCCCCGTGCTCCTGCCGGAACTCAACGTGGAGCCGAACGTGATCGCCCAGGAGGTCTTCGGGCGAGACATCGAAGAGGCGATGTGGATCAGCTACTTCGTCGACCGGGGAGCGCTCCGCTCGGACCTGCGTCTCCTGAACGACAGTGAGACTGGCTGGAACGATGACTACTCGGCCAAGTTCTACGCGCCCCGGGAACCGGGACCTCTGCGGATCTGGGCCGTGGTGCGGGACAACCGCGGAGGCGCCAGCTGGGTGCGCATCCCGGCCTACGTGCGCTGAGCCTCAGAAGGTCACCGACGAGGCCCCGGAGGCCGCCGTCGTGGTCGGCGTGGCGGGTGTCTCGAGGACCACCTTGTTCCCGTAGGCGGGCGGCGGCGCGACGTGCGGAACCCGCGTGCGCTCCTTGGTCTCCTCCTTGTGCGCCTGCTTCGGCGGAGGCTCCGGAGGTGGGACGGGGCGAGCAGCGCACGCGCTGGCTCCCAGGAGGATCACGACCCCCAGGAGTCCGAACCGAGCACGAGAAAAAGAACGGGCCACTCTAATTCACATTAGCAGGTCGCCGACACCTCGCCAGCGCGCGGCCCGCCGGGGGACCTGCTGGGAGGGTGCGGCTGGAAGGGTGCGGCTGGAAGGGTGCGGCTGGAGAGCGGAGCTCGTTGGTCCGCGCGGGGATGGGCGGGCCGCGCGGGGTTTGCCGGGCCTCTCCGGGCCGGCTGTAATGGGCCCGTGCTGCGGCTCATCTTCGCGCTGGTGGTGAACACCTTCTTGTTGCTGTTCTTCCCGTTGCGGCACTGGCGGCGACGTCGTGCGGTGGGGCGGACGGGGTGGGTGCACCTGCGCGTCGACGGACCGCTGCTCGATCTGCCGCGGCCCCGCAAACACTGGACGGAGCTCCTGAAGTCCCGCGGGCAGAAGCAGGAGCTGAACCTCCATCGGCTCGCGGAGGTGCTCGATGATCTCGCGACCGACGAGCGGGCGCGGGGGCTGCTGGTGACCCTGGCGTCGGTGGGGGGTGGAGCGGCGCGGCTCCGCTCGCTGCGAGAGCTGCTCGAGGGGCTGCGGGCCCAGGGCAAGCACGTGATCGTCCATCTGCCCCAGGGCGCCTCTCTTCGAGAGCTCACACTGGCCGCCTGCGCGGACGCGCTGTGGATGGACCCTGCGGCGTCCATCGCGCCCCTGGGCGTCGCGGCGTCGGTGCCCTACGTCAAGGACGCCCTCGATCGGGTCGGCGTCGAGGCGGAGGTGTACGCGCGGGGGCGCTACAAGACCGCCGCGGAGAACCTGGCCCGCGCCACCATGAGTGAGCCGCAGCGACAGCAGCTCGGCGAGCTCCTCGACGACCTCTTCGAAGACGGGGTGGCGGCCCTCTGCGCGGGACGCCGTGTCGAGCGCGAGCGGGTGCTGGAGTGGATCGAGCAGAGCCCCTGCGCGGCGCGGGACGCTTTGGAGCGCGGTATCGTGGACGCGCTCGTGACCGACCAGGAGCTCACGGAGCGGCTCCTCGCCTGGCCGGGGGTACCGCCGGAGCCCCGAGCGCCGGGAGACGCGCCGCCCGCGGGGAGGGCGCGTGGACACCGGGTCCCCACGCGGACGGAGCCCGTCGGCATCGGGACCTACGCGCGCCGCCGCCGAGTTCGGTTCGTCTCCTGGCGGCCTCGCGACTACGTCGCCGTGATCGACGTGCACGGCGCCATCGTCTCCGAGGCTCGCCCCGGGGTGGTCGTCGCTGCGGAGCGCCCTCTGGTGCACGCGCTCGAGCGGGCCCGCAAGGATCCTCGAGCTCGTGCCGTCCTGCTCCACGTGGACTCGCGGGGAGGCAGCGCGTTGGCATCGGCTCGCATCCTACGAGCGGTGCGACAGGTCCGCGCCGTGAAGCCGGTGGTGGCCTACTTCTGCGACGTCGCCGCGAGCGGCGGCTACATGATCGGCGTGGGCGCGCAGCGCATCGTGGCTCAGCCCGTCACCCTGACGGGTTCGATCGGCGTCGTCGCCGCCAAGCCCGTCGCGGGCGAGCTGCTCAAGCGGCTGGGGGTGCACCTCGAGACGATCCGGCGGGGGGAGCGCGTGGACATGTTCTCTCCAGCGAGGGCCTTGCGCCTCGACGAGCGGGAGGCGTTCGAGCGGGAGCTCGAGCTCGTCTACGACGACTTCATCCGTGTGGTGGCGGAGGGGCGGGGCCGTGGGGACGAGGAGATCCGACGGGTGGCCGAGGGCCGCGTCTGGTCGGGGCGCGCGGCGCTCCGGGAGGGACTCATCGATCGGCTCGGCGGCTTCCGAGACGCGCTGGAGGAGGCGCGTGCCCTGGTGGAGCGGGGAGCGGAGCTGGAGCCGAGGCTCCTCCAGGGGGTGCCCTGGGGCGGCGCGGTGCTCGGCGCGCTGGGTCGTTCTTGGATGGGTCGTTCTTGGATGGGTCGTTCTTGGATGGGTCTTTCTTGGATGGGCCTCTCTTGGATGGGGTTGTCAGGGCGGGGCTTGTCCGGAGCGGGGGTGGCCGTGGGATGGATCGACTCCCTGCTCGGGCGCGGAGCGCTGGGCCGGGGAGGCCTCCCTTGGCTCGAAACCTGGTTGCTGGCCGAGGAGGGGTGTCGGATCGCCGCTCACTGCGATGTCGAGGTTGCTTCTTGACCAGGAGGAGGTCGGATTCGCGCAGGGGCGGGCGCCGTGGTTTGCGGGGGTAAGACTCCGGGGGCTCCGGGGGTGGGACTCCAAGGGCCCTGGCCGGGGGCTCTGGCTGGGGCTGGGAGGGCCGCTCCGGTGGGGCGCCGGGGGCCGCTCTCGCCGAGTCTCACGGACGCCTGGAGGGCGTCCGGAGTGCTTCGTTCGGGGGCCGTGGGGGTGGCCGGGGGGGCGTCCGCCCAACCGGCCAACGCCGGCGAATTTGGACGGTGCTTGAAATATCATCACGTTGCAGCCGAGGCACAAATGAACGACGCTAGACCCGGCCCTGCGTCGGGCAATTTCCACCCATTGTCCTCGGCGTAACCTGCCATCGAGATGCCGCAGTCTCCCCGAAACGTACCCCCGCTGGCCGCCGGCACCCTCGTGAACGACCGGTACGAGATCCGGCAGAGCTTGGGCAAGGGCGGCATGGGCGAAGTGTTCCTGGCCTACGACCGGAGCACCCAGGAGCCCGTCGCGCTGAAAGTGGTCCGTGAGGAGTCCCGAATGCCCGGTGATGACGAGGCGTTGCGGCAGGAGCTCCTCCTCGCGCGATCCGTGAGTCATCCCAACGTGTGCCGGGTCCACGATCTCGCTCCGAGCCCCTGGGGCCCGATCCTCGTGATGGAGCACATCAACGGGCAGACGCTGCACACGCACATCCGCCGTCGCAAGGCTCAGGGGGGCTACACCGCCGACGAGTTCCGGAAGATCGCGAGCGAGACCTGCGCGGGGCTCGCCGCCATCCATGCCCAAGGGCTCGTGCACGGCGACCTGAAGCCGGGCAACGTGATGGTCACGAAGGATCGCGCGGTGATCCTCGACTTCGGCTTCGCCCAGGAGCGCGCACGCCTGAGCGCGCGACGGCCGGGCGCGCCCCCCGATGGCGGCACCCCGAACTACATGGCGCCCGAGCGCCTCCGCTCCGGCGGCGCGAGCCCCGAGGACGATCTGTACGCGCTCGGCCTCACGCTCTGGGAGATGTGGACGTGCCGCGTTCCGGAGCCCGGATACAAACCTCGGGCGAAGCCCATGCGCTCCCAGATCATGTTCGACGTTCCCGCGGGGCTCTCGGTCGACGAGATCAAGCAGGTATTCCGGTGCTTGAGCGACGACGCCGAGATGCGTCTGCCGGCGCGGCGTCTGCGCTTCTTCAATCCCGTCCAGCTCACGACGAGCCAGCAGATCCCGCGGGAGCGCCTCGCGCCGGGGCCGCCCCTCGGGCGCCTGGCGACGGAGTCGTTCCAGCCGGGGGCCCAGTACCTGCTGGTGACGTACTGCACCAACGCGACGGAGTCCGTGGGGAAGATCTTCCCGCTCACGCGGCCGTCGTTGCGCGTGGGGCGTCGCACCGATCAAGACATCGTCCTGCCGGAGGCGACGGTCTCCGGCGCCCACGCCATCGTCAAATGGCAGGCGGGGACGTGGGCCGTCGAGGACGTCGGGAGCACCAACGGCACCTACGCGGACCACAGCTACGAACGCAAGAAGACCTTCAGCTTGCTGCACGGAGGCGAAGCGCAGCTCGGCGAGTGCCGGGTGAAGCTAGTCAGCTTCGGGGCGAAGTCGCCGCACGACGAGCGCGCCCAGGCCTACCTGGCTCGTCACGATGGCCTCACGGGGTTGCTTCATCGGGAGCAGCTCCTCAAATCCTTCCGCGAAGAGCTTGCCTTCGCCAAATGGACCGGTACACCGCTCTCGGTGGCTCGCTACCACATCCGCGGGCCCAACCGTCACGTGAGCGATCGCCCGACGATCCTCGAGATGCTCGCCCTGCGGCGGGTCGCTCAGCGCGTGGTGGAGCTCACCGAGATGATGATGATCAGCATGGTTCCAGCCACGGCCGGTCGCTCTGGCAGCCTGAAGTTCGCGGTGGGCATGACGGGTCCCGGCATCGAGGAGGCGCGCCACGTGGTCGAGCAGGTGGTGGCCCAGGTGCAGGGGTTGATGCCCGACTCCCTCGATCTGGTCGCCTCCGTCGTCCGCGCAGATCCGAGCGAACCCGTCGAATCTCTGCTCGATTTCTGATCTCTCCGCGTAGTCCTGATGCCTGGTCCCCCCCGTCCCTCCTTCCCGTCTGCACCGAGCGAGCCCAGCCTGCGTCGCCTCGGAGTCGGGGGGAGCAGCGCCGGCGATCGGCCGATCCGGGCGCAGGTCGTGGTGGCCCTGGTCGCGGTGCTCATCCTGTTGGCCGTGCCGCTCTATCTCCTGCGGCGCCCTGCGGTGGAGGTGCCCGAGGCGGAGCCGGCGCCGAGCGTGTTCGCGCCCACGGTGCCCGTGGCCGAGGCACCTCCGAAGGACGATCGACTCACCTTGGCGGACCCGGTGCGGGTGAAGTGCGGGGCGTCACCGAAGGGGGCGAGCCAGCGGGGAGTCCTCTGTGATCAGCTGCCCTTCTTCGAGAGCGCGCTCGCCGCGGCGATCCGCCAGACCATCGACTGCGCGCCGAGCACCGCCAGCGGGGGCACCATCAACTACGTGCTGCAGCTCGACTTCACCCGTCGCTCGATGCACGTGTTCCCCGGGGCGAGTGGGAGCTGGAAGGGACCCCAGGCACGGCGCGCCACCAACTGCGTGAAGCAGGCGCTGGCGACGCCGAACTGGGACACGCAGCACCACCAGTATCGCTATTACGAGATCGCGATCATGACCACCTACGCGCCGCCGGCGCCGACGGGCACGCCGCTGTTCGAGTGAGGCCCTCGTGGGCCCTCCGATCGAGTGCGGTTCCGGTCCGGTTCCTGCTCGAGCGACGCCCCCGTTCGAGAGTGGGCGGCTCCCCGCTGGCGGTTCCGTGCGCTCGCCGACAGCCTCCGGCGCTGGCGCTCTCAGCGGCGCTTCGGGCGAACGCGGGGTACGGCGACGACGGTGGTGAACTCGAGCACCCGCTCGGCTTCTCCGATCCGCTGCAGGAACAGCCCCGTGAAGGTGCCGAAGAGCGCGTCTCCCGGGGCGGCCGTGTCCGTGGCGCTGGGGCGGCTGACCCAGCGCTTGATGCGCTCGAGGAGCTGCGGGCTCACGGGGTTCACCTGGACCTTGGCCTGGAGATAGACCGGTTGCCCGGGGGGCGCTTGCAGGCGACTGGCGATCAGCAGCTGGCGAGCGTCGGCGCAGCGCCGCAGCACGCCGTCGACGGTGGTCGTCCAGGTGGTGTTCTGCGTACCCGGCTGGGTGAGGTCGATGCGGTATGCCTCCTCCCAGACGTGCCAGGTGACCTTGCAGCTCTGCACCGTCGTGGCCACGGGCGTCTCCTTCGCGGGGAGGTAGACGGCAGCCGAGAAGAGGATGGTGGTGGGCAGGCCCTTGCGCAGCTTCTGGCGCAGGCCGGCGTCCATCACGTCCCGATAGGACAGGGTGGCGTAGAGGAAGCGCTCCTCCGAGTCCCACTCGTAGCTCGCCCAGCGCGGAGGAGGGGGCTCGTCCGCGTCGTCGGCCCGCGCGATCGTCGGGACCCAGAGCAGCAGGGGCACGAGCAGCAGCCACGGCCAGAGGACGAACCTACTCACCGGCGGGTCCCTCCCCACGCACCGGGATGAAGTAGAGGACGTTCGACAGGGCGAAGACGAAGCCGCCCGCGCTGGTGTCGAGGCGCACGCCGAAATTCGCCGTGAGGTCGAGGGGGATCCGAGCCAGGCCCGAGTAGCCCGGCGCGGGGCGCAGCAGGCTGGCTTCGTCGGCGACGGCGTACAAGCCGCCCCCCGCGAACAGATCGATGCCGTAGATGGATCGGCTGCCGCGATACAGGGGGATCCGATACTCCGCGCCGATGCGCCCGGCGTATGCTCCGTAGCGGACCTCGACGATCTGCGTCCCCAGGAAGTTGGGCGGCGGGCGTCGATCGAAATTCACGCCCAGGATGCGGGAGGGCAGAAAGTCGCTGTAGTCCCCGACGAAGTAGCGCTCGAAGAAGGGCGCGTCCCCGGCGATCGCCCCGCCGAGGAGCTCGAGCCGCAGCACGTGCCCGGAGCCGTTGAGCTGCCACCAGCGTGAGGCGCGCAGATCGACGCGCTGGTAGTCGTAGTCGCTGCCCAAAGCGAGCAAGCCGAACTCGGTGCTCGCGTCCACGAGCCAGCCGCGGGTCGGCAGGAACGGGTGGTCGCGGGTGTCGAAGCGGAGCGCCGCGCCGAGGGTGGACAGGTGGCTCCTGCCCCGCTGGATCCCGAAATCGATGGGCTCCACGTTGTCCACGCCCCGCAGGTGCGAGGCCTGCAGCGGCAAGGACGCATCGATGGCCTCGAGGCGGTAGTTGAGCCAGAGGTGGGCGGGCACGCTGAGGTCGCGCCCGATACCGACGACGCCGCCGAAGCGCTCGTAGCGCACCACCGCGTAGTCCTTGCGCGGCCCGGCGTCGTTGGGGTCGCTGTAATTGGTCTGCGCGTTGCCGAAGAAGTCCTTGGCGTCGTTGAACAGCAGGGTCGCGCGGCCACGCCACTCGTTCCCGACCAGCGCCGGATCGAGCACGTTGAGGCGAAGCGCGAGCTGCTCGTGGGCGACGGCCATGGCGCCGCCGAGAGTGATGCCCGTCCCGAAGAGGTTCGTCTCGGCGACGTCCGCGCCGGCGAAGGCCGTCAGGGGGCGGGCGTTGCCCTGGTTGTCGGCGTCGGCGGCGAGGCCCATCCAGACGTCGTTGACGACGATCGTGTTGCGCTCGACGACCTCGACCACCAACACGACGTTGCCCGGGTGGCTGCCCTTCTCGAGGGAGAGCTGGGCGTCGCGGAAGTAGCCGGTGCCGAGGAGCCGGTAACGCACCAGGGCGAGCTCCTCGTCCTCCGCATCGATGACGTGCCCCACGCGGAACGGCACGTAGCGGCGCACCACGCTCTCTCGGGTGCGTGTGTTGCCCCGCACCTCGATGCGCTCGAGGGTGTAGACGAGGGGAGCCGAATGACCGCCCGACACCCCGTCGCCGCTGGCGGAGGCGTCGGGTGCGACGGTCGCGGCGTCGGGCGGGAGCGGCGCCTCCTGGGTGACCGGCGCGATGGACGTGGCGTCGGGCGGGAGCGGCGCCTCCTGAGCCTCCGCGATGCGGGGCGACGCCGAAGCGACCCACATCAGGACCCACGGCAGCGCGACGGCGCGGAGCGGGCGACGGGGGCGGGGGTGAGGCGGCACGGGGGCCAGCCTACAGCACAAAGGCGGCCACCTTTAGCGCTGGATCCGCGGTCCGGGGGCGTGGGTGGCCCAGCCCGAACGGAGGATCCCCGGGTGTGGGGCGGCGTCGCCCCTCCGCGCCGGCCCGCTGCGGCGGTCTTCCGCGCCTCGCCATCCGGAGGGGCGCGCCCACTGCCCGGAGGGCGCGCTGGCTGCCCTCTCCGGACGCGCCCTTCAGCCGATCCGCTCGGTGAGCTCGCAGAGGTCGCGGAGACGCTCGGCGGCGGCCTCGTCGAGCTGGTCGCCCGTGAGGCGCCAGCACCAGTTGCCCTCCGCCGTCCCCGGGACGTTCATGCGTGCGTCCGTGCCGAGGCCCAGCACGTCCTGGATGGGGAGGATGGCGGTGTTCGCCACCGACTGCAGGACGGTGCGGATGAAGCTCCAGTGCGGTTCCCGATCGTCGATCCCGCAGTAGGTGCGCGCGCGGGTCAGCTCCAGGCGCGCCGCGGCGGCGGCCGTCAGGCGCTCGCGATCCTCCGGGCTCAGGTGGCTGCTCGGCGTCGACGACGTGGGGGCAGCCTCGGCGCGCTGGCACACGCTCCGATACCAGCCCAGGAGAGTGTCGTTGTCGTGGGTCCCCGTGTAGACGACCGCGTTCTGGGGATACCTGTGGGGCAGGTAGGTCTCGGCGCCGGGGTTGAAGGCGAACTGGAGGATCTTCATCCCGGGCAGTCCGAAGCGATCCCGCAGCTCGTGCACCTCGTCGGTGACGATGCCCAGATCCTCCGCCACGAAGGGGAGCCGCCCGAGCTGCTCACGCGCGGTCTCGAAGAACTCGTGCCCCGGCACGGGCACGTAGCGTCCCACCTGAGCGGTCTTGGATCCGACGGGGACCTCCCAGTAACGCGTGAACGCGATGAAGTGGTCGAGGCGCACGGCGTCGAAGCGCCGCAGGGTGCTGCGCAGACGTGCCATCCACCAACCGAAGCCGTCCTGCCGCATCACGTCCCAGCGATAGAGCGGGTTGCCCCAGAGCTGCCCCGTCTCGCTGAAGTAGTCCGGAGGCACGCCGGCGAGCACCGTCTGACGTCCGGCGGCGTCGAGGAAGAACATGTGCTGGTTCGCCCAGACGTCCACCGAGTCGTAGGAGACGAACATCGGCAGATCGCCCATGAGGCGCACGCCACGCGCGGCCGCGTGCGCTCGCAGCCGCTCCCACTGATGGTGGAACAGGAACTGGAGGAAGAGCCGATAGGAGACCTCCAGGTGGTGCTCCCGATGGGCCGCCTCCAGGGCGCCGGGATCACGCCGCCGGAGCCCCTCGTCCCACTCCGACCAGGGGCGGAAGCCCGTGGCGCGCTTGAGCGCGCTGAACAGCGCGTAGTCCCGCACCCAACCGGAGTGTTCGGCGACGAAGGCGTCGTAGGGTTGCCCGAGGTGCGGCGTCGCTCCGGCCGCGAAGCGCTCGTGGGCGCGTCTCAGCAACGGCTCACGGTTGGCGGCGGCCGCGACGTAGTCCGCGCGGTGCGCCGCCGCCACCGGCGGTAGCTCCTCGAGCTCCGCGCCGTTGAGCAGCCCCTCCTCGACGAGCCCCTCGAGGCTGATCAAGAGCGGACTGCCGGCGAAGGCCGAGGGGCTGTCGTACGGAGAGTCGCCGCCGCCGAGGGGGCCGATCGGCAGCATCTGCCACCAGCCTTGACCGGCGCGGGCGAGGTACTCGACGAAGCGCCTCGCCGCTGGACCGATGTCGCCCAGGGCATAGGGGCCCGGCAGGGACGTCGGGTGGAGCAGGAGGCCGCTGGAGCGCTGATGGAGCGGAGACGAGTGCATGACGGAAAGCAGGGCTCCGGGATGAGACAACCCCCGTGGTGGTCTGGCAAGGTCCAGCGCAGCGCCAAGATCGTGAGCGGAGCCCGGAGACGCCTCCGGATCGGCCGGCGGTGGAATTCCCGGGGGGACGGAGTGAGCAACGGCCGGAGCCTCGGCGTGGGCGAGGTCTGGGACGACGGGACGGACCACGTGCGAGGGGAACGGCCGCTCGGCGCCGCCGCCGAGGGGGCGCGGTCATTCGGAGGCGCGTCGGCCGTGCACTTCCTGAAGTGCGCGTTCCGAGGAAGCGTCCGCGGGCTCTTACGGGATCGATCGATGGTGTCGCCTTGGAGGGCGGAGGAACCGCGGTGCACGAGTCTGGGAAAAAGTTCCTTGCTCGTGTGACCAGGTCGTCACTATCGTGCAGCCGCCGTGACCACCCCTGTGCCTGAACACTGCGTGACCCGCTCCAAGGTCCGCGTGCGCTTCTGCGACACCGACATGATGGGTGTGGTGCACCACTCGAATTACATCGTGTACTTCGAGCTGGCGAGGATCGAGTACCTGCGCAAGCGGGGGCTCGACTATTCGTCCTGGGTGAAAATGGGCTTTCACCTCCCCGTCATCGAGGTCGACGTCCGCTACAAGAAGCCGGCCTACCTCGACGACTTGCTCACGGTCGAGGCGCGCCTCACGACCCTCTCGCGCGTGAAGGTGGGGTTCGATTATCGCGTGCTGAGGGACGGTCCGGAGGGGGAGCAGCTGCTCGCCACCGGGGCGACCCTGCTCGCTTGCGTGGGAGACGATCACGCGCCCTGTCGGATGCCGCGGGAAGCCGAGGCGGTGTTGCTGGCCCAGGAGCTGAGGGCCGGCGAGATCCACGCCTGAGCCTCCCGGGGGGAGACGACGCCGCTCCCGGTCAGAGGGAGACCACGCCGGGGGCGAGGGGCGAGGTGTCCGCGCCGTCGGTCGGACGCTCACCCGGGGTGGGCTCGCCGTCGGGATACAGGCCGTGGAGATCGATGCTGCTGGACTCCAGCACGCTCGTCCGCACGTAGATGGGCACCTGGTGCCCCAGGGCGAGGGCGATCGCGTCCGAGGTGCGCGAGTCCAGCTCCCGCCGCTCGGCGTCGTGCTCGAGCACGATGACGCTGTAGAAGATGTCCTCTTCGTACCGATCGACGCGCACGCTCACGATGGATCCGCCAAGCTCCGCCAGGACCGCGTCCATCAGGTCGTGGGTGAGGGGGCGGTGGAACCGCTCGCCGCTCAGGCGGAGCTGGATCGAGAAGCCCTCGCTCTCGCCGACGAAGATGGGCAGCGCCCGGTGCCCCGCCTGGAGCACGATCGCCTGGCCGCGGTCCGTGTCCGTGACCCCGACGACGCTCGCGAGCTGGAAGCCCTCGGGGGCGCCGGGCTCGGCGACCCGCTTCGGCGGCGTCGGGGCGTTGGTGGCCGCGCTCCGTGCCGAGGGCACCTCCTGCTCGGGGGCGGCGGGCGGACTCTCGCAGGTCGCCAGACCGAGGATCAGCAGCAACCAGGGGAGGTGCCGCAGGGGTCGAGCGAGGACGTGAGGGCGCGACGATCGGAAGGGGGATGGAGCTCTCAACATGAGCTTGGACGTGAGCCTCCTTCCACCAGGATACCCCGAAACGGGTGACGGTGCCGGGGCGCCTGGAAGTGCCGGGAGCGCGGCGCGGCGCGTCATTCTGGCGCGTCGTTCTGGTGCCGGTGGACGAGACGCGCGGCTCAGGGAGACGCGGCGGCTGACGCTGCGCCCTGGCTGGAACGAAGCCCCGACTCCACGCGCCGCTTGAGGGCCTGGTTCATGAAGACGAAGCCGCGGGCGACGAGCGTCAGCTTGCGCCCCAGGAAGCGGACGAGCACGCCCCGAAAATCCTCCCCGTGGATCACGCGCGTGCGGTCGACGTCCACGGCCACGAGCCGAAAGAAGTGCTCCCCCTCCAGGAGGAACGAAGCCCCCCACTTGCCGCGCCAGCGGAGCTCACGCTGGGGCTCGTAGGTGACGAGCGTGGCGAGCAGGTGGTACTCGCGGCTGTCCGGGGGAGACACGGCGACGCGGAGCTCGCCGCCGACCTTCGGCGAGCCCTGCACCTCGACGAGGAACGGGTTCCACTCCGGGTAGCGGGCGAAATCCGTGAGCACCTCCCACACGGCCGCCGGGGGAGCGGAGATCTCGATTTCGGTGCGCAGCTCCATGCGCCACCAGCCTACCCGAGCGCACCCGGGGGACCAACGCTGGATCGCGTCGGGCGTCGGGCCAGGGCGGGCTTCACGGAGGCGCGGAGCCAGGGGCCCGCTCAGCGGTCCGGGCGCGGCTCACTCCGCGGCTCACTCCGCGGCGATTCAGGGCGAGGCCGCGGTGGCCTCGTGGGGACCGTGTCGGGGCCGTTCTCGGCGCGTGCCGCCCGATCCTCCGCGCGGCGCTCCGGGTGACGTCGCCGCTCCTTGAAGGGTCGGCGGCCCGTGGAGAAGCGCCCGCGGAGGTCCACGGCGAGGGTGGGGGCGGTGGTGAAGGGGGCGCGCTCCGCCGGGAGCAACGCGCGCCCGCGCACGCGCCACCAGGCCTTGGCTTCCTGCTGCGACCAGAGGATCCCGTGTTCGATCGCGAGCTGCTCCAACTTCTGCAGCAGCTCGCCCGCGTCCGCGGGGCGGCGCTCCGGATCCTTGTCGAGGCACGTGAGCAGCAGCGCCTCCAGCGCGGGATCCACGGGGAAGGGCGTGATGGTGCTCGGCCGGGGCGGCTCCTCGGTCATGTGGCGGGTCAGCACGGACATCATGTTGCCGCCGTCGAAGAGGAGGCGCGCCGTCAGGAGATAGAAGGCGACGGCCGCGACGGCGTAGACGTCCGCGCGCGCGTCCGCGCGAGCGGGCTCCGTGATGTACTCGGGCGCCATGTAGTGCGGGGTGCCCGCCAGGGCGTTCGCCGCCGTGAGCAGGGACTCCCCCGTGTCCACGTTCTTCACGAGGCCGAAGTCGAGGACCTTGACGACGTCGTAGGCGCCGCCCCGCTGACACAGCATGATGTTGGCCGGCTTGATGTCGCGGTGCACCAGGCCCGCGGCGTGGGCCTCCGCCAGGGAGCCGCAGACCTGTTGCAGGATGTGCATCACGCGCCCCTGGGGCTGCGGTCCATCGCTGCGCACGAGCTCCTGGAGAGTGATCCCGTCCAGGTACTCCATCGCGTAGTAGAAGACTCCCCCGGCGGCGTGGCCGTAGTCGTAGATGGCGACGGTGTTGGGGTGCGTCAGCTGCGAGGTGGCCTGCACTTCCCGCTCGAAGCGCACGCGGGTCGCCGAGTCGAGGTCGACGGAGCGGATCACCTTCACGGCGGTCGGTCGCCGCAGCAGGGCGTGCTGCGCGCGATACACCGTGCCCATGCCTCCCTGGCCGATGCGCTCCTCGAGGGTGTACTGACCGAGGCGCTCCGCGCGCCGCGCGCTGCCCTGGAGGCGCTTGATGATCCGCGCCCCGAAGGCGAGGCCGATGGTGGCGAGGATCAGGATGCCGAAGAGCGTCCACATGGACGCGCGCACGACGCGGAGCGTCTCGAAGGCTTCGCTCACCTCCATCTCCGTCGCCACGCCGAACTGATGCGGGGCGAGCCACACCCAGGCGCCCACGACCGGAGTGCCGCGGTAGCCGGGGTATCCGTCCACGTCGACGCCGCGCTCACCGCGCGTGGCGGACTGGGCCATGCGCGTGAGGGGGCGCCGGTCTCCCGGCGTGAGCGGGCCTCGATCGCGACCCAAATCCAGGCCCGGGTCCCGGATCTGGATGCGGAACATCGAGCTCTCCTCCGGACCGAGGAGGCCCCAGCTCCGCAGCTCGCGCTCGAAGCGGCTGCGTGAGAGCAGGTAGCCGTCGGGGCCGAAGGCGTAGGTCTCGCCCGTGTCGCCGAAGCGGGCCAGGTGCAGCACCCGCGCGAAGGACCGACGCGGATCGACCGCGAAGCAGAGGATCGCCTCGGGGCCCCGCGTTCCGGTGCCCACGGGGCTGCACGACCACATGATGGGCTCGTCCCGGCCGCCGTCCCCCCCGCGCTGCGGCGCCGAGAGCCACGCTTCGCCGAGGTCGAGGCGCTCCGCCCCGCGCAGCACCGCCTCGGGCAGCGGCGCCCAAGGCCCCGGAGAGTCCGCGGCGAGCACCCGCCCCTCGCGGATCAGCCGAAAGGACTCGAACTCATTGTGCAGTACGACTGGATGGAGGAGGCGTCGGAGCTCCTGGCGCAGGTAAGCGTGGTGCGGTGTGTCGGGCGCGCGGCGATCCTGGCGCACGAGGCGCGCCGTCGTCTGGATCACCTCGGGATCCGAGGTCGCCGTCGCGGTGGCGCGCTCCTGGGCCGCGATCCACTCGTTGAGCGCGGCCACGTTGCTGTCCCGGATCGTGGTGAGATCGCTCACCAGCTCGAGCCGCAGACGCTCGTCGACGCGCGTGTGCAGCAGCCACCCCGCCCCGAGCACGAGCACCGCGAACCCGAGCGGCACGAGGAAGGGATACCGGAGAGGTAAGCGCAGCATGTGCGGCCAGGTGTGGTGAGGTGGTTGCGGGCCGTAAGGCCGGCGCGCGAGTGCGAGTCGGTGTTTGCTCCAGAACGACCTTTCGAGAAACGACCGGAAAGGAAGAGGCTGTATGCTAGACCCTCGATGGGGGCTCGGATGCGGCGGGACACGACCGCGGCGGCTATACTGGACCGACGAGAGTTTCGACTGCGTCGGGCGGATCCGCGTCCCCCGCTGAGCCCATCGAGTCGAGGCAGCAACCAGATGAATCGCGCATGTTGATGGACGTCGTTCCCGGCCAGGTGCTCGGGCGCTACGAGCTGCTCATGCCCGTAGCTCGGGGCGGCATGGCGATGGTCTGGGCCGCCCGCCTCAAGGGCTCGCGCGGTTTCCAGAAGCTGGTGGCGATCAAGACGATGCTGCCGGCGATGATCGACGATCCCAACTTCGAGAAGATGTTCCTCGACGAGGCCTCCCTGGCCTCCGAGGTGCACCATCCCCACGTGATCGAGATCCTCGATCTCGGCGAGCAGGACAACGTCCTGTACCTGGTCATGGAGTGGGTCGATGGTGAGCCCCTGAACGTGCTCATGAATTACGCCGCCAAGCAGGGGGGGGTGCCCCTGCGGGTGGCCATCTCCCTCGTGGCGCAGGCGTGTCGTGGGCTGCACGCGGCCCACGAGCTGCGGGACGAGCAGGGGGCGCTCGTCGGCCTCGTCCATCGGGACATCACCCCTCACAACGTCCTCGTCACCTACGACGGCGTCGTGAAAATCGTGGACTTCGGCGTGGCGAAGGCCACGTCGCGGATCGCGGCGGAGACGGAGGCGGGCCAGCTCAAGGGCAAGATCGCCTACATGTCGCCGGAGCAGCTCCGGGGGGAGCCCGTGGATCGCCGCACGGACGTGTTCGCCCTCGGCATCGTGCTTTACATGCTGCTGACCGGGGTCCATCCCTTCCGCGGCGAGGACCAGACCCGGACGATCGAGAACATCACCTCCGACGAGCCGGCGCGCCCCATCCGCAAGTACGTCCCGAGCCTCCGCCCCGCGCTGGAGGCCGTGGTGGCGCAGGCCCTGGCCAAGGAGCCCTCGCGACGCTTCCCCTCCGCCAACGATCTGCTGAAGGCCCTCACGCGCGTGATGCAACCGAGCACGGACGAGGAGGTGGCGGAGTACGTGCGCACGCTCTTGCAGGACCGCCAGGAGAAGCGACGCCGCGCGGTGCGCGCGGCCCTCGAGATCGCCGACGAGCGCGAGGAGCTGGGGGGGACGGATCGCACCCTGTCCATGACGGTGCCCCAGGACGACGTGGCCACGGTGGTGCACCGTACGTTGCCTCCGCCGCCGGTGGACGTGGAGCTGGACAGCGCGCCGAGCTTCGAGCGGAACATCGAGGGGACGGGCTCGGACCCGGTGAGGGGGCAGACGCGCAGCCAGGCGACGATCAGCGGTCGCCTGCGCTACTCGGCCATCGGGGTCGGTGCCCTGGTGGGGGGGGTGATCGCGACGGGGGTCGCTCTGGTGACGTTCGTGGGGCGGGAGGACGAGGAGGCCCCGAGCGCGGCGAGTCGCTCCGTCGCGTCCATGAGCGCGGCGGTGCCCGAAGAGCCCCGCCCCCCCGGATCGAGCGGAGCGCTCGCGGAGGCCTCGGAGAGCACCGAGCACCATGAGGCGCAGGACGGGACCGAGGGCGCAGCGCTCACGGGCGCCGAAGGGACCACGGATCGGCCGAGCCCCGCCGCGAGCGGCGTCGGGCAGCTCGCCTCGGGGGCTTCGTCGCGAGGATCGGGTACCCGGGGAGGGAAGTCCTCGACGAAGGACGGGGGCGGCTCCTCCGCGTCGAACTCCACGAGCGGAGGGGAGCAGCCCTTCGTGACCCCCGTCCGCGATCCTGGCTTCTGACGGTCAGAAGGTCCCGCTCCAGGTCGCGCCGAGGGGCGCCGAGCCGTGACCGATGCCGAAGACGTGGCGCGGCGGAGTGGGCGTGTCGCGAGCGACGGAGTCCTTGGAGGGGCGATCGGTGAGCCACAGGACGGCGGCCGTCGCCAGCCCCGCGATGCCGACGCCGAGGGCGAGGTTGCCGTAGGTGGTGTAGTCGCGACCGCGGTTGTGGGTGTCCCGCGCCGACGGCGGACAGTTGGTGCGGCTCGGGCAGAGCTCGTCGAGCTCCTTCTGCGCATCGTAGCGGAGCCCGTAGAAGACCCCCGCCGCGGACAACCCCGCGAGGCCCACGCCGCCGCTCACCCAGGCGAGCACGCGCTGCCCGGAGCTCCCGTCCGACGGCTCGTCGACCACCACCGGAGGCGGCGGAGGCGCCGCGAACTCGACCGTCACCGTGACGTGGCCCCCTTCGGTGAGGCGCACGTCGCGCACGAAGGGCTCCTTGCCGGGCGCGGTGGCCTGGATCTGGTAGGAGCCGGGATCCAGAGGGAGATCCTTGCCCAGGGCGCTGTCGCCGAGCTCGACTCCGCCGAGGCTGACCTGGGCGGCGGCCGCGCTCGCGCCGCGCTCGACGCGCAGGCGCGGGATCCGTGCGCGCAGCTGGGAGAGACGCTCGATGGACTCCCGCTCGACGAGGGGGAGCCCCGCTTCGCGGGCGTCGGCGGCCGCCAACTCGTAGTGGCCGAGCGCCGCCACCAGCTGCCCCACGTTCTCCTCGCACAGGGCTATGTTGAAGAGGACCTGCGGCGTGGTCTTCACCTCGGCGACCTCCTTGAGGAGGACCAAGGCGCCCGTCCAGTCGCCCGCGGTCTGCAAGGCGAGGGCCTTCTGGAACTTCTGCCGCGCCGCGCTCAGCTCGGCGGCGCTGGGCTCCGGAGTGGCGCTCGCGGTCGTGGGCGCGTCGTGGGCATGCGCTGCCTGGCTCGGGTCGGCCCAGGTCATCCTGCTGAGCAAGAGCAGGACCGCCGTGAACGTCGTCCCGAGGGGGCGGTCCCTTCGCGGGCGGCGACTAGAGCCAGGCACCATTTGCAGGGGCAACATGGCGCGTCTCGGTCTCGGTCGTCAATTCGCCGAGCGCGAGTTTTTCTTTACGCCTTCATACCCACATTGGCGCTGTGCGCGCTCAGCGCGCCCTTGGAGCGCCTGTAGCCCGTCCCGAACACGAAGGCCCACCGCAGGGGATCGAAGGGAGCCGGGGTCGGGGCCGAGGCGACGGCGGTCTCCACGTGCACACCGATGGGCGCCTGCGCCAGCACCCGTTGGGCCACCTGGCCCAAGGTGCCGCCGTGGTCGTCGGTGGCGCTGTGGGCGCCCATCACGATCTTCTCGGCGTTGCAGGTGAAGGCGAGATCGAGGATGGCCTGCGAGGGCTCGCCGCCGCGCACGTGCCCGATCACGCGCAAGTTCCGCGCCCCGATGTCCGGCACCGCCCGGACGCGCTCACGGAGGTGGATGCGCACCGCCTCCACGGCCGCCCACTGGGACATCACCGCGCCGTCGGGCAGGCGGACGTCGGCGCCGACCCGCGTGCCGACGGTGACCGCGTGCAGCGTCGCGAAGGGCACCGCCTCCGTCATGCGGAGCGCCCGGTGCAGGGCCGCCTCACTCAAAGGGGAATAATCGAATCCAACGACGATGACGCGCGCTGTCTGCATGCGGGGCCTCCTCCTGCGGGGCGAGCTGCAGCCGGCGTGCCAACGCGTCGATGCGAGGTTTTGGGCTGCGTGGGAGCGCTTCGGGCGCTTCGGGCTCCGACAGGCGTCCGGACGGCGCGATACAGGTGTCCGCCTGGACCGGACGTTTGCTCGCTCGCTGGACACTCTCCGTGCGGTGATGAAGGGGGCGGGGAGTGCGCCGCGCAGGACGTGTGTCGTGGGGAAGAGGCCGTCGTCTCCAGGGGAGGATTGGAGTCCCCGAGAATCGAAGGGGAGGTTGCCGGTGTGCGCGGAGGGGCGCGGGAGCGCGTGGTAAGGTCGCGACGTCGCCCCTGCCGGCGCCGACGGAGCTCACGATGCGCATCGCCTTGCTGTACCCACCTCCCTGGAAAATCGCGGATCCGGGTCAGGCACCGTTCCCTCCCGGCGAGGGCCCCCCCGTCGAGTACCGGGACGGCGATCTCGACGCGGACTTTTTCCAGACGCCCTACGGGCTGTTCTCGTTGGCGGCGCAGGCGATCCGCGCGGGGCACCAGGTGAAGGTCCTGAACCTCTCCGCCCACCCATGGAGCCAGGTCGAGCGCGTCGTGGCGGCCCTCGACGCGGATCTGTTCGGCATGTCCTGCTGGACGGCGAATCGTCGGGGCGTGGGCATGGCGGCGGAGCTGATCCGGCGCGTCCACCCGTCGGCGCACATCGTCGTCGGCGGGCCTCACGCGACCCCCTTCGCCCGGGAGCTGCTCCGGCACCACCCCGCCATCGACACGGTGAGCCTCGGAGAGAGCGAGCTGACCTTCCTCGAGCTCATCGACCGTCTCGAGCAGGGCGCCTCCACCACGGGCATCGCCGGCACGGCCTTCCGGGTGGGGGACCAGATCGAGCTGGGCCCCGATCGACCCTCGATCCGGGACCTGGACAGCCTCGCGTCACCGCACGACTACTTCGGGACTCACATCCTCATGACCTCCCGGGGCTGCCCTTGGCAGTGCACCTTCTGCGGTGCGGAGACGACCTGGGGACGGGGGTTCCGCGGACACTCCGTGGAGTACGTCGTCGACGCCATCGAGAGCGCCCTCGAGAAGCTCCCGGTGAAGATGATCCAGATCAAGGACGACACCTTCACCGCGAACCGCAAGCGGGCGCTGCAGATCTGTCGGGAGATCCGGCGGCGTGGCCTGCAGTTCTTCTGGAGCTGTGACACGCGGGTCGACGTGCTCAGCGAGGAGCTCCTCCTGGAAATGCGGCTGGCGGGCTGTCAGCGGCTGAGCCTCGGGGTGGAGTCGGGCTCCGATCGGATCCTCCAGAACATCGACAAGAAGATCACCGCGCAGGAGATCATCGAGGCCAGCTCCCTCGCCAAGAGCGTCGGCATCCAGGTGCGCTTCTACATGATGCTGGGCAACCGAGGCGAGACGGAGGAGACCTTCCGGGAGACCCTGGCCTTCTTGGACGTGGCCCGTCCGCACCAGTACATTTTTTCCTGCCTGTCCATCTATCCGGGCACCTTGGACTTCCAGGAAGCCGTGAAGCAGGGGTGGCTCGATCCGGAGGTGTTCTTCACGGAGGACTTCCAGGAGCTGAAGACCCCCTTCGACGCGGACGAGGAGGTCACCGAGCTCCTCAACTCCTGGTTCGTGGAGCACCGCGGCGTCCAGAACGCCTACCTGGAGGACGTGCCCGCCGCGCAGGCCATCCTCGACAAGGTGGGGGACCACCACGCCGCCCACATGGACCTCGGCGGCGCCCATTATCGCGCAGGGAACCTGGACCAGGCGGAGCATCACGTGCTCCGCGCCCTCGAGCTCGGCTACCCCGCGCCCGGGTTGGCGTACAACTACCTGGCCTGCATCGCCTTCGCTCGCGGCGATCTCCAGGGCATGCAGGACCGCTTCCTGGCGGCGGCGCGGACGGATCCACAACACCACGCCCTGATCCAGAACGTGGAGCGGACGCGCGCCTGGTTCCGGGAGCGCGGACCGGAGCGCGGCCTCCCCCTCCAGCTCTCGGCGCGCCACGAGTTCCAGCTCCTGGAGAGGACGCAGCAGCCGACCTTGCCGGGTCCTTTGCCCGAGGATTTCGCCGATTGGGGGCAGGTTCCCGCCGCGCCGCCGGAGCGTTCCGGGCGCATCCCCTCCTCGAAGGAGATGATGCTGGAGGGGCACGAGAAGCAGGGGTTCCCCGCCCGCCGCCTGCGTGTCGTGGGCTGAGGGCGCGCGGTCGTGGGCTGAGGGCTCGTGTACGACTCCCACTGCCATCTGGACTTTCCGGAGCTCGCCGGCGCCCTCGACGAGCACCTCCGCGCGGCGCGCGCCTGCGGTGTCGAGCGCTGGCACGTGCCGGGCTGTGGTCCCTCCCAGTGGGGGCAGCTCGCCGACGTGCGCGGCCGCGAGGGGGTGACCGTGAGCGTCGGCGTCCATCCCTGGTGGGTCGACGAGGTCGAGTGCCCGGAGTCGGACGATCCGAGGGCGCAGGCGCGCGCCCTCGACGAGGCCATGCAGCGGCTCGCCACCGAGCTCCGGGCCCAGGGGGCCGTGGCCCTCGGAGAGTGCGGCCTCGATCGACCCAAGGCCCTCCAGGGCGGCCCTTCGCGGGAACGACAGCGCGTCGTCTTCGAGGCGCAGCTCGCCCTCGCCCGGGAGCTGGAGCTGCCCGTCGTGCTGCACGTGGTGGGTGAGCACGGCGCGACGCTCGATCTCCTCGCTCGCGTCGGTCCGCTCCCTCGGGGAGGGGTCGTGCACGGCTATTCGGGCAGCGTCGAGCTCGTGGACCGGTATGTGGATCACGGGCTGTTCATCGGCTTCGGGGCGCGCCTCACGGGCACCGGGGCGCGGCGGGCGCGGGAGTCGTTGCAGCGCGTACCCCGCGACCACCTCCTCCTGGAGACGGACGCTCCGGACCAGGCTCCCGCGGTGGAGGGGTGCTTCGAGCGGGGGCGGCGAGGGACCCCCGCGGACCTGGTCGTCGTGGTGGAGGAGGCCGCCCGTCAGCTCCGGGTCAGCACGACGGAGTTGGCCGAGGACACGGCGCGGAACGCCCGGCGTCTGTTTGGCGTGTGAGGGCGCCTTGGGCTCGGAGGTGCCGAGCTGCTAAATGCGGGGCGCCATGCAGCTGCCGATCACCCGCGACGCACTCACCATCGAGACCGGAGAGCGCTCTGCCGACCTGGAGGCGCCTCCAGGAGCCGCCGTCGAGGCGTCCTTTGGCGCGCCCGCAGAGTCGCAGGAAGAGGTCCGCTACCGGACCCATCGACGCTTCGATCGCGCGGCGCGCCTGTTCACCGAGCCCGGCTTGCACGCGCTCATGGGGGCACGGGTCGTCATCGTCGGGGTGGGTGGTGTCGGGAGCTTCACGGCGGAGTCGTTGGCGCGCAGCGGGGTAGGCGGCCTCGCGCTCGTGGACTTCGACCGGGTCTGCGTCACGAACACGAACCGCCAGCTCCACGCCATGCAGGGCACGATCGGCAAGCGCAAGGTCGAGATCATGGCCGAGCGCCTGCGGCTCGTGCACCCGACGGCGCGCATCGAGCCGATCCCTCTATTTTACAACGCAGAGACCTCCGAGCAAATCCTCGCCGGCCCCGTGAGCTACGTGGTGGACGCCATCGACAACATCACCGCGAAGGCTCACCTGATCGCCACTTGCGTGCGGCGCGGTCTGCCGGTGGTGTCGTCGATGGGAGCCGCGGCGCGCATGGATCCCACGGCGATCCGCGTGAGCGACTTGAGCGACACCTACAAGGATCCCTTCGCGAGCGCGCTCCGCAAAGCATTGCGGCAAGAGCACGGTCTCGTCGTCGAGCGCGGTCAACCGACGGGGGTGGACGCGGTGTTCAGCACGGAGGCGCCGATCCCGCCGACCCCACCGAGCTACGACGAGGGCGTCGGCTTCCGCTGCGTGTGCCCGGGCGGAAAGAATGGGCTCCACGACTGCGATCGGCGCGCGCGCATCGATGGGACGGCGTCCTTCGTCACCGGAGCGTTCGGCCTCGCGGCGGCCGCGGTGGTGGTGCGCCGTCTGATCGGCGCCGCCTCCGCGAGCGGCGGTTCTCAGTCGTGTTGACCGTGCGTTGCGGCCCTGGTCGCTCTGCGCTGGTCGCTCTGCGCTGGTCGCTCTGGACTGGCGCTCGGCCTGTCGATTGGTTTTCGTGCTCGGGCGAGTGAGGGGTCGAGCGGCTCGGAAAGGCTGTTTTTTGGTCAACCGGTTTCTCGGTCAACCGGTCGATCAACCATGCAAGGGGGCGTCGCTGGAAGCTCCGGGCCAGGACACGGTGTCGAGCTCACCCCAGCTCGAGGGTTCCAGGCTCTCGAGGGTCCGCTCGGCGAGCTCCCGATCGCGGGCGCCGGGACCCACCAGAAGCCCGGTGAGATCGGCGCGAGATCCCGTGGGAGGGAGCATCAGCGGAGCCAGCGCGCTCGCCAACTCCAGCGCGCTGGGGCGCTGCGCGGGATCCCGGCGCAGGGCCTGCGAAGCCACCTCCGAGAGAGCCCGGGGCGCCTCCGCGCACAACCGGTGCAGCGGCGGCGGGGTGTCCATCGGGCCCGCCGCCCACCCGCCAGCGCCCTGCTCCGCCAAGGGCACCCCGAACAGCTCGTAGAGCAAGACGCCCACCGCGTAGACGTCGACCCGCCAGTCATAGGGCTCCCGCTCGAGCCGCTCCGGGGCGATGTAGCGCGGCGTGCCGGCGATCGCGGCCCCGTCCAGGGCGGGCTCGGGGACGAACCGCGCGAGCCCGAAGTCGAGGAGCTTGACCTGCACGCTGGCGCGGTGCCGCGCGAGGAAGACGTTCGACGGTTTGACGTCCCGGTGGACCACGTCCCAGCGGTGCGCCTCCGCCAGACCGACGCACACGTCGTGGGCGACGCGCGCGACCTGCTCGACGCGCAGCGGGCGGCCCAGAGCGCGCCGGCTCACCAACACGTCACTCAGGTTCTTTCCCCGGAGCAGCTCCATCGCGAGGAAGGGGAGCCCGGAGGGCAGCGTGCCCGCCTCGAGCACGGTGACGATGTTGGGATGAGAGAGGTAGCCGAGCTGGGGAGAACTTGGGTCGAGCGGAGGCGAACCGCGGTGGGCCTCCGGCGCGCGGAAGAGCTTCAGGGCGACGTCGCGGTGGGTACGACGATCCACGGCGTGGAAGACGACGCCGTGCCCGCCCCCGCCGAGGCGCTGGAGCACCTCGAAGCGTCCCCCGAGGGTCGTGCCGAGCAGCGACTGGCAGAGCGTCTCGAACAATCGGTGGGAGCCCTCACGCACCTCGCGTAGCTCTTCGGAGACCCGCTCCAGAGCACGACGGATGCGCTCTTTCTCCTGCTGGTGCTCTCGGAGCTGGCGCAGCAGCTCGGCGACGCGCGTCGGATCTGCCGTCCCCGCGGGGGCCTGGGCGGCGCCGAGGATCGGTGCGGCGCTGTGCGTCGTCGCAGCGACGCCGAGCATCCGTGGTGCGCCGTGAGCCGGTGCGGCGGCGCCGCGCATCGGGACTGGATCGGGAGCGCTCCCTTGTCTCGTCGATGCTGGATCCAACTCGCTCCCCCCCGCGCCGCATCCCCCCGACTGCCGCGTCGTCCAGCAGCAGGGATCTCGCAGACGATAAGAGTGACGACGCCCCGCCGCCGCGCAAGATGCATCGAGGCTAGCGAGTGCGGTCACCGGTGTTGCCCGGTATCGCTCGTGGGCAGAGCCGGTCGCTGTGGGCAGACTCGTGGGGAGAGCGGTCGTCGTTCGTCGGCAGGCTCGTGGGAGCGGGGTTCAACGCCTCTTGTGAGGTACTGGTGTCGCGCTCTGCCTTTCTTTACGGGCCTTGCTTTACGGGCCCTTCTTTACGGGCCTTTCCTTGCGGTCTTTCCGGAGCGCTCACGGGTGACCCACGGATCCTCTCCGCCGAAGGCCGCAGGGTATCGCAGGCAGGGGATCGCAGGGTTCTTCGTCGGAGAGCTGTAGAGGGCTGGCTCGGCGCGCAGAGGCAGCCTCGCGAGCTCATGGGGCGTGGCTCGATGGGGGCAGACGCCTCGCGCTTTCGCGGACGCGACGGCGACCGGCGCGACGACGGGGCGGCGAACGGTGATGGAAAGGAGCGCACCGGAGCGAGCCTTGCCGGGTCAGCGATCGGTGCGACCGCGGGGGCTGAGCGTGCGCCGCGGCCCCGCGCGGGGCGCAGAGCGGGGGCGCGAGGAAATTCTTTTGCGAAATTTCCCGAGGAATTCGAGGATTTGCGCGGCGGCCAGCCGAGCTGAGCCATTGTTGGGCGGATCCCAGCTGCTAGGCCTGGGGAGTCGTTGGTCGGCGTGCTCGCCCCCGCAGGGTGGGGACGGACGATCGACGGTTCGAGGGGATGCGATGAAGATCGTACACGCTTGATAAGGCAATCCCGCGGCTGCTCTGGGGGGATGCAGCCGTGGGCGCGCTGGATACCGCAGCTTCCGTGCGGATTCACGGCCGCGTTGACTGAGGGGGATGCGCGGCCGTGTCCCCCGGAACCACCAGGTTCCGAGGGATCCGCCCGATTCGAGCTGTGAGGGGTGGGTTGGGGGACATTTCTTGATCGGCCGGGACGAAAGTCCCGGCCGAGCTTATTTTGTTCGTCATCGTCGTGAGCTCCCTCACGAAGCTGGCGAGTCCCGCTGGGGTGGAGCGTTCAGCGTCGCCAGGGGAGCTCGAGGGGAGCGCCCTCCGCGTCGGTGATCTGCGAGCCTACACGGACGATGACGATGGCCTCGGTGGGCTCGTCGCCGGTGTTGAAGAACTGGTGCGGGAGGCCCGCGGGGGCGATCACCGTGGCGGGCGCCTCGAACTCCACGGTCTCGTCGCCGATACGCGCGCGCCCGCGGCCACGCAAAAACACGAAGATCTCCTCGCTGCCGTGGACGTGCAGCGGAGTGCTCGAACCGACGGCGACGCGAGAGCGCCACACCTCGTGTTCCCGAGCGCCGAGCGACGGGGTCGCGATGCCCACGAGCTCGTTGCCCCGGTGTTCGTAGGCCGTGAGTCGTTGGTGGTCGACGACGACGGGCTTCGCTCCCTCGGCATCCGCCGCGTGTCCGTCCGAGGCGTCCCCGTGCGCGTGATGGTGGTGATGATCGTGCGCGTGGGCGTGGGCTGGAGCGGTGGGCTGCGGGGGCGTCGGCTCGGCAGGAGCGGCGGAGGTGGACTCCAGGAGACAGGGGGCGGCAGGAGGCCCCTCTGCTCGAACCCGCGCGCTCGAGCACGCGAGGCTCACGCCCGTCAGCAGGAGCATGGACCCCCAGGTGAGGAGCTCCTTGCAAGTTCCCATCGGCCCAGCACACGACGATTTCATGGTCTCCGCGATACCGCGGTGGGCGAGGCTTGGCGAGGGCGCACGGTCGGTGGCGCTGGTCGCCCCACGGGCCGACGATGACGCGGAGCCGATCGACGTCGACGGGCGCGGTAGCCGCGATGAGCCGCCGTGAGTGACCTGCGATGGCAGCCCGATCGGGAGAGGACGGCGAAGGGAGAGACGTTCTCCGCGCAGGAGCGGCGACGCAGGCTAGCGCGACGCGTTCGATGAAGGCGACGCCCTTCGTCGCGACGAGATGCGTGACGAACGCAGCGATCCGTGAGCAGACCTCGACCGTGGACTCGCCCAGCGAGCTCCCGCAACGGCGCCGGGTGCAACGAGCGAGTCCAGGAGGGCGCACCGATCGACGCTCGCGCCTCCACGAAAGTCGCTCGAATGTCGGTTGCGTGACCAGTCGAGGGTGGCACCATGGGCGCCGTGCGCTCCGTTCTGTCCCTGCTGATCGGCACCGCGCTGGTGCTCGTCGCGAACGGTCTGCTCACGACGGTGCTCGGCACACGTCTCGCTGTCGGGGGACAATCTTTGGGCCTTGCGGGTGTGGTCGTGAGCGCCTTCTCCGTGGGCCTGGTGCTCGGCTCCTGGCGAGGGCGTTGGGTGGTGGAGCGCGTGGGGCACATCCGCACCTTCGCGGCGTTCGCCGGGCTGGCGACCGCGGCGGCGCTGGGGCTGGCCCTGGTCGACGTGCCGGCGTTGTGGGTCGGGTTTCGGGTGGTGCAAGGGTTCGCCATCGGCGGGAACTATTTGGTGATCGAGAGCTGGCTGAGCGAGCGCAGCAGCAGCGCCGAGCGGGGGCGGATGCTCGCCGTCTACGTGGCGACGTGTCAGGTGGCGCTCGCGGCGGGACAGCTCCTGGTCGTCGTGCAACCGCCGACGGGCTCCAGGCCCTTCATCCTGGGGGCGCTCCTGTACGTGCTCGCGCTGGTGCCGATCGCCCTGACGCGCACGCCCCAGCCGGTCTTGATCGAGGGGCTTCGCGCGAGCTTGGGGGGCGTGTTGCGGCGGGCGCCCGTCGCGGTCGGTGGCTGCTTCGTCGCCGGGTGCACGACTGGTTCGCTCCTCAACCTGGGGCCCGCCTTCGGTACGGCGGAGGGCTTGTCCTCCGAGCAGGTGGCGGTGTTCATGGCGTCCTCCGTCCTCGGGGGGCTGGCGCTGCAGTGGCCCGTGGGGTGGCTCGCCGATCGGATCGATCGGCGGGTCGTCATCGAGCTGATCGCCACCGCGAGCTGTGGCGCCGCGCTGCTCCTCTGGAGCGCGCACACCTTTCCGACGCTCACCGCCGCCGCCTTCGCGCTCGGGGCCGTCGCTTTCGTGCTCTATCCGGTCGCCATCGCGCACGCCCACGACCTGGTTGACCGCGCCGACGTCGTCGCCACCAGCGGCACCTTGGTGCTCGCCTACGGTCTGGGGAGCGCCTTCGTGCCGCTGATCGGCTCCGTGGGGCTGGAGGTCTTCGGCTCGCCGACGCTGCCTGCGCTGCTGACGCTCTTCAACCTGGCGCTCGTCGCCCTCGCAGTGATCCGGCTCGTGAAGCGTCGCCGGCTGCCCGTGGTCGAGCCCGTGCCCTTCGCTCCGCTCGCCCTGCCTCAAGTGGTCGCGACGCGTGACTCGCTCCTCTCGGTCGAGGAGGACACGACAGACCCCCAGGCAGTCTCATCGACGCGAGCCGCGCGCGGCCCGAGCTGAGCGCGGCGCGCGAGGGCTCCTTTCCGGTGAACCCTGCTGACGATACCCCCTCCTACGTTCTGGCTCCGGCGACAGCTGTCCGAAGGGCAAGCAGCGTGTCTGCGGCGCTCCCGGCACGATTCGAACGTGCGACCTTCGGCTTAGGAAGTCCTCTCAGGATGAGAAAGGGCGAGTTTTCAGCTGTTTTCGCGCTCCCCCGGTAGGCTTGAGGCGTCATGATGCGCCCTGTTCTGTGCAAAGTGCCCACGACTCGGATCCCATTTCGCGGTCGGACCTTGAGACGTGGAAGCGCCGTTTCTGGCACTTCCCGAACCTTGCCCGAGTTGCGTAGGTAGCGCTCGTGAGCCTCAAGGGAGGAGTGCCCGGCCAGCGCTTGGGCGGTCTGCGAGTTGACCCCAGCGTCGGCTAGGGCTTGGTTGAAGGCCCGTCGCCAGCTGTGGAAATCAACGGGGAGCGTCCACTCGGTTTCTTCGAGTAGCTCCCGCTCCCGGGGCGTCATGTCGCGGCCGGACGGCTTCCAAACGTAGCAGGTGACCGGGCCACGCTTGCCGCTGCGGGGGCGAGTCTCCGCGGTCAGCACTTCCAACCCGAAGA
>Ga0207873_1000519_pt1 | contig 41741 bp, 44 predicted proteins | sample BGWIniCompost_FD_187373 | JGI IMG/M metagenome (GOLD analysis project Ga0207873, IMG submission 187373) | Cellulose adapted compost microbial communities from Newby Island Compost Facility, Milpitas, CA, USA - BGW Initial Compost (SPAdes)... ... | reverse complement strand
CGTCGGCGCGATCGATATTTTCAATTGGATTACCGCAGAAGAAATGGTTGACATTTCGACGATAGTCGCAACCATGCCCGAAGGATTTGGGAGTACCGACCTGTATAAGGCCGTGAAAGGTAAGTATAGTTATGCGAAACTCAGAGCCGCAGTGGAGTATATACGTGGTGTGGAAGGAGTAAATGAGAGTGAGAGTGAGCGTGATAGCGGGAGTGAATGGGAGAGTGAGGAGGTTAGGAGTTAGAGGTAAGAAGTAACCGGGGAACTTTAGTAGAGACGCGCAAACTGCGCGTCTCACGTAAGGACCCAGGAGGTGATCCGTGTCCGTATCGGCAATTGGTGGACTAAATCTGTGGAGACGTTGCATGCAACGTCTCTGCACCTACGATCATTTCCATAAGTACAATTTAACGATTGCCCACCTATCCATTACACCAACCACGGCGACCGTTTCCCCGTATGCGTCACGGTTAACCGGTGCATGGCGCGGGTGCAAGCAATGTAGAGCAGTCGTCGATCGCCTTCAGTGCCGTAGTTGTCTGCCGATGCGAAGGGCACGATTACTTCGTCGAATTCGAGACCCTTTGCAAGCGGGACGGTTGTGATAACGACGCCATCTCTGAATGTATCGCTGTCTTCGGTGAGCAGGCTGACGTCCGCTGCGCTTAGCTTGTCAAACAACGACTCCGCTTGTGATGGCGTCTTGCAAATGATCGCCAGCATGCGATACTCAGAACCTCGGAAATCTGATACGAGTCGCTTGATTTCCGCTTCTTCCTGTTCCGCATTTTCAAAGCCTTTCACCTGAGGCTCTTCGCCATGTCGCTCGATGACCTGCAGATCAGGATCGGTTAAAATGCGCTGGGTAAACTTCGTAATCTCATATGTCGAACGATAACTTCTGTTCAGCTTTACCACATCGGCTTGCGGAAAAACCTGACGAATGTCGTCGGCGGTCGCGGAACTGTAAGGATTGATGGCCTGGCTCGCATCTCCAAGGATGGTCTTGCGTCCCTGAAATAACCTGGCGAGTACAGCGTACTGAATCGGTGTGTAATCCTGCATTTCGTCAACCACCAGGTGCTTGACGTGCTGGAACATGGAGATCCCTTCAAGCCTTAGCCTGCAATAGATCAATGGGAAGACGTCGGCGTACTCAAGCCTGTCGCCCTCCATCCTGAACAGATCCTCACGTTTGAGCCACGTGTAGAACCCACGATAGAGATCCAGTACAGACTGGCTTCCCGCAGCCTCGGTCAGGGCTTGAATGATTCGAGTCTTTTCACGACCCGTGAGCTTACGGTTAAGTTCAGTCCTGACATATGCCTGCACTTCGTCGACCAGCATTGGCAAACGCTGTAGTATCGGGGTGCGCTGAAGCGCATCGAAGCGCTCCTTGACAAACGAGGCAGGTACCCAGGCCGTTCCAATCCTGATGTCGCGCGCGCGCAACCAATGGTTCTCCAGGTAAACGAAGTACCGATTGAGCAGATTGACGAACTCAAGGGATGATTTGAACCTGACCCGTTCACCGAGCCCGGCATCATTGTTCATCAGCGCAAAGACTTGCTGGAGAAACGTCTGAAAGTTGACCTTGTGTTCCAGAAGTTCCCGCGCGAGATCCTCCATGCCCATCTCGGGAATCTGTGTTTCGCCCAACTCAGGCAACACGTTGGAGATGTAGTCTGAGAACACGCGATTGGGTGAAATAATGAGGATGTCGCCAGATGAAAGTTCATCCCTGTACCGATACAGGAGAAAGGCAATACGATGAATGGCGATCGATGTTTTGCCTGAACCGGCGACGCCCTGGATGATCATGATCGTCGAAGTCTCATTGCGGATGATGGCATTTTGATCGCGTTGAATGGTCGCGACGATATTACGCATTTTCTCGTCGGACGACCGGCTCAGCTCAAGTTGCAGCACATCGTCCTGAATGTTCACGTCGTTTTCGATCATGAACTCCATCTTACCGCGACGGATTCGATATTGACGCCGCAATTGGATGGTTCCCTTTACCTCGCCGCCGGGAGTTTTGTACCAGGCATCACCCAGTTCGAAGTCGTAAAACATAGATGATACCGGCGCACGCCAGTCGTATATGGGGTAAACACCCGGAGTATTGGCGACGAAGGAGTGTATGCCTATGTAGATAGGCATCCGTCGGCCCGTCGCCTGCGGGGTAAAGTCGATGCGACCGAAGTACGGCGTTTGACTCAGCTTTACGAGCTTCCGCCGCGTGGCCAAACCTGCCCCACTTTCCTGGGTCATGCGCGTGAGGGACTGACCCGCCGATACGATGTCGGCTTCGTCCATACCGGAGCGCTGATCAAAGAGATAAGCTTGATTTTGCCGGAACTCCCGCGAATACTCCCTCACTGCACGATCGGCCTGCTCAATGGCCCAATCCAGTTCCTGCAATATTTTGTCGAGGTAATCGCGTTCCTCCTGTTCAGTTACGTTGATGATTTCTGTAGACACTCTGTTCTGATGTTCGCTATCCATTACGGGTTTTGTAATCCAATATCAACCTCACAATTGAAGTTTTTGTTCACCGTACCGGCCTAATCCGAACGTATTTTTCTATGTTGTACCGATCCACCCCAATGGCCTCCACTCTCTCAAGACCCTGTTGAATCAGGGTGTCGCCTTCAATCGCAATCGTGAATTCAAAAGATGATCCCTCCCATTCGCGAGCACTGCAATATTCCACGTGCTCCGTGTAGCGGTTGCCTTCAAGCGCATAGGGGCCACCAGCGGCGACAAAATTGGCCAACGAATCCTGACCTTTATTGACATCGTGTCTGAGAAAGGAGAAATGAGTGTCGTTGATGATTTTAATCATTTGTTCCCCTTGGGTATAATCCGTAACGGTAGTGTTGCCTCCTTCAATTAGCGTCCCTGAGAGGAGTTTCCAGGTTCCCTGAAGAGGCAGTTTTTCCACCACATTTTGGGACTCTGTTGACTGTTGACATGCGATTAGCCCAGTAAGGCAGAGCAGCAGGAAAGCAAAACGTTGTAGCATGGGAATGTGTTAAAGGGGTGATTGGAATTTTGGGTTGCAAGTATACGAGGGAAATAAGCAAAATATGACATCGACAACAAGAAAAAAAACTCGCAGGCTTATCGACACTAATCGGGTTGTATATCTGTTATATTAGCTATCAAACAGCTACAAATTCATGTCAGACGAATACCGGGTTCCCGCGCAGACGCGCATCGGGCACGTCCATCTTAAAGTCTCTGACCTTGATCGTGCGCTTCGCTTTTATCGCGACCTGCTTGGATTCGAACTTGTCACCATGTATGGTGAGCAGGCGGCATTTATTTCCGCCGGCGGATATCATCACCACATCGGACTGAACACATGGCACAGCCAGGGCGCTCCCCCTGCGCCACGTTTCGGCGTGGGTCTCTATCACACGGCCATCCTCTACCCTACGCGACGGGACCTCGCAGTGATCTTTGACAGACTGCGGCGACATCGCTATCCCCTTACAGGAGCATCAGATCACGGCGTCTCGGAGGCCATTTATCTTGACGATCCCGACGGCAACGGGGTCGAATTGTACTGGGACCGCCCACGTGAACTCTGGCCGACCAAACCGGACGGGTCCATCGACATGTACACGCATCCGCTGAATTTGGAAAGTCTGCTGGCGGAGCTGAATCGCTAACAGCGACGGGATTTCACGCAATAAGGCCGCGCGTCAATATTCGTTCCCGCACGCATGATCATACTTTGATCCTAAGCGGTTCGGTTGTAGCTTTAGTTACCAGACCCGGAAGTGCGGCCCGTAGTTCTCCGCAACCCATAAAACCATCGCCATCATGAACCAACTCAGAAAAGACCAAATCAGTCAGGAAGTTTTCCAGCTGTACGATGACTATGCGCACAACCGCATAGATCGGAGAGAATTCATCGACCGGCTTTCCGCATACGCTGTGGGCGGCGTCACCCTTGCCTCACTGATGAGCGCGGTAATGCCTGATTACGTCAGCAAGATCCAGGTTCCACAAGACGATCCACGTCTGACAATTCAAACCATCACCTACGAATCACCAAAAGGTGGCGGCAAGATAAACGCTCAACTTTGCCGACCGAAGAATGCAAGTGGCAAATTACCGGGGATAGTTGTCGTTCATGAAAATCGTGGCCTCAATCCGCATATCGCGGACGTAGGGCGTCGCGCTGCCCTGGCCGGATTTGTTTCTTTGGCGCCTGACGCACTTACTCCACTGGGAGGCTATCCTGGTAACGACGACGATGGTCGCGCACTGCAGTCGAAACGCGATCGCAACGAAATGCTGGAAGACTTTATCGCAGGATTTGAATACCTGAAAAAACACGAATGGTGCACTGGCAAAGCGGGCGTCGTTGGCTTCTGCTTTGGTGGATGGATCGCCAACATGATGGCTGTGCGCGTTCCTGACCTGGGAGCGGCAGTGCCATTCTACGGAGGTCAACCTCCCGCTGATACGGTTCCTCAAATAAATGCACCTCTACAGCTGCACTACGCGTCGCTCGATACCAGGGTAAACGAAGGATGGCCTGCGTATGAAGCTGCGCTCAAGCAGCACGGTAAGGTATACGAAGCATACATGTATCCTGACACGAATCACGGATTCCACAACGACACTACAGGTAGGTACGACAAGGCTGCTGCCGAACTCGCATGGCAACGAACGATTGAGTTCTTCAAAAAGCACCTTTCGTAGAAAATACTATCCGCTGCTTTCCATTCTGTTAAGAAAAGTTTCCGGAGGACCATCGTACGCGACGCCGCCACCGGCCAGCACCAGTATGCGCTTCGAAAGCTTGAGCACTTCCGGATAATCGTGCGTAACGAGTATCGTTGTCAGGTTCATGCGCCGGTGGCACATGATGATATACTCCTGAAGACGAGATCTCATTTCGAAGTCAAGAGCAGAAAGCGGCTCGTCCAGCAAAAGCAGTCTTGGTCTTCTTACCAACGCCCGCGCCAGCGCAACACGCTGCTTCTGTCCACCGGACAACAACACAGGGCGCCTGTCCTGGAGTCCGCGCAGCTCGATCACGTCAAGCAACTCCTCCACCATACTCTTGTCGCCATTCTTGCTCAACGCAAATTCCAGATTGCCTCGCACGGTCATGTTGGGAAAGAGCGAATACTCCTGGAACACCATTCCAACATCCCTATCCTGAGGAGGTATGTTCAGTTTCTTCTCATGATCGAACCACGGATCACCACCCACCTTGATGAAACCTTCGTCTGGACTCATCAAGCCGGCGATCATGCGCAGGATGCTTGACTTGCCTGAACCTGTCGGACCGTATAATGCAACAAGCTCACCTTCTCCAATGCTGAGGCTGACATTCAGGTTGAACTCGCCATCGGCGCCCTGCAACTTCCGGGTTACGTGCATTTCGATCATCGCACTTCGCTTCGTTGACTAAAGTTGATCAGGTAGACCGTCACCAAAACAAGGAAAGAAAAGGCAAGCAAGATCGCTGAATAGATGCCGGCTGTATCGTAATTCATCGCTTCCACTTCATCGTATATGGCGATGGAAACGACCCTCGTTTCGCCAGGAATGTTGCCGCCAACCATCAACACTACACCAAATTCTCCGATGGTATGGGCAAATGCCAGGATACAGCCGGTAATGATCGACACGCGGGCGTTTGGCAACAGCACCCGCAGCAGGGTGGTCATTCTCCCTTTCCCCAGCGTGTAAGACGCTTCCATAAGGGAACGTGGCAGCTGCTGAAATCCAGATTGTATCGGCTGTACCATAAATGGTAAACTATAAAGCAGTGAGGCAATAACAAGACCCGGAAATGTGAACACAAGCTGCATGTCCATGTACTGGTCAAGCCATTTGCCAAACACATTTTGCGGACTGAATGCGAGAAGTAAATAGAAACCCAAAACGGAAGGAGGAAGTACGATGGGCAAAGCTACCAACGCCTCCACCAACACTTTTATCCTGCTGCGACTATAGGCCAGCCAGTATGCGATAGGCACACCCATGATAAACAGCAGCACCGTGGTGATCACCGAAAGCTTGAGCGTGAGTATAAAGGGTCCGAAATCAAGCATCATTCTGGTTTGGAAAAGCCATAATACGAAAGGATGGCGACAGCTGCGGGGCTTTTTATGTATTCAAAAAACGCATGCACAAGTTTTTTGTCGCTGCCATATCGTGTAATGACAGCACCCTGCACAAGCGGCTCGTGGCTCTGCTCGGGGATAAGGTAGTAAGCTCCCCCACTCTGCTGCATGGCCTTCGATCGAACAGTGGACAGGCCAATGATCGCGGCATCCGCTGCTCCCGACAAAACGAACTGTGCAGCCTGTGCAACGTTCTGACCGTAGACCAGCTTTGCTTTCACAGCATCCGTTAGTCCAAAATATTTCAGCGCTTCCATCGCGCGTTCTCCGTAGGGCGCGTGTTGCGGATTGGCTATTGCTATCCGGTTAATTGAAGCATCTGTGAGCGTTTGCATTTTTCGGGTTTCCGGGTTGACCTTGCTGCTCCACAATGCCAGGTGTCCTGTTGCGTATGGATAAATCTCAGACGCAGCTTGGTTTCGCGATCGCAGCAGTTCAACGTAGGCCATATCGGCTGAAAAGAAAATGTCAAACGGAGCGCCATTGAAAATCTGTTCGGTGAGCTTTCCGGATGAACCGTAGGTGACGTCGACCACGCCCGCGTGCTTTGCTTCAAACGCCTGCACCAGAGAGTCCATCGCATACTTCATGTCGGACGCTGCTGCGATGCGTATGCGCTCCTGACTCCAGGACTTTCCCCCAAACATCATCAATCCCAAAATGGCTACATATGTCCGGAATCTCATCGCAACGGTAGTTTAAGATCGTTATATATAGTATTATATAACGAATAAAGATAGGGATTGTCTCACAATATGCGTGCGGAGTCGTGAGCTATTCGGGTGGGTCAGATAAATCGGAGCAGGGCCCTTTCGGCGCGTACAATCTTCTCAATCTTGCCGGCAAGTTTCTCATAGGCCTCCAGCGCCTTTCTACCTGTTTCCGTAAGTTGGGCTCCCCCGCCGCGCTGGCCACCTTTCTGGGCCGTGACGAAGGGCTTGCGACCCCTCGTGTTAACGTTGTCCACAATGTCCCAGGCTTTACGGTAGGACATCCCCATGGCCTGGGCCGCCTTAGAAATTGACCCTGTCTCCTCTATCAGCCGCAGGAGCTGGGCCGGGCCGGGCCCGAAAAACCGTTCGCCGTCGACGTCAACCCAGCAGCGAAAGCGAATTTCCTTTTTCTTCATAAACACAAAGGTAACGGTTTCCCGGCGTAGCAGCAGGATGGAAAAGAGGTCGGCGAATAATGTGACTTTTAGTCACATTATTTTTTGCCTTAACCGCGCCATTTTTTATACTTTCAACCGCAAAAAGTTGCTCTCTATGACCCACCATCGTAATACTGATCGCCCAGATAATACTGCGTTTGCGCTCACGCTGATCGGTGAGGAATTAAAAAGCAGGAGGTTCTTTAATACCCTCCACGAGCTTGGCCTCGAGTATTCCTTTTTTCAGCCCCACCTGGATCATCCCATTCTTCAAACGGTTGGCCTGGATCCCAGCAATGACGACGTGTTTGATTTTTACTCGGACCTGATGGATAAGCACAGCAAACTCATCAGTGCTGAGTCAAAGTCCGTAAGTGCCCAGGCTAAGGAGGTCTATGACACTTTGCTTCGGAAGAAGCAATCGCAGTAACACTCAGTATCGGACCGTGACGCTGCCCTTGAATTCCTTGTCCGTAAAGAACAGTGAGTAGTAATACACGCCGCTGGGTTGATCCTTTGCGTACCAGCGGAAATCGCGGCTAAAGCTCTCGTAGACGAGGTTACCCCATCGATTGTAGATGCGGATCGCTTCGAACTGGCGGAGACAGTTGTCCTTCGGGAAGCGTATAATGGCCTCCGGCTTGTCCGCGGCACACGGGCCGGTAGCGGGTTCGAATCCTTCGAAAGCAAAGAAGTCGTTGCAGCCATCCCCGTTGGGCGTTATGATGTTGGGGGGGTTAAATGCATCAAGGTCGGACTCCACGTCGCGGATGGTAATATTGACGACGACTGTGTCTCCCTTTACGTTCCAGCATCGGCTGTCGTACACACGGAATTTGAATTCATACTGATTCTCGTAAACGCCCTCTTTGAATATGGAACAGTCTGGCAACCAGGAGAACGTGGTATTCACACTTCCCATGCCTTCGGCCGGTGCAAAGATATAGCCCTCAGGCTCCACAGTGCCGGTGGCTTCAATGAGTTCCAGTTTTAGCAGATCAGGTGTGGGAACGTTGTCAGGGTCTGTTCCGGCAAGGGAAATATCAATCTGCTCACCCAGCAGGGCAGTCATGCTTCCATTAACAAATGTGTGCACCTCGTTCAAGCTGTTATACACGAGGGTCGGGGCCGAATTTGGGGGAGCCTCGACCTTGACAAAAACGTCTACCGTGTCGGTGTTAACGAACCCGCATTTATTTGCCTGGTCGACGACAAAAAACCGAAAATTGAAAGTGTCCTTCTTGTCAAGATCAAGATTATCACACGAAATATCCCAGCGGAACTGTGAGGTTACCTGGCCCTGACCAGTCGCGGGCTCAAAGGTGATGTTGTAGTGTGAGATATTAAAGCCGACTCCTTCAACTCGAAGGCCTACCAGGTCATTATCGGGATCGGCACCTGTTACATTAAACACAAGACTTTCGAACACCTCACGTTTGACGTCAGTAACAAAGCGTTCGGCGGGATCAGGAGTAAGGTCGGTGTCGATGGTAGGAAGTCCATTGGCCGGCAGCAGTACCTTAAGATCGAACTTCATGATCGCCGCGTTATTGAGATTGCAGTAGTCTGCATCTTCAGCCACAACCAGCACCTCAAAATCCGTGCGCTCCGTGAAATTGTAAATATCACAATACGTGTCCCACGTCAGCCTACCTTTCGCCAGGCCGTTTTGTTGCTGTTCAATCACAAAGCTCATTCCCGCCTCCTCCGCTGTAAATCCCACGGGAACAAGGCGAATAAAGAGGGGGTCTCCATCGTCATCGCGGGCCTCAATTGGCCACGATTTTTGTGTGCCCTCCACCAATGCTTCGGTGACGTCAGGGGTAACGAAATATGGTTCGTTATTCGGCGGTGGTTGTACATTTACCGTCACCTTCAGGGTATCAAACAGCGGAAGGCTGCACGCGTCATCATAGGCAACGATACCTATAGTATAAGGTCCACCGTCCGGAAGGTATGGGCAATCCGGGAAACAAATATCGAAGACGCGCGTTTCACCATTCGTTAGTGTTGCCGAAGTAATTTCCGGCAGCACACTTGATACGTCATTCTTAAATCCCAGTGGTATCGCTTTGATCTTAATATGCTCCTGAAAATCCTCGTCCTGTTTGTATGCGTCTGGATCGGATACTTCAACCTGAATACATCGTTCCTCATCCGCTACGGAATTGCTGAATGATACCGTCATGGTTTCATCGTAGATGAAATCAGGATCGGAACTCTTCTTGCCGAGTATTTGTGGTGGCTCGGCTTGCGGACATCGGTCGACAACAAGCATCTGAAAATCGCGGCGAACTTCTCCAATCTTCACACCGTCGCGGAACTCCTCACATTTCACGGCAAAGACAAACAGTCCTTGCATAGTTGGAGTAACCGTGATAAACCCGTCTTCGGAAATCCTAAGATCAGGATTTCCATTCATAACATTGTTGGGACCAAACGGCGGCCGCCATGTGACGTCAGGATAAGGTCGAGGTCCTGACCCCGGGAGTGCGTCACCTGACTTCGTATTCAATGGCGTAACGAGCGAGTAAACCAGTGAGTCGTTGTCATCGTCCACACCCGCGAAGTCTACATAGTAAGGACGGTTCGGGCACGCATAGTCGTTGAGGGGTGGGAAAAGTCGCGGACTCGAGTTAATGAACGGCTCCCCATCCCTGGCAACCGGAGGAAATTCCAGGTAAAAAGTCTGTCCGGCGTATATGCCCACGAGCGGATCATTGCTGTAGATGTTGGTAATGGAATAATTCCGGCAGCATCGTTCCCACACCAGGTAATACCCACCAGGGTCACTATAGAACTCCGGGGGCAAAAAGAATACATCGGAGTAAACGATCTTTGTTGTTACGATCTCTCCATTGGAACATTCCGGTTGCGTGTAGTTTACGCTTGTTTGCGATATCCTCGGAAGAAACAGATCGCGTATGAGCATGTTGTCCCGTTTCCTGTAAATTCTAGCGGTAACATTAGGGTCGCGGGCAGCAGGCGATCCGTTCAGCTCATCAAAATAAAGGACAAGGTTAATACGGTAGTTGTAACTGGAAAGGTAGATCAATTCGAACTCCCCTCCGACGATATGGGAGGCACTCGCCGGAATCACAAAAGCCACCAACACAGCCAGTAGAATCCACTTCATACCATACCGTCAAGAATTAAATATAAGAAAATTCAATATTGCCCGTGGCATGTATTTCCCCCACGGTTTTTACCTCTTAGACACCCCAAAAAAGCGTTCCGTTGGACTGCCTGATCGGCTAAAAGGGTCCATTTGTATATTTTTGGGCCACCATGCAAAAAGGCGACGTAATCCGCGGTATTGAGGTTAAGACTATGGCCTCGGAGGGCAAATGTGTAGGCCATTACGAGGGCCGGGTTGTTTTCCTGATTGGATGCGCGCCCGGCGACGTTGTGGATGCCGTGGTTTACAAAGTCAGATCGCGATTCCTCGAAGCCCGCGTGATTCAGATTACGAAGCCTTCACCCGATCGGACCGAACCTTTCTGCCTTCATTTTGGCACGTGTGGTGGATGCTCCTGGCAACACATTCGGTATGATGTGCAGCTTCGCTACAAGCAACAACAGGTGGTCGACAATCTGGAACGCATTGGTGGGCTAACACTTCCATCTATTCGACCGATCCTCCCTTCCGCTGATACTCGCTATTACCGAAATCGACTCGATTTCACATTCTCGGCAGAAGGGTGGATACCGCCGGAACGGTTCACGCCCGACCGGCAGGCAGCCGAACCGGCGCTGGGCTATCACATGCCGCGCAAATATGACAAGGTCTTTGATGTGAAGGAATGCCATCTGCAGTCCGAACCTTCCAACGCGATCAGACTGGCAGCGCGCGATGAAGCGATACAGCGAGGCATTCCCTTCTTCGACTTACGAAAACAAATCGGGTTCCTCCGAACGCTTACGATTCGCTCAACGACAGCCGGTGAGATCATGGTCATTCTTCAGGTCACCTACGACAAGCCAGAATGGATCCAGGCAATACTGCAACGACTTGAACGCGACTTCGCGCAAATAACTTCATTCAACTACATCATCAACGGAAAGCGCAACGACACATTTCACGATCTCGATGTAATCTGCTGGAAAGGTAACCCGTGGATAACAGAATCGATGAGCTCACCCGACGGAAACCAGGCGCTACGCTTTCGAATCGGTCCAAAGTCGTTCTACCAAACCAATGCCGTGCAGGCCGCGCGACTTTATCGCGTCGCCTGGGAAATGGCTGCGCTACGAGGCAACGAAACTGTGTACGACCTTTATACCGGTACAGGGACAATTGCTTGCTATGTAGCGCAGAGTGCGGCCAGGGTTGTGGGACTGGAGTACGTCGCTGCTGCCGTCGAGGATGCGCGGATAAATGCGGAATTGAACAACTTGAATAATGTGTCCTTCTTTGCAGGTGACATCAAAGACCTGCTGGATGAAAATTTTCTGACTGCACATGGCCGTCCTGACGTTGTCATAACCGACCCACCACGTGCAGGCATGCACGAAGATGTGTGTCGTATGTTACTCAAGGGACATCCCAGGAGGATTGTATATGTGAGTTGCAATCCGGCTACCCAGGCCCGCGATATAAAAATCCTGTCTGAAAAATACAGGATAACTGACATCCAGCCGGTAGACATGTTTCCGCATACGATGCACGTCGAAAACGTCGTGGCGCTGGAGGCCGTCGACTAGCAGAATAATACTTACATTTGCCGCGACAATTGCGCCATGGATACTAAGAAAATACCGCTGCACCACATTCACGAATCGCTGGGCGCCAAAATGGTACCCTTTGCAGGATTTCTGATGCCTGTTCGTTACTCCTCTGACATTGAGGAGCACATGACTGTCAGAAATGGCGTAGGGGTCTTCGATGTCTCACACATGGGCGAATTTATGATTCGGGGTGCCGGGGCGCTGGACCTTATCCAGAAGGTTACCAGCAACGACGCATCAAAGCTTCAGGACGGTCAGGCGCAATATTCCTGCCTCCCGAATGAAGATGGCGGAATTGTTGATGATCTACTGGTATACAGGATAAAAGAGGATGAGTATCTCCTCGTTGTGAATGCTTCCAATATTGAGAAAGACTGGAGTTGGATCTCGAAGTACAATTCCGTGGGAGCAGAAATGCAGAACATTTCCGATGACACCTGCCTCTTTGCCGTACAGGGACCGAAAGCGATCTCTGTAGTTCAGAAGCTGACGCAGACAGATCTCTCATCCATACCATACTATCATTTTGCAATTGGAGCGCTCGCGGGCGTCGATAATGTGATCATCTCCAACACCGGGTATACAGGTGCTGGCGGCTTTGAACTTTACATGCCGCGGAACCATGCAGAACAAGTCTGGCATAAACTGTTCGAGGCTGGAAAAGATGAAGGCATCAAACCAATAGGATTGGGTGCTCGCGATACCCTCCGGCTCGAAAAAGGATTCTGCCTTTACGGCAACGACATCGATGATACAACTTCTCCGCTGGAAGCGGGACTCGGATGGATTACGAAGTTTACGAAAGAGTTTGTGAATCGGTCCGGCCTGGAGCGCCAGAAGGAGGAAGGTGTTAAGCGTAAGTTGGTAGGATTTGTGATGGTCGATCGCGGAATACCGCGACACGATTATGAAGTCCAGGATACGTCCGGTAACGTGATTGGAAAGGTTACATCCGGAACACAATCGCCAGTCCTTGGGGTAGGTATCGGACTGGGCTATGTAACCAGTGAACACGCTGCACCCGACACAGATATTTACATCAAAGTGCGGGAAAGGAAGCTTCGTGCAAAGGTGACAAAGCTTCCATTTGTATAACCCAAAACTATTGTTGACAGAACCTCGCCGGCTCTATGGCTGCTCCCCAACTGAAACGCATCGACGTCTGTTTGAGTCCGGAACTTATCGACCTTTACCCTTTAAATGATCGCACCGTAGTCGTCATCGACATCCTCAGGGCGACATCTTGCATGACCACAGCTTTGGCGAACGGCGTGGCGGAGATTGTTCCTGTTGCCGACCTCGACGCGTGCCGCGCCATGCGAAGTGATAGTTGCTGTACAGCCGGGGAACGCAATGGCGAAAAACTGGACGGCTTCGATCTGGGCAACTCGCCCTTCGAATACATGAATCCCGATCTTAAGGGAAAACGCATTGCCTTCACCACAACGAACGGGACACTCGCCATCAGCAAGTCGCTGAATGCCGCAGAAATCATAATCGGTTCCTTCCTGAACCTCGACGCTGTCGTACGTTATCTCAAAGCAGGTACTCGCGACATCATCGCCGTATGCGCGGGGTGGAAGGGAAAAGTCAACCTTGAAGACACTCTTTTTGCCGGAGCACTAGTGCACGAACTCGCCGGCATCGCCGAACCCGAGTGCGATGCACCACTGATGGCGCTCCATCTGTACCGCCAGGCCAAGGATGACCTTGCCGGCTTCCTAAGCAACTCGAGTCACGTCCAACGCTTGAAGCGCCTCCATATTGAGAAGGATATTGCCTTTTGCCTTGAACGAGGAAAATATGAGGTGGTGCCCGTTGTGAGGGCGGGGGTTATTGTCAGGGCCTAATCGCTAACCGGTGATCGCTGGTACGAATCCTATTCCCGTGTGCATTTGGTGTGTGTTAGAATTCTTGATACATTTCAACACTTCACCTATTTCTATTGCGAATGGCGGGACAGGATCGCTTTGTTGCGCTGGATGTATTTCGTGGGATGACGATATGCTTCATGATTATCGTCAACTCGCCGGGAAGCTGGAGTCATTTGTATGCTCCCCTTGCGCATGCGTCGTGGCATGGATTTACTCCTACTGATCTTGTCTTTCCCTCCTTTCTGTTTGCCGTCGGCAATGCCATGGCATTTGTCATGGGGAAATATGCATCGAGGGGTAACGCGGCCTTTTGGCAGAAGACGCTCAAACGTTCCTTCCTCATCTTTCTCATCGGGTTCTTGATGTATTGGTTTCCCTTTGTCGTTAAAGTTGACGGGGAATGGATCATGAAGCCGCTTTCTTCGACGCGCATCCCGGGCGTGCTGCAGCGTATTGCGTTGTGTTACCTGATCGCCAGCGTTGTACTGCATTACGGCTCAAGAACGTTCGTGTACGCTTTCAGTATACTCGCGCTCGTCGGCTACTGGATTATCATGTACATCTTTGGTGATCCTGCAGATCCCTACAGTCTCGAAGGGAATGCCGTTCTTAAACTTGACCTGCTGATCTTCGGTCCAAATCACCTCTACCGTGGAGAAGGGATTCCATTTGATCCAGAGGGGTTGCTCAGTACATTGCCCGCTACCGTAAACGTGATCATTGGATATCTCGCCGGTCAGTTCATCCGCCGGCATGGAACTTCGTATGAAACAATCGCGCGACTGATGCTGGCTGCTGGTGCGTTAATATTCGTAGCCTTTGCCTGGGATATGTCGTTTCCCTTCAACAAGAAAATCTGGACAAGCTCTTTCGTTCTTCTCACCAGCGGCATCAACCTTGCGATGATCGCCAGTCTCATCTACCTGATCGACATAACGCACTATACACGCGGCATTTACTTCTTTCAGGTGTTTGGGAGAAATCCTCTTTTCATTTATGTCACGGCCTCCATCCTGCTGCGTATCATCTTCATGATCCGCGTTGGCGACACTTCATTATACGGCTGGATGTATGGGTCATTGTTTGGAAGCTTTGCCGGACCCAAGCTCGCGTCCCTTCTGACAGCGGTATGGTGGATGCTGATGAATTGGCTTATCGGGTATGTCCTGGATCGAAAGAGGATATACGTCCGGGTGTAAATCTCTGCCGTTTCTGTACGGCTAAATCCCAATCTTCAGCACCGCCAATTAGTTGATTTACAGTGGCCCTTGCACTATTTGCTTTCCATTCTAAGGTCGGGATATCTAAGTCCGAGAGAAGTAGGATGGCAAAGGCGTTTCGATTCTAAGATACCCTCTTCCTATTATTTGAGTTTCGGGTTCTCCCTGTGTCTCCGCTGATCACGGTTATTCTTTTTCTCCAGATTTCGTTGAAACGCTTCCGTAAGGTCTACGCCGGTTTGATTGGCAAGGCAGATCAGTACCCAGAGCACATCCGCAAGCTCATCACCGAGGTCGTGTTCCGCGTCTGAGGGCTTGGCTGACTGATCGCCGTATCGGCGAGCCATAATGCGGGCCACCTCACCTACCTCCTCAGCAAGCAGTGCGGTGTTCGTAAGCTCGCTGAAGTATCTGACGCCAATTGTTTTGATCCATGTGTCGACCTGCTCCTGGGCTTCTCTTAATGTCATAGTATCAAATTGTTAGAATATTGGCAGCAAGTTACAGTCCCTGGAGTTCCTCAAAAGAGATATCGAGGATTTCATACGCGCGATAGCCTTGAAAATCAAAATGCCACCATTCGGAGGCGTTCACCCTGAAGCCATAGCGTTCCATGATCTGTATCAACAGGTCTCGATTCTTTCTTATCTCTGGATCGGCAACAGGGTGAGTTGGAAAAGTTCGCGCATAAGCCTTGGCCAGATTATAGATTTTCTGACCGGTAAAATTGTTTATTGTGGAGTAGCGAATGTCCAGCACAACATCGGGAATGTATTTCTCGAGGTCGATGAGTTGCTTGTCCGGATTCTGTCGCACGTGTTGCAGATATTCTTCCAGTGTGGCTGGTGTAAGCCCATACTTGTATTGAGCGGCCAGGTCCGGACACAGCAGCGTTAGAAAAACAAGAAACGAGAAAGCCTTGCTCATCGGAGCGAATCCGCTCTGTTGAATTCGTCGAGGCATTTGAGCATTGCTACTGCAATCTCATACTCGCTCGATTTCAGAATGAACTCGTCTTCAAATTTACACCATTCCATAAAACGTTTCGCAGCTTCCCCGTCAAGATTGGTTACACGACGGACGATGTCGACGTTGTACTTCGAATCAATTTCGCGAAAATCAAACACTCGCTCCCGCGTAGCCTCTAATTTCTTCTTTTCCTTCCCTTCACGTGAAAACATATCGTACAGCCCTCCTATGGCTCCGGCAACGCCAATGGACGGATTCAGATTTACATCGTCCGGCCCTTCCGGTGGAAGGCGCGCGCCCTTTGGAATATTTAACTTGAATCCTTCATTTTCTTCCACCTGGAGATTGAGCACGTCCTGTTTGAACTGCTCGATCGATGGAACTGCCGTAACCTGGACAGGATCGAGCGCATAGGTTTTGGGACGCAGTTCGATTCTCAATTTTCGAAATCCGCCTTTGTCATCCGCCGGGAAGGCAATGCGCTTTGTTTCATATCCTACAGAGGAAAAGACGAGTGTATCAGGCGTCCCGAAGCTCAGGGTGAACTGACCCAATGTATCGGAAATCGTGCCTTTGCGAAATGAAGTTGTGTATATGTGAACGAACGGAACAGGTTCCTCACTCTGACTGTCGATAACGGTTCCCGCTAACCTGACCGTCTCCTGAGCGTTCACCGCGCTGCTGACAGACATAAAGTAAAGGATCACAACGACCACCGTCCTTGAAGGCGAAAGGCACGATGCGGCCATATCGGAGAATGAGCCCATTGGCAAGAAGATGCATAGGGCGGCAAAAAAGTCTTTCAGACCCGATTTTTTGTATCGATCAGGATGGTGACAGGTCCGTCATTCAGAAGTTCCACCTTCATGTCCGAGCCAAAAATGCCTGTTTGCACAGGTTTTCCCAACTCTCGGGAAAGCGTGTCGACAAATTGTTCATAAATGGGAATCGCGACATCGGGTTTGGCAGCACGGAGATACGAGGGGCGGTTTCCTTTCTTAGTGCTGGCATGGAGGGTAAATTGACTAACGACGATAATGTCACCTGCCGTGTCCCGCACGCTGAGGTTCATGACACCATCAGCGTCGTTGAAAATGCGAAGGTTGACAATCTTCGCAGCTAACCAGTCGATGTCTTCCTTGCCATCGGCATTTTCAATCCCAACCAATACGAGTAAACCATTTCCAATGGAAGCCTTTACTTGTCCCCCAATAGTTACTGACGAACGGCTTACGCGCTGGATCACCGCAATCATAAGTCAAGATGCTTCACGTTAAAATTTCTGAAGGCTGGCCGATTCATGGATGTGAACGCCCGTCATCCCGGAGTTAGCGAAGTGCACCATCGCACGCGCCACCTTGATAGAAGCGATGGCCTTGTATTTTGAAGGAACGAAGGTTCCAAATGTTCTGAAAAACCATTTCGCCGCCGCTTCGCCTCGTCGGTATTCTTCACGTGGTCCTACAAGTAGCGAAGGGCGCATAATGTGAAGCGCGTGATATCCAATACCGGCAATGGTTTCTTCCGCCATTCCTTTAACGCGACTGTAATAAAATGCCGAATTCTTGCTGGCACCAAGCGACGACATCAGGAGAAATTGTGTCGCTCCCAGCGCCTTCGCTCGCTCTGCAAGAGCGACCGGATAGTAATAGTCAACCCGTTCAAACGCTTCCTTTGAGCCTGCTGCCTTCATTGTTGTACCAAGACAGCAAAATACATCGTCGGCTTTAAGCTCATCGGTGTAGCTGTGAATGCGCTCGAAGTCGATAACGGCATTCTCAAGTTTCGGGTGAACGCGTGTGAGCGGCTTCCTTGTGATTGCTTTTACAACACTATAGCGAGGATCGTCCAGTAGGGTAGTTACGAGCTGACCACCGGTAAGGCCAGTAGCTCCTGCGACGAGCGCGATCTTACTCAGACCTGGATTCTGCCCCGCTCCCATTCCAGGAATTTTTCGATCTCCTGACGGATGTTGCCGTATACCCAAAGGAGAATAGCAAAATCATCAGCAAATCCGGTTATTGGAATAACGTCTGGCATGAGATCGAGGGGATTTACAAAATAGAGAACCGCAGCAATAACCAGGAGCATGGTTTTCAGCGACACTGCCCGATAGTCGCCAACGGCGTACGCCTTGCAAAGTCTGAGAAACGCATAAATTCCGGATTTGGCGGCCACGGCGTTTTCGCCTGTCCAGTTAACGTTACCCGCCTTTCGGATGGCCTGAGCGACAAGTCTCAAAAGGCGGCCTCGCCTCCCGGCAACGGAGGCAGCTGATTTAAATGCCCTTTCAAAAAATGCATTCATGCTGTGGTCAACTAATTCCCATTAAAACCTTCCGGGCAGGCCGGAAAGTTCAAAACGTTTGTTGAATTTCCTTTTTTAGCTCCGAAATCGCGTGCCCGATGGCATCCGCCTGTTTATTCAGCATTACCTCGAATATTCGGCGTGCGAGATCGGTGCTCGTGGACTCTTCCTTCATCGAGGAAGCCGCGTCGTTTATGGCAACAATAAGATCTTCCTTGGCAGCCTTAATCAGTTCCCACACACGCTCGCTCATGTACACTTGCTGCGACACGTTGTGATTATACTCATTCCGGATTTCCTGAAGTAAAAGTTGATGAAATTCACGTGCCGGCATTTGGGACGTGTTAAGTCGTATCAACAGATTCTGCGGGGATATCCTCTCCAGGAAAAGCGTCATCCGCTCATATGCCTGAAGTCGGTTGGGAAGAATCGTCTCGATACTTCGCCCTCTGACTTCCAGCTTTCTCATTTCCAGATCACGGTGAATGAAAGAACGTACCAGCAGATAGGCGGCGTATAGTACTAACGACGCTGGTACCAGAATTTTTACGAATTCGATAAAGGCTTCCACAGATTAAATAAACAACAATTGCCTGAAATTTAAATAATTTTGACACCACCTATCCGAATATTTGACGATGACAATGGCGTTTGAACCGGTTACTATCTCCCCACGGGCCGCCGATGAAATCAAACTCATCCGTGAGAACAAGGGCATACCCGCCGGGTATGGCCTCCGTGTTGGGATTCGGGGAGGAGGCTGCAGCGCAAAACTCGTGGTGGGCTTCGACCAGCAGCGCGACAACGACCTTGCATACACCGTTTCAGGGATAACGGTTCTTGTCGACAAGCACCATACCCTATACGTCATCGGCAAACACATCGATTTTTACGACGGCGCTGACGGCCGCGGTTTCTTCTTCAGGGATATCCAGACCCAACCGAATCAGTAGCCGCTACCGCTTTCTCACTATACTAACCATAGCCCGCGCGCACTCACCTCCGATCGGCGGATGCAGCTTGGAGATCGTCAACTCAACCTGTATCACGGTGGGGAGTTGTTCCATAACCTCGTTTACGATGCGCTCGGCCACTGTCTCGATGAGACGGGATGGTTGTGCCATTTGATCCTTCACTATTCGGTACAGCGTTTCGTAATCGACAGTACCTTCCAGATCGTCGCGCAACGCTGCTTGTGAGAAATCTGTTTCGACGGCAATGTCGACCTGAAAATTGTTACCGGTATCCCGTTCGTGGGAGTAAACGCCGTGATAGGCATGGAAGGCGAGACCCTCCAGGGCTACTCTACCTGTCATTCGATCGTGTCAAAGAAAGATTTGGCGGCTTTTGCAGGAGGAACCTCAGCCTCTACCGGAGAGGGTGCCGGAACAGGAGGTGATTCCGGCTCGGCTGGCGTTTCAGGCTCACCTTCGGCGACACCCCGCACTGACCGAACGTACTCGCCATTCGGGTAGATGATGCTCCTGGCCTCGCGTCGTGCGTCGCTCAAAAACTTGTCAGGGTTGAAGTCGGCCGTAAAAGCACGCGCGCGTTCTACGCGATCAAGCGCATCGTTGGCCATGCGCCGAAGTTCTGCTATGAGGTCTTCGCGTGACGCTTCCAATCTCTTGTAATCGTCGACGAGCGCTTTCAGCCTTTCCTCCATGTCTTCAACGATTTGCCTTGCGCGCACATCCGCTTCCTCGATCATGTCCTTCGCCTTATTCTTTGCTTCGCTCAGGATGGCTTCTGCTTTCAATTGCGACTCCTTCAGGTGAAGGTCCGCCGCAGTGCGCGCCTGCTCGATCACGCTCGCACCGGTATCTTCAGCAGTCTTCAATGTCTTGTATAGCGAGCCTTCCACTTCGCGCAGTTTTGACACTTCGCGTTCAGTGGCTTCGAGTTTTATCCGGAGCTCTTTGCATTCGTCGTTCAGACGCTCCCATTCCTGCGACAAGGTCATCAGGAAACCATCCACCTCATCCCTGTCATATCCCCGAAAATGCTTTTCGAAGGTCTTCTGACGTATATCCAACGGTGTAATCCTCATATCGATGAATCAAAGTTTATACTCCAGGAAGTCACGGTTCGGTCATCGCTGGCGCTGAGCAACTGATCCTGGTATGAAGTCCATAGCAGCCTGTTTACGGAAGTTCCGTGTCCCGCGTGCCGGGCCTTGTCGATTACCTTCAGCAATTTTAACTCTTCCGCATTCCAGACTTTGATAGACTTATCCATGCTACAAGTTACGAAATGTTTCGCATCCGGGCTAAAGTCGAGGTGATTTATGGCATACATGTGAGCGACGACTTCTGCCACGGGGGCATAACCGCTGTTCACGTCCCATGCCTTGAGCCTCGCATCCCGCGAGCCACTCAGGAGGTAGTATCCGTCGGGCGTGTAGCGCACTGAAAACACTGAATTGGCGTGTGCCAGCCATTCATGTTTCATTTGAAGGCTTTTCAGGTCGTATACCCGAATGTGATTGTCGCTGTACCCTACCGCCATTTCGCCACTGCGCAAGTTGATATCGATTGTTCGTGCGCTCTTCTCGCTCTTGCGGATGCGTTCAAGTATGGCGAGACGGCCAACGTCCACCACGATCACGCTTCCGTCACCCGTACCAACAAAGAGGGTATTGTCGACAGACTGAATGTCGAAGATGGCTGCACGTGTAAGTTGTAACGACCCAAGCTCGACTTTATTTCTCCAATCGAGCACATGAATACCCTCGTAGTTGTGGCCGGCGATCAGTGCGTTGCTCGGAGCGTGATAATGCAGAGCGTAGATGGAGTTTGGAAGCCGGGCTACAGGATAGCCTTCATCGGGCTTCTCAAGATCCCAGAGCACTACCATTCCATCTCCGGAACCTGTGCAGAAAAGATTGGGTTGGTCAGTTCGCTGGAGGGTGTATACGGCATCTCGATGACCCGTGAAAGAATGCAGCTTGGTGACTTTGACAGCCATTATTCCGGGCGCCTCCTGTGCGCCGGCAAAAGGTTGGCGGATGTTGAAATTTTTGTCAAAATTGAAACACAATGAGGGACATACCAAATGCCGCTGGAAAAAATTGAGGATAATCGCGGTAATCCCTGGGGGTTGTGGAGAATTGAAGAGGACGAGACCCAACTTGAGGCGGCCGCGGCATCGCCCGAACGGATTCCGGAGTCGATACGTCATCCTCACAAGCGCCTCGAGTGGTACGCTGCGCGTGTGCTAGTGAAGGCGCTCATGCAGCGTCGCGGACTCACGTTTCATGGAATCGTCAAAGACGCATACGGGAAACCTTTCCCCGCTCAGTCCGACTACCATCTTTCGCTTAGCCATTCCTATCCGTACGTGGCTGCATACCTTCATGCTACGCATTCGGTTGGGATCGATATACAGCCACCCCGAACCTCCCTCCTGCGCATTGCCCATCGCATTCTGGACCCGTCCGAACTGGCGTTTGCGGGTTCGGATCTCAACACGCACTGTGTGATCTGGTGTGCAAAAGAGGTGCTTATCAAAGTCCATGGCCGGAAAGACCTGATTTTCTCAAAAAACCTCAGAATCAGCCCATTTTCGATGAATTCTAAGGGTTATTTTTCTGGCAGCATTATTGTCGGACCTAAAGAGACCGAGGTACGCCTGTATTACGAAATGCACCCTGCGTTTGCCCTGGTCCTCAATAAACCTGAACCTACATGAAACGAATTGCTGTGGTTATCCTGACCCTCATAGCGTGCTCTGCGTCCGGCCAGACCATATTGGAATTCTCGGCGCAGGATGTCGTCACCGGGAAATCCTTTACACTTACGGGTGGCGCTAACTCCCGGGGTATTGTGATCATTTTTACCAGCAACACCTGCCCTTTCGATGCCTACTATTACGATCGGCTCAACAAGATTGCTGCTGACTACAACAGCAGGGTTCCCGTCGTGTTTGTTAATCCCCATCCCGGCGAAGATGAATCTGTCGATGCCATGAAAGCCCATGCCTCGCGTCGCGGTTTCAAAGTGCCCTATCTTGAGGATAAGAACCAATCGATTATGCGTGCGCTGAAGGTTACACGTACACCCGAAGCCATTGTACTGAAACCCGAAAATGGTGCGTATAAAGTCTTCTATCGCGGAGCTATCGACGACAACGCGCAAGTCGCCACCGACGTACATCGCCACTATCTTACCGATGCGATCGATGCCCTCCTCAACGGCCAGAATCCATCACAGGCGGTAGTGAGGCCGATGGGATGTAATGTGAGGAATAATTAAGTGGGCAGTTGGCAATAGGCAGTGGGCAGTGGTTTGCGCCAATATGTCGGGAAAAGGAAAAATGCGGGGGTAATTTGGTTGTTGTAGGTAAGAATATGCCGAAATTTGCATAGAAATGGTCACTGCAAAAATGTAATATGTTAGTGAACTATTTGACGCTTCAATTCTTCAACATTTTTCAATAGATGGAGTCCAACGAGCTGCGCGCATTAATCTCCCTTCTTGATGACGATGACGATCAGGTAGTATCCCATGTCGTGGAAAAGATCCGATCACTGGGTAAGGAGGTCATTCCTTTTCTGGAAGAAGAGTGGGAGAACAATTTCAACCCGTATGTGCAAAGGCGTATTGAAGAATTGATTCATGAGCTTCAGTTTGAAATTCTCAAAGAACGCCTGAAGGAGTGGTATGAAAGTGAGGACCACGACTTACTCACGGGAATGTGGCTCGTCGCTACATACCAGTATCCTGACATCGAATTGTTGAGACTGAAGCAGGATCTCGAACAGATCTACTACGAAACGTGGCTGGAATTCAAGCCTGATCTATACCCGTTCGATCAGATCAAAATCATAAACAGCGTCCTGTTCAGCAAACTGAAATTCGGCGCCAACACTAAGAATTTCCATTCACCGGGAAACTCAATGATCAATGTCGTCCTGGAAACCAGGAAAGGAAATCCCATTACCCTGTGCGTGATTTACCTCCTTGTGGCGCAGAAGCTGAAGCTTCCGGTGTACGGCGTTAACTTGCCAAACCTTTTTATTCTCACGTACAAGGACGATCGCAACCCACAGTTCTACATAAACGCCTTCAACAAGGGCCTGATCTTTTCGAGAAAAGACATCGAAAACTACATCAACGAGTTGCACCTCACACCGCAGGAGTCCTTCTTCGAGCCGTGCTCTAATCTCGAAATCATTCGGCGGGTTCTCAGAAACCTCATCATGTCGTTCGACAAGATGGGTGAACACGCCAAAGCTGAGGAGGTAAAGGAACTTCTCCTCATCATTGCCGACGGCGGCGACATCATAGAGTAAGGATTTCTTTAAACCTGGATTACGCCGACATTAAATTTCTCCACCGGCGCATGATTTGCCGCCGCTATACCTGTTGAGATGACGTGTCGTGTCTCGGCGGGCGTGACGATGTCATCAACCCATAAACGTGCAGCAGCATAGTAGGGACTCAGTTGTGCATTGTACCGTTCGGTGATTTCTTCAAGGAGTTTGGCTTCGTCTTCCGGCGACAACGTTTTGCCTTTCGCCTTTTCTGTGTTCACGCGTATTTGCAGCAACGTTTTGGCAGCAGAGTTTCCGCTCATGACAGCAATTTGCGCGGTTGGCCAGGCAACGATAAGGCGTGGATCATACGCCTTCCCGCACATCGCGTAGTTACCAGCACCGTATGAGTTGCCAACGATGATCGTGAACTTAGGGACTGTAGAATTCGCGACCGCATTCACCATCTTCGCGCCATCCTTGATGATGCCACCATGTTCTGCTTTGCTTCCTACCATAAACCCGCTGACATCCTGAATAAAGACGATGGGTATCTTGCGTTGATTGCAGTTCATAATAAAACGCGCTGCCTTGTCCGCCGAATCGGAATAAATCACACCGCCCATTTGCATTTCCCCCTTCTTCGTCTTGACCACCTTTCGTTGGTTGGCCACAATACCAACTGCCCATCCATCGATGCGTGCCCATCCGCAGATGATGGTCTTTCCGTAAAGAGCCTTGTACTCGTCGAATGAAGAATCATCTACAAGTCGCTCGATGATCTCCATCATGTCATACGGCTTTCCCCGGTCGGAAGGGAGCAGTCCCGCAATCTCATCGATCGACTTTTTAGGCGGTTGAGGCGTAGCGCGGTTAAACCCGGCAAGGGTAGGCTCGCCGATCTTGTCCATAATGGATCGGATATAATCGAGGCAGGATTTGTCGTCAGGAAACTTGTTGTCTGTCACGCCGGATATCTCACAGTGTGTTGTGGCTCCACCAAGGGTTTCATTGTCGATTTCTTCACCGATAGCTGCCTTGACGAGGTATGATCCCGCCAGGAAGATCGTACCGGTCTTATCAACAATCATCGCTTCATCTGACATGATCGGCAGATACGCCCCGCCGGCAACACAATTTCCCATGATGGCCGCGATTTGTACGACGCCCATCGACGACATTACAGCGTTATTGCGAAACTGGCGGCCAAAGTGGTCGCGGTCGGGAAAGATCTCATCCTGGAGCGGGAGGAACACGCCTGCGCTATCGACAAGGTAGATGACAGGCAACCGGTTCTCCATCGCGATCTCTTGTGCGCGAAGGTTCTTCTTTGCTGTCATGGGAAACCAGGCGCCGGCCTTAACCGTGGCGTCATTGGCGACGATGACGCACAGGCGGCCGCTTACCTGACCGATACCTGTGATGACACCTGCTGATGGACATCCGCCATAGTCTTCGTACATGCCATCGGCAGCAAAGAGGCCGATCTCCAGAAATTCAGTTGAAGGGTCGATCAGATATGCAATCCGTTCGCGAGCGGTAAGCTTTCCGCGCGCATGTTGCTCTTCGATTTTCTTTTCGCCACCACCTGCCTGGATTTTCTTTCTGCGTGCCTGGAGTTTGCTCAGGAGCTGCCTGAACTGATCTTCATTTCTGTTGAACTCCAGGCTATCGCTTATGGAAGACTGTTGTTTCGTCACTCCTGGTTTTTCTTGAGATCACGTTCAATTTTCTTTTTGCTCTTACCCAGCGGTGCAAGGAAGTGCTTCGGGTTGCTGTTAAAATGGTCAGCCAGCGAGTCGAGATTGAGCAGCAGGTTGTTCAGGTTGTTATACAGTTCGTCTTCGGTGAGCATCTTTCCCACCGTATTGTCGTCGCTCGTCATTTTTCCTAGTGCGGCGTTAAACGACTCCAATGCAGCCTGGGTTTTCGTTATGGTAGCGTTCAGTTCCATGACCTTAAGCGAATCAGAAAGAGTTCGCAAGTTGGTCATGGTGGGGCGTAAATCCTCCAGTGCTGAATTAAGATTTTGTGCCACGACCCGATAATCAGTAGCGAGCTCATGTACAGAGCTACCAGCCGTTGTTAGCGCACGGTTGAGGTGATAGGGAGTTGTCGCGAGCCGGCTGAAGATCGTATCGAGTTGTTCCGTATTGCGTGTAAGTTTCTCGACCAGCACATTGAATTTCCTTAATGTGACTTGAAGGTTATCTGCAACAGGTACAGCGCTCTCAGCGAGAATGTCTGTAATGCCGCGATCCAGATTGGACCGTAGCGTATCACCGGGTTCAAGGATCCGCGAACCTGTGACATTCTGCAGCAGGATGGATTTGTTTCCAAGGAAATCACCCGTGAGAATCGCAGTAGTAGAGTCGGTGAGTTTGATGTCTGAATCGATCTCTAGTGTGACCAGCACGAGGTTGCCGTTGTCCTGAAGAATCTCGATGTCTGCCACACGACCGACGGCAAAGCCATTAAGAAACACCTGGTTCGATTCCGTCAGCTTATCGACGTTGTTATAGACGGCGTAGTACTTGTGCGATGAGCTGAAGAAATCGATGCCCTTCAAAAAGTTGAACCCGAAATACAACAACACCAGGGCAACGACCATGAACAGGCCAACCTTAAATTCTTTGGATACCTTCATGCATTACAGGTTAGTGACCCACACGTTGCCCCAGTCTTTGGGCTTATTGCGATACGTGCGATGAAATTTACGGAGAATCCGGTTGTCAATTGACCGTTTCAACCTCTAATTTATACTCCTTGAAGGCCCGATAGATGCCTGAGGCGAGAAGATCCTGGCCGCGTTCCGAACCCAGATAGTCCTCCTCTTGCGGGTTGGTGATGAATCCGGTTTCAACGAGCACGCTGGGCATTGCCGTCTTGTACAGCACCACAAATCCTGCCTGCTTCACGCCGCGGCTGTTTCGGCCGACCCGAGTCTTGAACTGGTGCTCCACCTTTTGCGCCATCTTGAGGCTGCTTTCATAGTAGGCATCCTGCGTCAGTGAAAACAGGATATACGACTCCGGACTGTTGGGATCAAAGCCTTCGTACCGCTCTTTGTAATCCTCATCGAGCAGGATCACCGAGTTCTCACGTTTGGCAACTTCGAGATTGGACTCCGACCGGTGAAGACCCATCACCCAGGTCTCTGTACCATACGTGGTGTTGTTGGGGATGGAATTAACATGTATTGAGATGAACAGGTCGGCGTCCGCCTTATTCGCGATATCCGCCCGCTTGTCCAGTGGAACGTACGAGTCATCCTTTCGCGTGTAGACCACTTGAACGTCGGGTACATTCTGCTCGATATACTTGCCCACCTTTAGGGCTATGGCAAGTGCGATATCCTTTTCTTTGTACTTGCGTCCATGGGTTCCCGGGTCGTGGCCGCCATGGCCCGCATCAATGACAACCTTGCTGATTTTGAATTCCCTGTGCAGGATGGAACTGGCTGAATTTAGCAAGGTAATTGCTAGAAAAATGCACGTAATTCCAATATTCCTCACGGTCAGTTCAATGTTCAGACAAATTGCGATAACTTTACGCAAATTTGTGAAATTTTCACTAAAACGTAAAAATCCCGCGATTAGCCGAAGTGTGCCCCGATTTTTCGTTTTGTTCTTTCTACTCTGCTTCAGCGCACCTTCACTTCACGCGCAGATAGAGAATCCTATCCGGGATCCCGGTGAGATTCCCACGCAACCCGACACCCTGATCTCCCGCGATACCATTCCGACAGATACCGTAGCCGTTCGACCGGATTCAACAGTAGCGCCTACGCAAAGCGACATCGAAACTACCATCAGGTATTCCGCGCGCGACTCCATCCGCGCCAGCATCGACGGCAAGAAGATCTGGCTTTATGGTCAGGCAAAAATCACGTACGGTGAGATCCAGCTCGAGGCCGAAGAGATCATCATCGACTACGACAAAGGCACCCTCACAGCACACGGCCGCCGCGACTCAACGGGTCAGCGGATTGGCTTTCCCGTGTTTCAGGACGGCCAGGATCTTTACGAGACTAAAGACATTGTATACAACTACCGTACCGGACGCGCGCGAATTTCCGAAGTGGTAACGAAGCAAGGCGAAGGCATCGTCCACGTAAAGCACGCTTTCAAGAACGAGAAGGACGAACTGTTCAGCGTCAACAATGCCTACACTACCTGCGACCTCGAGCATCCTCACTTTGTCATCCGCTCAACAAAGACCAAGACAATACCCAACGACAAGATCGTCTCGGGTCCCTTTTATGTCGAGTTTAACGACATCCCGTTGCCAGCCGGCTTCCTCTTCGGAATGTTTCCGTTCGATCGCGAAAGCAAGTCGGGCATTATATTTCCATCGTACGGCGAAGAAAGGCGAAGGGGCTATGCCCTCCGTAACCTTGGATACTTTTTCGACATCAACGAGTATGTTAAGCTGGATGTCACAACTGACATCTATTCCAAGGGTGGCCACGCTATCAATATCAACACCAACTACATGAAGCGGTATCGCTACAGCGGCTCCTTACTATTTTCGTACACGAATACGAAAATCAGCGAAAGGATCGAAGCGCCCAGTTCGACGATCGACTACCGCCTTTCCTGGTCGCACCAACCTAGAAATCTCGGACGCAACAGCCGCTTCTCAGCATCCGTCAACGCCGCCACCAGTACCTACAATCAAAATAACAACCTGGCGTATGGCGCGCCTAACCTCGACATCAACGACAACACCGGCCTGTCCAGCATCTCTGCTAAGCTGAGTTCCACCATCTCTTACAATAAGAAATTTGCCGGTACACCGTTTTCGCTCGGCGTCAACGGTAGCATCAATCAGGACCTTCGGACACGTCTTGTCGACTTGCCTCTGCCCAACCTTAGCCTCACCATGACTAACCTGTATCCCTTCCAGAGGAAGGACGGACGAACGACACCATTGGACAATTTCTCCATTGGATACAAGATGGTCGCAACGAACCGAATCACAAACAACATCGGCAAGGTGACACCCGAGGCTACGCGGGATAGTATTGCACCTTTTACCTTCGAGAACCTTTCGCTCTTTATGAAGAATGCCCGGAAGGGAATCCGGCATACCATACCTATCTCGACTTCGAATAAGATATTTCGCTACTTCACCATATCACCCAGCATCAACTACGACGAACGGTGGTATTTTGAACAACTCGACTGGAAGTATCAATTCGGTGATGACACCGTGCTTGTCGCCGACACCATCAGGAGGTTCAACCGCATTGCCAACTATACCATGAGCGCCGGCCTCAATACGCGCATTTACGGTATGTTCTTTTTCAAGCGGGGAAATGTAAAGGCGATACGACACGTCATCAACCCGACTGTCAGTTTTAGCTACGCGCCCGACTTTCGGAACAACAAGGATTACTTCCAACTCCTGACCGATCCCAGGACCGGCGAACAAACCTATCGATCGAGACACGAAGGATTTGTGTACGGCGGTTCATCACAGGGGCATAGTGGCTCTATTGGATTTGGCATAGGCAATAACGTGGAGATGAAGGTTCAAACTGAACGCGATTCGGTTTCGAGGAAGATTATGCTTCTCAATAACCTGTCCATAAACTCGAGTTACAATCTCTTTGCAGAATCATTCAAGCTCTCGCCGTTCTCCATCTCGGCAAACACGAACATCCGCGACAACCTGATCAACCTTAACATGAGCGCCAGCCTGGATCCCTACACCTATATTGTGGATGAGGAGGGCGTCGAACGGCGAATCGACGAGTACGCATGGAAGTCGGGCAAACTCGGTCGCATTACGTCAGCAAGCCTGGCGGCCAGTACGAGTCTCAACCCTAAGGCTCGAGACCGCAATCAGCAAACGCGAGAGGCCGCGGCTCAATCCGATTTGCCGACAGAGCAAAAGGAAAGGATAATTCGCAATCCGCAGATGTATGTCGAGTTCGACATACCGTGGGACCTGAACATCAACTACACGTTGTCATACAGCCACACTGTCAACCGGGAGCCACAGATAACACAGTCGCTCCAGTTTACAGGTCAGCTTTCCTTGTCAGAAAAGTGGAATGCGCAAATCTCCAGCGGCTACCACTTTGAAAGCAAAGAGTTCACGCAGACGCAGGTCAATATCTCACGCGATCTGCATTGCTGGGCATTGAGTTTTGGGTGGGTGCCTTTCGGACGATACACATCTTACAACTTCAGTATCTACGTCAAGTCCGCAATGCTGAGAGACCTGAAACTGGAACGGAGGAAATCGTACTACGACAACCTGTGATGTTTTACGCAGCGAACCATCCCTCCACTTCCTGCATAGTAGGATTGGCTACGTTCTCCAGCTTCATCTTCTTCCGCATTCCGCATACATCGTTAAAAAGCTTTGACGGCTTAATCTCGCGGAGTTGCTTCAGGCTGTTTATTCCAAGGCGCTGAAACACGGGAAACAAATCCTTGCGTATGCCTGCTGCAGTAAACTCCTTTTCGTTGAATCCGCCTGCCGGTTTTTCCGGCTTCATTTGAGGGAAGAACAACACGTCCTGGATGGACGGGGAGTTTGTCATTATCATGGTGAGCCGATCGATGCCAACACCCAACCCTGCGGTAGGTGGCATGCCGAACTCAAGCGCGCGGAGAAAGTCTTCATCCAGGGTCATGGCTTCCTCATCACCACGAAGGCCCAACTCCAGTTGTTCCTCGAAGCGCTTGCGCTGGTCGATCGGGTCGTTCAATTCAGAAAACGCATTGCAAATTTCCTTGCCGTTGCAGATGGCTTCGAAGCGTTCGACGAGACCCGGCTTGCTCCGATGCTTCTTTGCAAGCGGCGACATCTCAACGGGATAATCCAGAATGAACGTTGGTTGTATGAGATTGGGCTCACACAGTTCTCCGAAAATCTGATCGATGAGTTTGCCCTTGCCCATTGTGTTGTCGTAAGGCACTTTCAGTTTGTCGCATGCATCGCGAAGGGCAGCTTCATCCATTTGAGAAATGTCGACGCCTGTGAAGTGCTGTATGGCCTCAAACATTGTGAATCGCTTCCACGGGCGTTTGAAGTCGATTGTGTGTTCCCCTACTGTAACTTGTGTTGTGCCGTGGAGGTCGATTGCTACCTTTTCAATCATCTCCTCCACGAGATCCATCATCCAGTAATAGTCCTTGTAAGCAACGTACAACTCCACCTGCGTGAACTCCGGGTTGTGGAAACGCGACATCCCTTCGTTACGGAAATCCTTCGAGAACTCGTACACGCCAGTAAACCCTCCGACGATAAGACGCTTCAGGTAGAGTTCGTTGGCGATGCGCAAGTAGAGCGTTACATCCAGCGCGTTGTGATGCGTTTTGAAAGGACGAGCAGCGGCCCCGCCGTACAAGGGCTGAAGCACAGGTGTTTCCACCTCCAGGTAGCCCTTGCCATTCAGGTATTCGCGCATGGAGTTGACCAGCTGCGTGCGCTTGATGAACGTATCGCGCACGTGCGGATTTACGATGAGGTCGACATAACGCATCCGGTAGCGTTGTTCCGGATCGGAAAAAGCATCGTGCCGCACCACATTACCTGCTTCGTCGACGGTCTCCTTCACGATGGGAAGAGGACGGAGCGATTTCGCGAGAACCTTAAGCGACGTTACATGTATCGATATTTCACCGGTCTGCGTCGTGAATACAAAGCCCGTCACGCCTATGATATCACCGATGTCCAGAAGTTTCTTGAAGACTGTGTTGTACAGTGTCTTGTCTTCCCCTGGGCAAAGGTCGTCCCGACGGAGGTATAGCTGGATTCGTCCGCTGTCGTCCTGGAGTTCAGCAAAAGCCGCCGAGCCCATGATGCGCCGGCTCATGATGCGACCTGCAATGGAGACATCCTTGTAATCGGTTTTACTGCGCTCGTAGTTCTGGTGAATGTCGCGTGCCGATACGTTTACCGGGAAGGGTTCGGCAGGATATGGGTTAATGCCCAGCCGGATGAGTTCTTCCAGACTTTTCCTGCGGACAATCTCCTGTTCGCTCAATTGCATGATTTTCAATTTCCGGGCAAAAATAACGGAAAATCGCGGTCGCGCAGAAAAATACGTCCGGATATCCGCCGGATACCGTGTCAGCGGGAAACGCCGCGGCGTTGAAGTTCTTTTTTGATCAGCGTCAGTTCGCGACTGCTTTGTCCATAGACCGAAGTATTTTCCTCCGCGCGTCGAAACAGATAGGGCATTACAGACCGCACGGGCCCGTATGGCACATATTTGGCAACATTGTAGCCCATGCGCGCCAGGTTAAACGAAATGTTGTCGCTCATGCCGTAGAGCTGGGCAAACCACACCCGTTCATCGTTGGGCCGCATCCCGTGCTTTGCCATAAGCACCGTGAGATAGTAGTTGCTGTATTCGTTGTGCGAGCCACACATCACGGATATCCGTTGCTTGTGGTCAAGGCAAAATGCGAGGGCATTGTTAAACGCCTCATCGGTAGCCTCACGCGTGGGGTGGATCGGGCTGCGCAGTCCAAGTTCAGCAACGCGCTCGCGCTCCTTTTCCATGTACGCACCACGGACGAGCTTGATACCAAGATACAGCTGGTGCATCGTCGCCATGTGATAAACATCCTTTAGGCGTTTGGCAGCATCGATGAGATACATCTGGAGCGTCATGTACACGATGGGATTTTCTTTGTTGTATCGCTCCATCATCTCAAAGGTCAGCATGTTGATCGTGTCCTGTATCCATGACTCCTCCGCATCGATGAGTACAGGGACATCATATTCGTATGCCTTTGAGCAAATCCGGTCTATGCGTTGCTTAACACGCTCAAGCGCCTGAATCTCCTCGTCGCTGACAGGCTTCCCGCTTTGTACTTTTTCCAGAAGTCGCGCGTCAGCGATACCCGTCATTTTGAAAACGCAAAACGGAATTTGTTTTCGTCCCCGAGCTTTCTGAATTGTTCGCAGGATTTCGTTCGTCGTTCGGTCAAAATCCTCCTCGCTGTCTTCACCCTCCACTGCGTAGTCGAGAATTGTATTCACACCGTAGTTCGAAAGATGAAGGATAGTGCTTTCCGCAGCGGTAATGCTTTCGCCTCCACAAAAGTGTTGAAAGACCGTACGCCTTATGATACCAAGTATGGGAAGGCGGATTGTGAGGGCGAGCCTTACAAACGCTACAGCTAAGGCAGAAATCCAGGGATGGTTTACAAGGGAGAAAATTAAACGCGCCTTCCTCAGCTCCTGATCCGACTTATATGCAAATGCAACTTTGGTATCTTCGAATGTGACTTCAACGGGTGAATCCATACTATAAACAATGGGGTAAATATAGAGATTGTCCCTATATTCGGCCCTTCCGGGTATGAATAATGAAGGCCACCCGGATGGTTCATCAACATGCCAGGCGATAACATCCGATTCACTCAGGACCCTTCGTCGGAACTGTCGCAGTTTCTTTCCGGCGCCGGGTATTCACGTGTGGTCGTTCTTGCAGATGAGCACACAAACAGGTTCTGCTATCCGCGCATCGCGCCGGGGTTACCCCCTCACGATTTGATCGTAATTCCGCCGGGTGAGGAACAAAAGACCATCAACACGTGCGTCACGATCTGGGATCGCATGACCGCCCTGCAGCTGGATCGCCATGCAGTGGCGATAGTTCTCGGCGGAGGCGTACTTGGCGATATGGGCGGATTCTGCGCCGCCACTTACAAACGGGGTATAGATTTCATTTTGGTACCCACTACGCTCCTGTCTCTCGTTGACGCCAGCATCGGAGGCAAACTTGGTATAGACTTTAACGACTTTAAGAATCACATCGGGGTGTTTCAAAAGCCGGTGTTCACGTTGCTGTACAGTGGTTTTCTTTCGACGCTTCCGGAAAGTGAGCTGCGATCCGGTTATGCGGAAGTAATCAAGCATACGCTCATCTCCGACGGGAGTATGTGGGACGTGATCTCACAGCGTTCACTCAAGGAGCAAGACTGGGAAGAATTGATTCGGCACTCGGTTGCCTTCAAGGCGCGGGTAACGGAGGAGGACCCGCGCGAGAAGGGTCTGCGAAAAGTGCTTAATGCAGGGCATACGATAGGTCACGCATTGGAAAGTCATTTCCTGTCCGAGTCAAAAAGGATTCTTCACGGTGAGGCCATCGCGGTGGGATTGGTAGCGGAAGGCTGGCTTGCATGGAAAAGGAGCATGCTGACGGAGGAAGAACTCCGATCTATCATGAACCACATCCGAAGGGTATTTGGAAAAATAGAACTCAACCGCGATCAGATCGAACGGATTTCAACACTGGCGCGGCAGGATAAGAAAAATAAGGGTAATAGGATTCTATGCGTGCTGCTGAAGGGGATCGGCAGCGCCGTCTGGGATGTGGAAATTAGTGTCGATGACGTGAAGGATGCTCTGTCATTCTACGAAGCTCAGATGTAGTGGACCTCCGGTTCATCCACCACGGATGCTCGACTCACTTCACCTCTCACCCGATTTCTAAGGGTGCGGGCGCTTCGCACAAGGTAGCTTCTCGTCTTTCTACCTCTACTGCCCGAAATGAGCAGTGCGGTGAGCAGAGCCCCCGACGCAATTCCAAATCCAACTGCCAGTTTTTGGGTCGTGTTCATAATCATGATAACCCCTTTCCGGGCAGAAATGTTGCGCGGAAACGAAGAAATCTGCCCGCAAGCCTTATTTTCGAGCCCGATTCTGCTATGACCAATTCGAACACAAACGCGGCCCCTGCCTTGCACATCAGGGTCAATCCGGACGTCAGAACGGAGGTTAGGAATCTGCCCGCCTCCAAAAGTATCAGCAACAGGGCGTTGATTCTCAACGCTCTGGCGGGTGGGAAGTCGGTGCTGCACCATCTCTCCGAGGCTAATGACACCCGGCTGATGCGCGAATTGATCGGTTCGGAATCACCGCTGATTGACGTTCAGGACGCCGGAACCACCATGCGCTTCCTCACCGCGTATTTCGCCGTGACCGGGATGCGGAAGACTCTGACGGGAACACCCCGGATGCAGGAACGCCCTATCGGAATATTGGTGGATGCGTTACGCACTCTTGGGGCCGTCATCCATTACCGCAACCGCGAAGGATACCCTCCGATCGAGACCGCCGGATTCGAGGGTCAGAAAGTCGACCGATTGAGCATTCGCGGAGACGTAAGCAGCCAGTTCATTTCCGCCCTTCTCATGATCGCACCATCGCTGCCCCAGGGGCTCACGCTGGAGTTGACCGGAAAGGTGGGAAGCAGACCGTACATCGAAATGACCGCAGCGCTCATGGCGCAATTCGGAGTTAAGATTGAGATGGCCGACAACACCATCCGCGTAGCACCCCAAAATTATCGCCCGACAGAACTGACCGTTGAGTCGGATTGGTCAGGTGCAAGCTACTGGTTTGCTTTCGCTGCGCTGGCCCGCAGCGCCGACATACGGCTGCCCCGTCTTTATGAAAAGTCCTGGCAAGGCGACCGGGTTGTCCGTGACCTTATGGAAGCGCTGGGCGTCCGCTCAGTTTCCGAGGGCGATATGCTCAGGCTTATACCACGGGAAAGTGTGAGGAGTTTCAACTGGGATTTTGCACACTCACCCGACATCGCTCAAACTGTTGCCGTGGTTTGTGCCGCGAAAGGAATTGAAGCGACATTCAGCGGGCTTGAAAGCCTCAGGATAAAAGAGACCGATAGAATTTTTGCGTTGCAGCAGGAGTTGCGGAAGATCGGAGCCGACCTTGAAGAGCAAGGAAGCCGCTGGTTGTTGCGACCGTCGGCATCTCTTCCAGACAGTGCGGCGTTCGATACCTATGAAGACCACCGAATGGCGATGGCGTTTGCACCACTGGCCACACGAATGAACGTGACTATTTTCAATCCTCGGGTTGTAAGAAAATCGTATCCCGGATTCTGGCTGGATGTGGAGGATGCCGGATTTACCGTTTCACAATCCTAGAAAAATAGTAGAGAAAAATTTCTGCGTGCCGTGTGTTGCGGAAGTGTGTTTTTTGACACACGTTATAAAAAAACAACGCACGGGAAACACAGAGAAAAGACCCTCTCAAATAAAAACTCTGTGCTCCCGCGCGTATATCTTATCCTATAACCCGTACGGGCACGAGTTCGGCCAATACAGGAGTGCGTCGCAGGTTGGTGACAAGCTCCCAAAGGAGCTTCGTCAAGATAGTAAAATTGATTCTGATTTTGGGCTCAGTTTCAAAGACAAATGTAATGTCCCTATCGTAACTGGCAAGCATTTTAAAAAATAAATAATTTTTCACGAGGGCGTCGGAAAAAACAGAATCAGATCAGGATTGCCATGCTGCTCAACTGGCCGGAAACCTTGAGATTCGAGGTCGCAACAGTCTCCTGGTTCAGCTCAAATTTGAGACGGCCGTCGACCACTTTGAAATTGATGCAGCTGCCTTTATGAGCCAACCCGTTTCCGTCAGTCACCGTCAGTACGGACTTTCCGGCAGTGGATGCTACAACATTTTCGAGTTCACGGCTCTTGGACTTTCCGATATATACCACGTGACAAGATCCGGCTTCGCTTCCTGAGCTAAGCTTTTTGATCACGTATTTCTTGGAACCCTTCGGCTTCCCGTCGTACCATGCCTTGAGGGTGTTGTAAACATCATCTTCACCGATTACACCAACGACGAAATCGCCACCTGATCCTTCATCTGGCCACTGTACATACTTGATAAAGTTGTACAACATGGCAGCGTGGATCTCGTGCGTCGGCCTCTCCTGCGCGAACACCGATGCCAGTCCCAGCAGAGAAATCATCACAATCAAGAAAATCCTTTTCATAGGTCAACGGGTTATATATTCACATCACTCATGGGTAAAGAAAAAAGCCCCCAGCAACGAGGCCGGGGGATTTTCCAAACAACCCATTAAATCAAGATCGCCATTGAAGCCAGCGCGCTTGCAACTTTGAGGTTTGCACTTTCAAGTGCCTTTTGATTCAGCTCGAACTTGAGCTTGCTATCAACTACCTTGAAGTTTATCGCGCTACCGCGCTGTCCCAATCCATTCTTATCTGTTATCAGCAGAGTGCTCTTACCTTGTACCCTGCTTTGAATTGCGTCGAAGTCTCCGCTCCGTGACTTATCCAGAAACACTACCTGGCAGTCAGCAGCATCGGCCGGCTTTTCAATCTTCCGGATCACACATGTCTGCGATCCCATCTTGCGTCCGCTGTACCAGGCACTCATTGTTTCAAACATCTCGTTGTTACCTGCAATCCCGATCACGAATTCACCCGACCCTTCTGTCGGCCATTGTATGTACTTCATGAAATTGTATACCATCATGGAGTACACTTCGTGCATCGGCTTCTGCTGTGCAAAAACGTTGCCACTCGAAAACAGCAGCGCCAGAATAAGCCCCCTATAGATCCGTTTCATTTTGTAGTGGTTGTATTTGTTTAAGTATTACGGAAACAAAAATAGGCTCTCCTGTCTGGGCAGAAGAGCCTATTCGCAAGGCAACCTTTCCGATGTAAGATTTGCTGCCTAAAACCTGACCTCAGCGGATGTAACGGAAGTCCTGACCCGGTTTTAACTGCAAAACGACCGCATAAAGCAATTTTATGACGTTCTCGATGTCGTCCTTGTGTGCCATTTCTACGGTAGTATGCATGTATTTTAACGGCAAAGAAATCAAAGCTGACGCGACGCCTTCAGCTGAGTACGCAAACGAATCTGTATCGGTTCCTGTCGATCGACTGACCGCTTGTCGCTGGAAGGGAATTTTCTCTTTTTGGGCCACATCCAGTACCATTTTGAGAACGTTTTGCTGGACCGCCGGACCGTAACAAAGTACCGGTCCTTTGCCACATTTCTGATGTCCACTTTCCTTTTTATTATACATTGGTGAGCACGTGTCGTGCGTGACGTCCGTACAAATAGCCACATCGGGTTTTAGTCTGCGTGAGATCATCTCTGCACCCCGCAAACCTATTTCTTCCTGAACTGCATTTACGATGTAAAGGCAGTATGGCAGCTTCTTCTTTTTCTCCTTCAGTCTTCGCGCGACTTCAGCGATCATGAACCCCCCAATTCTGTTGTCAAGCGCACGGCCTACCAACCAGTTTTTATTCAGTTCGATGAGCTCATCTTCAAACGTAATCACGCATCCTACGTGTACGCCCATATCCTCGACCTCCTGACGCGACTCCGCGCCAATGTCGATAAAGATGTTCTTCAGCGAAGGCGCCTCTTCCTTACTGGAGTCGCGCACGTGTATCGCCGGCCAGCCGAATACACCTTTCACCACACCCTTATCGCCCTGAATGTTGACCCGCTTTGACGGTGCGATCTGGTGATCAGAACCTCCGTTCCGGCGGACGTATATGTAGCCGTCGTCGGTGATGTAATTGACAAACCACGAGATCTCATCGGCATGAGCTTCGATGACTACCTTGTATTGTCCCTTCGGATTGATGACGCCTACGGCCGTACCATAGACATCGATAATCTGGTCGTCGATGTAGGGCTTGATATAGTCGAGCCAGATCTGCTGGCCCGGAGCTTCGAAACCGGTCGGAGATGCGTTGTTGAGATAGTCAAAAAGAAACTGCCTGCTTTTCTTGTCCATATTTGCGTGTATGTTATTTAGCTTTTCTACAAAGGAATATTCCCGTGTTTTTTGCGTGGCAAAGTAACGACTTTGTTTTCAAGCATCGCATAGGCCTTAAGCAACTTTATTCTTGTTTGGTCGGGGTAAATAACTTCATCGATATAACCCCGGTGCGCCGCCCTGTATGGGTTGGCGAATTTTCTCGTGTATTCCTCCACCTTTTCACTGAGTTTTTTTTCCGGGTCAGGTGCTTCAGCAATTTCACGCTTGAAAATAATTTCAGCAGCCCCGCGTGCTCCCATCACGGCGATCTCTGCTGTGGGCCAGGCAAAATTCAGATCTGCTCCAATGTGTTTGGAGTTCATCACATCGTAGGCGCCGCCGTATGCTTTCCTCGTAATCACGGTCACCCGCGGAACGGTCGCTTCCGAAAATGCATAGAGGAGCTTGGCGCCATTCGTGATGATGGCATTCCACTCCTGGTCGGTTCCCGGAAGAAAACCTGGAACATCCACAAACACGAGGAGAGGAATGTTGAATGAATCGCAAAACCGTACGAAACGAGCCCCCTTAACACTTGCATCGATATCAAGCACACCGGCAAGGGATGCTGGCTGGTTGCCTACAATGCCAATGCTCCTGCCACCAAGCCGCGCGAAACCGACCACAATGTTCTCCGCGAAATTACGATGCACTTCAAAGAAGCTGTCGGGATCCACAACTCCGTTGATAACGTCCCGCATATCGTAAGGATGATTTGGATTGGCGGGAATGACATCGTTCAGCTGCGGACGTGTTTCATCGGAAGGTGTATAGGGAAGTGAAGGCGGATCTTCTTCACAGTTCTGCGGAATGTAACTAAGCAGTTTCCGGATCTGGTTGAGACACTCTACCTCGTTTGCGCACGCAAAATGGGTTACTCCGCTTTTCGTGCTGTGTGTGTGAGCGCCCCCGAGCACTTCGGCTGTAACATCTTCATGCGTAACGGTACGAACGACGTTCGGCCCGGTCACGAACATGAACGATGTATTCTCCACCATGAATATGAAATCGGTAATCGCCGGTGAATACACTGCCCCGCCGGCACAAGGACCCATGATGGCTGATATCTGGGGAATCACTCCGGAGGCAAGCGTGTTTCGATAAAAAATATCTGCATAACCACCGAGCGAAACGACGCCTTCCTGGATGCGTGCGCCACCGGAGTCGTTAAGCCCTATGATAGGCGCACCGTTTTTAAGGGCCAGCTCCATGATCTTTACAATCTTCTCCGCGTGGGTCTCCGACAACGACCCACCAAAGACCGTAAAATCCTGTGAGAAGATGTAGACCAGGCGGCCATGGATGGTGCCATAACCGGTTATCACACCATCGCCCAGAATGTAGGTCTTGTCCAGTCCGAAGTCCTTGGACCGGTGCATGACGAATTTTCCCAACTCCTCGAAGGAACCGGGATCGAGGATGAGTTCGATACGCTCCCTGGCGGTGAGTTTTCCCTTAGCGTGTTGTTGTTCGATGCGGTCTTTTCCGCCGCCGAGGAGGGCTTCCTCGTTCTTGCGTTCAAGTTCATCGAACTTTGCTTGCAGGGTAGGATCTTGCAGCTTGCGTTTGGACATGGGAATCTTTGTATGTATTCCCTCGAAATATAGCCAAGAGTGACTGCAACCGGAGCGTACCAGGAGAAAATGTAGGGTAGCCGGAAATTAAAAAGGGACGTCCGTTGTCGGATCGTCCCTATTTGCACGCGATGTTGATGAAATCAGAGTTCTCCGAGTTCACCCCGCTCTGCCAGTCGTTTCATCTTTTTGTTTGCGTAGATGGCAACTTCTACACGACGGTTTTGCTGACGTCCCTCGGCCGTTTCGTTAGAGGCGATCGGTTGCGATTCGCCATAGCCCTCAATAGTAATGCGGTTATTCTTTACACCTTTTTCCGCGATAAATTTCGATACAGCTTCCGCCCGCCAGTCGGACAAGCGATCGTTATAGTCTTCGGCACCCGTATTATCGGTATGACCTTCTATAAGGATGTTCGTGTCGTCGTATTTCTTCAGCGTCTCAGCAAGCTCGGTCAGGTTTTGCTCAGTCTGAGGTTTTAGCTGATAGGAGTCGTGGTCGAACAGAAGGCCAGAGTCAAATGTGATTCGTATCCCTTCGCCGACGCGTTCAACGTGCGCACCTTCCAGGTCGCGGCGAAGTTCTTCAGCCTGTTTGTCCATGTGTCGTCCGATGAGCGCACCGGCTGCACCGCCGATCGTCGCGCCGATTATGGCTCCAACGGCGGTGTTATCCGATTTGCTTCCAATCACACCACCTAAGGCTCCACCCACACCTGCGCCAATGGCGCCTCCTTTGGTTGTATTGCTCGCCTTGCATCCCCAGATCAACGGCAACATCATGCAGACGATTACCGGCGCAGCCAGCCATCGCCAATTGAAAATCTTCGTCTTCATAATTTCTGCATAAAGTGAAAAGCTGCCAGAGTGGAGGTCATTCAAACTTGCCGGATAAATAACCCCTCAATGGCAGCTTCGATCTATATATAAGACTAAAGCCGGATGTCTCAGTCCGGATTACTGATCCAGGCGATCCTCAATCTCGTCACCCGCGTCCCGGAATCCTTCCTTGACGTCTTCCAGGGTATTGCTCGCACCGTCCTTGATGTCATCCCAGGTATCAGCCGTGGCATTCTCTACTTCATCAAGAGTTTCCTCGACCTTCGAACGACGATCTGTCAGATCTTTTTTGGTTTCTTCAAGGTCACGACGGGCCTCATCAGATGCGTTGTCCATCTTGTCGGAGATTTCTTCAAGCTCGCGGTCGATATCATCGCGAACTTCACGAAGGTTCTGCGCCATTTCCTGACGTTCCTGGTCAATCATATCATCGGCCTCGGATTCAGTGTCATAGTTGCCGCTGGATTCGCCGGTTCTATTGTCGCGGGGTTGATTACACTGGACAAAGAGCAGGCTTCCAAGCACCATAGTCAGCATTAAGAATTTTACTTTCATAGTCGTTGATGTTTTACTTTTTCAATGAGTTCGTTTTAGAATATTGTTTGATGTCTTCATTGAGAGAACTATGCCAGCACTGTTGACTCCTTGTGCATTTAACTTGTAAACTGCTGATTATTAATGCAATACAAGAGTTTTTAAACCAGCATTTTCACGTTCGTGCCGACCTCAACTTCGAGGTTCATTATCCCCACACTGAAGGATTTGTCGCCACAAGTTCAGTGGGCAGTGAGCGATAGGCAGTGGCAGTGGGCAGGTGTGGCCCTGAAGCACCTACGCACATCCATCCGGGTATGCAATCCGATGAACGCACAACGTAAACACGTAAACACATACGCACGTAAACACTCCAGATTCTGGGTACGCTCTTGGATGACAGACAACTTCAACACCTCAACACATCACACCAAAAAGAGATAGGCCGCAAAATCTGGTATCATAATGGAAGGTCATGGGTCCTCCAAGTTTTTCTGATAGAGCAGATAATGCGGCCAGGTGTTACCCCGTC
>Ga0207873_1000518_pt1 | contig 41747 bp, 35 predicted proteins | sample BGWIniCompost_FD_187373 | JGI IMG/M metagenome (GOLD analysis project Ga0207873, IMG submission 187373) | Cellulose adapted compost microbial communities from Newby Island Compost Facility, Milpitas, CA, USA - BGW Initial Compost (SPAdes)... ... | reverse complement strand
CCCCCCGCCGTAGTGGCTGGTCTCGATGGGAAAGGAGTGCTCCTCCACGCAGGGGCCCGGGGCGCCGCCCTCCGACGCGCTCGCCCGTCCAGCGGACGATCCCGAAGCGGGCCCGGAAGCGCTCGGCACCTGGACGATCAGATCCCCCAGCAGCCTGCCCAGGGGATGGGCCGCGTCCACGGTGAAGGTGGCGGAGACGAAGGCGTACCGCACGTGCCTCAGAGGAGGGATCGAGCTCAGCCGTGGATCCCCCAGGGCGTCCGGATCTCGTCCGAGCCAGTCCTCGTCGACGAGGCAGCCGTGGCGCATGTCCTTGATGCCCGCGCTCCGCGCCCGGGCGATCCGCGCGGGGATGCGCGTGCCGGGCGCGTCGATGGCGCCCAGGAGAGCCGTGGCGAGGGCGCCCAGCTTCTCCAAGGGAGCCCCCTGGTGGGGTGAGCCGAGACAGAACACGTGGGTGACTGCGTCGACCCAGCGTCGCCGGCGGACGGACCGCGCCCCACCCACTCCAGCCCAGCCCACTCCAGCCCCGCCCACTCCGGGCGTGTCGCGCTCGCCGTCGGCGTAGTGGCAGGCGCTGCGCACGACCAGGCCGCCCATGCTGTGCCCGATGAGCACGATCTCCTCGATGGGCACGGGCCACAGCTCGTCGATCCGTTGGAGCTCCCGAGCCAGCTCGCGGCCGTTCTCGGAGACGTGTCGCCCCGTGTTGTAGCGCACCAGGAGCGGCGTGTAGCCGAGGTCTCGCTCGAGCAACGACGCGAAGCTCGCCTCGGGATCTCCGTGATAGGCGGCCCCCTCGAACCACCAGGACCACTCCGTCGCCCCGAGCCCGTGCACGAACACGGCGAGCTTGGGACCCGCGCCCTCGAGGAGCTCGCGACAGCGCTCCGGGTCTCCGGGGAGATAGCCTCCGCGATGGCGGAGCCGGAGCCCCATGCTCAGGGGGTTGTCCTGGCGGTGCAGGTGATCGCCCAGGACGCCGTTCAAGAGGCCCACGGCGCCGTCTACCAACCACGGCCAGGATCCGAGGACGTCCGAGCGCAGGGGCACCGGTTCCCCCTCACCATCGGATCCCCAGCCACCGCGCCCGAGGCCGTCGACGGTCCCTCCGCCGCCCTGCCCCATGCGACGCTGCACCTCGTCCAGCACGACGTCGCTCGAGTCCCGCACCACGCCGTTCACGGCGCGGATCACGCCGAGCACGAGATCGGTCCCCTCCCGCCGCACCTCGTCGACGCGCTGCGCCCCCTCCACCCAGCCCGGCGCCGTCAGAGCCTCGATGATCCCGACGATCCGCAACGCCGAGCGCGCCGACGACTCGTGGCCGTCCCGCACGAGCTCGGTCGTCCAGTCCACCGCCTCGTGCACCAGGCTCTTGAGCCCGCGGAGCCTCTGCATGGGCCAAGCATAATCCCCCCTCGGTCCGGCGCCCGCGCCCACCGAGGCCACCCCACTCGAGGACCACCGTCGATCGGCGTGCTACACCGCTCGTCACGGGGCGACCGCGCGCTCCGCGGCGATCCACGTCGCCGCCCCGAGGTTCCCGAAGATGACCCTGCGCCCAGAACTCCTCCGGCTCGTCGGCGACCTCGTCGCTCCCGGCCCCCGCCGCATCACCCTGGACGAGCTCGGCGACGCCATCGGAGCGGCGGCCATCACCGTCGAGGAGATCGACCTCGTGATCACGACCCTCGAAGAGCGTGGCGTCGCGGTCGGCGGCGACGCCCCCCTCCCCGCCACCACCCACCTCGGCACGGTGCTGCGGACCGCCCGCCAGCTCCGCGCCGAGCTCGGCCGCACTCCCTCCCCAGACGAAATCGCCGCGCGCTCCGCCCTCTCGGCGCAAGACGTCCGCATCGCCCTCTTCGCCGCCCAGATCCTCCAACGCTGAGCCGACATCACAAACAGATCACCCTCCCCATCGGCGAGCTCATCTCCCCCGAGGCCAACCCCAACGCCGCACCGCTCCCCCAGAGCTCGCCCACCCCGTCCCCAACGCCGCACCTCTTCCGCGCCCACCAGCTCCGCGCGGCGCCGCCAGCCGGGCGCGCCTTCCGGGGCGCCCCCGCGCGCGGCGTGCTTCGACGAGCTCGGCCCCCCACCAGCCCCCCACCACGTCCTTTCGTGAGAGGGGTCACGGCTACCCGAAACCAGTCCCCGGTTGCCCCCGCCCCCGCAGGCGCACCAGGCCTCCCCCCGCTGCGCGCACCGGCGCGCAAGCGCCGCCCCCCGCACGCGCCGCGCGCCGCTTGCGCGCCCCCCCTCGCCCGCTATGGATCCTGCGGCGATCGTCGCCACCGCCGACACCCGAGGAACCATGCGCGTCGAAATCTGGAGCGATCTCATCTGTCCCTGGTGTGGCCTCGGCCAGCACCGTCTGAACATGGCCCTCGAGCGCTTCGCCCACGGCGACGACGTCCAGGTGGTCCACCGCTCGTTCCTGCTCGACCCGCGCGCTCCCCTCGGCGAGACGGAGAGCGTGCGCAGCATGCTGCAGGCGAAGAAGGGCATGTCCGCGGCGCAGGTCGACGCGATCACCCGACACGTCGAGGAGCTCGCCCGCGCGGAGGGCCTGCAGCCGTACATCGTCGGAGACAACCAGGTCGGGGGCACCTCCCTCGCCCACGAGCTCGCCGCCTGGGCGACGGAGCAGGGCCAAGGCGGCGCCGCCTGGGCCCGCCTCTACCGCGCGTACTTCGGTGAGGCCCGCTCCATCTTCGACGTGCCCGCCCTCGTCGAGCTCGCCGAGGACCTCGAGCTGGATCCCGGAGCCGCCCGCGACGCCCTCACCTCCCGCCGCTACGCCGACCAGGTCCGGGCCGATCATCGGGAGGCCGTCGAGCTCGGCGCCACGGGGGTCCCGTTCATCGTCGTCGATCGCCGCTACGCCATCCCCGGCGCGCAGCCCACCGAGGCGATGCTGCGCACCCTCGAGGCCGCCTGGCGCGATCGCGCACCGGCGACCACGCCGACGGCCGCCGAGGGCGCGGTGTGTCGCCCCGACGGCTGCGACTAGAGCGACGCGCGGTCAGACGAGCCGCCCATCAGCCGCCCATCACGTCCCCGGCGGGCCTTCCTGGGCGCCCCGGGGTCCGGCGCCGCGGGCGACCTGCGGCCGCCCGCTCGGCGCCTCCCCGAGGACGACGACCTGCGACCAGCGCGCGCCGCTCACGTCTTCGAGCTCGATCCGATAGCTGCCGGCGGTGATCGGGCGCGTCGCCGTCGCCGTGGGGAGCGTCACCCGGGCCTGCGCTCCCAGGGGCACCACGAGCCCATGGGGCCCGGGCCGCACCTTCACGAGCCAGCGGTTCTCGATCTGCGAGGGCGGCAGCGCCGCCAGGGACGCCGCGGAGTGATGCAGCACGGGCGCGCCGTCCTCACCATGCACCCACAGGTTCACGAGGAAGGCCCCGTAGGTCTCCGGCCCCACGGCGCGCTCGATCGTCACCGCGAGCCGACCGTCGGCGGCGAGCTGGGCGCCGAGCACGTCGACCCGCGGGCGCACGGAGTCGTTGTGGAGCGTGCCCCAGAGTCCCCCGTGGAAGACCTGGTTCGTCGCCAGGGTCGCGCCGATGCTGATCGCCGCGAGCGCCCCGACGAGGGGGCGAGCGGGGCGCGGCTCCGGATCCGCGAGCAAGCGGAACCAGCGGGTGTCGGCGAGGTGCGGCCAACGGCGGGCGAGCCACGCGTCCAGGGAGAAGGGCCCCGCCCCGCCGAGCATCACCGTGGCGCCTCCGGCGATCCCCAACGACCCGATCTGCCACTCGTCGAGGCACGTGGGCCCGAGCCAGCCGGCCCCCGCGAGGATGCCCGCCGACAAGAGCAGGGTACCCAGCGCCGCGAGCCGGGTGCCCAACCCCAGCAACAACGCAAGCCCCGCGAGCGCCTCGACGATCGTGAAGGTCCAGAGGAAGGCGTGGAGGGCGCCCGGACGATCGAGCAAGGCGCCGATGAGGTCGCCCACCCCGAGGATGGCCCCGGGCATGAACTGATTGAACTTCTCTCCGACGTACCCGGGCGCGTCGGGGGTGAGCTTCGCCGCGTCCAGGACCACGCGGCGGTGGAACGCCGAGAAGAACATCCACCCGGTGACGAGCCGGATGGGCAAGAGCACCATCGCGCTGCCGCCCTTCACGACGTCACCTCCGCCTCCAGGTCGCGCCCGCTCGACACCCACTCGGGCACGCCGAACGGCAGGCGCTCGGCGGCGAAGCCCGCCCCGCGCAGCACCCGCGTGCCTTCTTCGGCGTTGGGGCAGTACTTGCCACGACAGTAGACGAGCAGGCGACGTCGCGCGGGCAGCCGATCCAGGCGCTCCGCGAGGTCCGCGAAGGGCAGCGAGGTGGCCCCCGGCAGATGACCGGCGTCGAACTCCGGGCGCGGTCGGAGATCGAGCAGCTTCGTTCGCCGCGAGCGCAGGGTCCGCTCGAGGTCCGCGGGGGTGAGCCCCGCGACGCTCTCGTCGTGGCGCAGCTCCTGCTCGAGGAGACGCAAGGCCGGCGAGAGCGCCTCGCCCGCGTCCCGGAGCGCCAGGTAGAGGCGCAGGCCCGGACCGCGATCGGCGCGCTGGTAGACGCGCTTGCCCACCTTCCGCGCGCTGACGAGCCCCACGCCGCGCAGCGCCTTCAGGTGCGCGGCGGTGTTCGCCTCGCTCTCCCCCAACAGCTCCGCGACCTCCTCGACGCAGAGGTCCCGCTGCAGCAGGAGGTTGAAGGCGCGGAGGCGCTTGGGACTCGACAGGGCTGCCGCGATGCGGGCTAGCTCGGCGTAGGTGGTGGCGCTGCTGCTCATGGCAAAACATCAAAACATTTATTTGAACGTTTGTCCAATCACGCCGAGCAGCGGGGCCTCTGGTGGGCCGAGCACGCACAGCGCCGCACCTGCCGCGACGACGCACGACACGAGCGTCGATGCGGCGACGACACCCTCGCCCTCCCCGCGCCGCCGGCGCGGCCCCCTCTCCACCCGATGGGGCGTTCCAGCACATCGAGGGGGGGGGTGCCTGCTCCGTCGCCTCCCCCCGACGGCGACGTCGGGCCCGCGGCGTCTCTGGATCCTGCGAGAGCGTCGAAGACGGCAGCGACGGACGTCCTCGCGACCCGCTGCGGTCCGCCTCAGCGCGCCTTGAACACGCGATAGAGATACACGAGCGCCGGCGCGAGGAGCAGGGCGCCCGCGCCCAGGGCCGGGAAGAACGCGCGCAGGACCTCGGGACGCGCGCCCGCGTCGCGGAGCGTGAGCCCCGGCAAGATCACGTGACCCGCCATCGCCAGGCCCCAGCCCACGAGCACGCAGACGACCTGGGCCGCCACGGCGACGCGGGCCACCCCGAACCTCCGCCGGACGAGGGCCAGGATGGCGGTGCCCGCGCAGAGCGCGGTGACGACCTGCAGCGCCCCGATCGAGGCGGATCCCGCCCAGCGCTCGAAGAAGACGGGGGCGTCCACCGCGGCGCGCCAGGTCGCCAGGGCGGCGACCAGCGCGGCCACGGCCTCACAGGCGAGCGCCCGCTCGCGGAAGTCTTCTCGGAGCTCGCCCGCGGTCTCCAGGGTCATGTACACGGCGGCGAGCAGCGCGAAGAGCACCGCCCCGAAGGCGCCCACCGCGACGGCGAAGGGCGTCGTCCACCCCGCCCAGAAGCCCGACCACACCACGCCGTCGCGCCAGTCGATGTCACCGGTGCCGAGGGCGGCGAGGGACATGCCCAGAAACAGCGGCGTCGCCGCGCTCGCCCAGGCGAAGGTGCGCCCCCAGGTCACGCGCTCCCGCTCGCCCCCGAGGCCGTAGGCGCGGAACACGAAGGCGGAGCCGCGCAGGACGATGCCGACCAACGCCAGGCTGAGGGGGACGTGCAGCGCGATGCCGATCGCCGAGAACGCCCGCGGGAACACCGTGAACAGCACGACGATCACGAAGATGAGCCAGACGTGGTTCGCCTCCCAGATGGGCGCCAGGGCGCGGGCGAGGGCCACGCGCTGCTGCTCCCTGCGGGGACCACTGGCGAGCAGATCCCAGATCCCCCCGCCGAGGTCGGCGCCCCCGGTGAGCACGTAGGCGATGAGCCCGACGCCCATCGTGATCCACGCCGCCTCGACCGCGGTCACGGCCGCTCCTCCGCGGCCGCCTCAGCGCGGGCGGGCTCCCCCTCCGGCGACACCTGGAAGACGTGCGCCTTCAGCATCGCCACCACGACCACGCCGAGCACGAGGTACAGGAGCGTGAAGGCCGTCATCGGCACGATCAGCCCCGGCATGGGGGTCACGGCGTCCGCCGTCTTCATGAACCCCCGCACGATCCACGGCTGTCGTCCGACCTCCGTGACCACCCAGCCCGCCTCCAGGGCGATGAGCCCGAGGGGCGCGACCAGCATCGCAGCACCCAGAAACCTCCGGTCCACCCAGCTCGCCGCGCGCCGGCGACGCCACCACAGGGTGGCCCCCCAGAGCACGAAGAGGAGCATCACCACCCCGCAGGCGACCATCACCTGGAACGCCACGTGCACGATGGGGACGGGCGGCCAGAGCTCCTCCGGAAACTCTTCGAGGCCCAGCACCGTGCCCGCGGGATCGCCCGTGGCCAGGACACTGAGCAGCTGCGGGACCTCGATGGCGAAGTGGATCTCTCGGGTGCCGACGTCCGGCCACCCGCCGAGGATCAACGGCGCCCCCGCCTGAGTCTCGAAGAGAGCCTCCGCCGCGGCGAGCTTCGTCGGCTGATGGCTCGCCAGGTGCTTCGCCGCGAAATCCCCCGACACCACCTGCAGGGGCGTACCGACGAGCGCGGCGAGGAACACGATGCCGAAGGCGCGCTGGTGGAAGCGACTGCCCGGCTCCTGGCGCAGCCCCCACGCGTGAATCCCCAGGACGATGAACGCGACGCTGGTGTAGGCCGCCAGCACCATGTGCGTGGCCTGCGTCGGAAACGCCGGGCTGAAGAACGCCGCCCACACGTTCACGTCGACGATCTCGCCGTCCTCGAGGCGAAAGCCGGTGGGCGTGTTCATCCAGCTGTTGACCGCGGTCACGAACACACCGCTCACCACGCCGCTGATCGCCACCGCCACGCCGCTGAGCAGGTGCACGCGCGGCGCCACCCGATCCCAGCCGTACAGATACACGCCGAGGAAGATCGCTTCGAGGAAGAACGCGAAGCCCTCGAGGCTGAAGGGGAGACCGACGAGCGGCCCCGCGTGCTCCATGAAGCGCGGCCAGAGCAGCCCCAGCTCGAAGCTCAGCACCGTCCCGGACACCGCCCCGACCGCAAAGAGGATCGCCGTGCCCTTCGCCCAGCGCTGGGCGAGCTCGCGATAGACGGCGTCGCCCGTCCGCAGATGACGCCACTCGGCCACCACCATGAACAAGGGCATGGCCATGCCCGCCACCGCGAACAGGATGTGAAACCCCAGGGAGATGGCCATCTGACTGCGGGCGGCGAGCAGGTCGGTCACGATCCCTCCATCGAGGCTCGAGGACGGCCACACCACCCGACGGACCGGACGGCTCTCGAACGACTCACTTGTCCGATCGGGTGGGGCATGTCAGACGCCCCCCATGGACGTCGCATCTGCCGCCTTGGTGAACCTCGGTCGACGGCTCCAGGAGGAAGGGTATCGATTCGTGACGGTCACGCCCGAGACCCACCGGCGCGTGCTGCAGCGAGACAGCCAGCGGGGCCGAGGTCGAGCACGGAGCCTGCGGGACGTCTTCGGCTGGAACAAACCCTTCGCGCCCGCCCTGCTGCCCCGGGACATGCTGCGCTTCCTCGAAGCGGCCGAGCTCTACACGAGAGAGCGCGACCTGCTGCGGGCCCGCGTGCGCTTCTCGACCGTCGCCCTCCCGGGTTCCCCTCCCCGGCTCTTCGCCCACTCGGGCTTCCCGACGACGGAGGCCGACGCGGTCTTCTTCGGGCCCGACACGTACCGCTACTGCGCCCTGCTCGAGCGCGCGGCGGGACGTTTCCGGCACGTCGTCGACGTGGGCTGCGGGAGCGGCGTCGGCGGGGCGCTGCTCGCGGGACGGAGCGCCGGTGACGAGCCGACGCGGATCGTGCTCGCGGACGTGAACCGACGCGCCCTGTGGTTCGCGCGCGTCAACGCGGAGATCGCGGGGATCGACGCGGAGATCGTGCAGAGCGACGTGCTGGCGAACGTCGAGGGCGAGGTGGATCTGGTGATCTCGAACCCGCCCTACCTGCGCGACGACGCCGCGCGCGTCTATCGGGAGGGCGGCGGCGCCTACGGCGAAGGGCTGGCCGTTCGGATCCTCCGTGAGGCCCTCGCGCGCCTGGCGCCCGGCGGGCGACTGCTGCTCTACACGGGGGCGGCGGTGGTCGCCGGAGAGGATCGATTCTACGACGCCGCGCGGCCGCTGCTGGAAGCCGCCGGGGCCCGCTACGACTACACGGAGCTGGATCCGGACGTGTTCGGGGAAGAGCTCGACCGGCCGACCTACGCCTCCGTGGAGCGTCTGGCCGCCGTCGCGTTGCACGCCCAGGTGCGGTGATCCAAGGTGCTCACATCTTGACGACGAACGCACGAAGCGCCCGCGCGCTTCGCAATACGAAGCAGTCGCAGGGGCAACGGGGGGACCGGGGGGCCGCGGGCGCGTCTCCGGAGGTCTTGCATCGCGCGCTGAGCGACTTCAACCGCTTGCGCCTGCAGCCGACGGGGACACCGGGCGGTTGGGAGGAGCGCCTACGCCGCGAGTATCAGATGCGGCTCGTGGAGGGCAGCTTCGTGGAGGCAGAGCGCACCGCGCTGCGGGGTCGGCTCACGGCGGTCCCCTCGGATCCCGACGCCTTCGTCGCCTGGTTCGAGGCGCTCTCGGACCGCGGCCCCGGGCAGAACGATCCGCTCTTTCCGTGGCTCGCGGGCGCCGCGTCCCTCGCGGACATGCGCTGGTTCCTGGAGCAAGAGATCGCCGGTGAAGCGGGCTTCGAGGATCTCGTCGCGCTCACCCAGCTCAAGCTGCCCACCCGGCCGAAGCTGGAGCTCGCGCGCAACTACTGGGACGAGATGGGGCAAGGCCACGCGGGGGGCATGCACGGCCCGATGCTCGAGCACCTGGCGGCGACCCTCGAGCTCGACGCCCGGGGCGAGGTGGTCTGGGAGAGCCTGGCCCTCGGCAACCTGATGTTGGCGCTCGCCATGAACCGCCACTACACGTACCAGGCCATCGGCGCCCTCGGCGCGATCGAGCTGACCGCCCCCGGCCGCGCCGAGCACGTGAACGCGGGGCTGAAGCGCCTCGGCGTGAACGGGGAAGCCCGCCGCTATTTCGCTCTCCACGCCACCCTCGACGTGCGTCACTCCATCGCCTGGAACCGCGAGGTGCTGCGCCCGCTGGTCGCCGCCGACCCGGCCTGCGCTCCCCTCATCGCCGAAGGGGCGCTCCTGCGGCTGCGGGCGGGCGCGCGCTGCTTCGAGCGGTACCGCGCCGAGCTCTGGCCTCGCTCCTCGAGCGCTCAGCGGTCGTAGGTGTACAGCTCGACCCAGTCGTACACCGCGGAGGCGCCGGCGGTCTCGTCCTTCACGGGTCCCGCCCAGCCCACGGACGACGACGCCCAGATCGTGAGCAAGACGTTCTGAGGCAAGGTCATCCGATCGATGGACTTGGTCCAGGTGCGGAGCAGCTCCCCGTCGACGAAGAAGAACGCACCCTCCGGAGTCCACTCGATCGTGTACTCGTGGAAGTCCTCGCTGGGATCGAAGCCGAGGTCGACGAGCAGCGGGTCCTGGGTGGGGCTCACGGAGGTGGTCACGGGCGGGGTCGTGGGGGGCCCCGTGTAGACCATCGCGTTGAACTGGATGTTCTGGGGGTCCTTGCCCAGGCACTCGATGTCGAGCTCGTTCCAGTCGTCCGCGGGCCAGGGTGTGTAGATGGTGACGAGGGACGAGATCACCGCCGAACCCTTCGCCAGCTTCGCGCGAGCGCGCACGCGCCCGTAGGTGAGGGTGTCCCGGGAGCGGACCTCCGCGCCCAGGAAGGGCTTCGTGGCGCCGGTGTCGTCGACCGTGCCCTCCGGCGCCGGGAGCAGGCGGAGGGTCATGTGGCCGTCCTCGACGGACACCGTGTCTGCGGAGAACAGCGCCAGGTTCGTGTCCCAGGAGTGCGTCATCAACTGCCAGCGGCTCGTGTCGAGGTCGTCGAAGTCGTCCCGGAACAGGAGCGTGAAATGTTCGTCGGTGCCGGGAACGACGTGGGGAGCGCCTCCCCCGCCGCCGCTTCCGTCGCCTCCGCCGCTTCCGTCGCCTCCGCCGCTTCCGTCGCCTCCGCCGCTGGCGTCCGCACCGCCGTCCGCACCGCCCGGCGCTGGCGCGGCGCTGGACCCGCCGTCACAAGCCACGAGCGCGAGCACGAGCCCGAAGAGAGAAGCACAGGAGGTCGACACGGAACGGAAGAACGTCACACCGCATCCATCGTCGACGGCGGCGCTGGCGGCATCTCATTTCTTGAGATCTCGACTCGACGTCGAGGATCCCGGGCGGCAAGCTAAGCGCCGTGGAGCCCGCGCTCTTCCAGCCGTTCCCCATGAGGCCGGGCCGCCGCGCCCAGGTGTGGCGGCACCAGCCGGCCTTCCGCCGCCCGCGCCATTTTCACGCGGAGCCGGAGATCAACCTCGTCCTGCGCGGGTGGGCGCGCCTCGGCGTGGGGGCGAGCGAACGGACCCTGCGCCCGGGTGAGCTCGTCTTCTTCCATCCAGGACAAGACCACGTGCTCCTCGACGGCGCGCCGGATCTCGAGCTGTTCGTCCTGGCGCTCGATCCAGCGTTGGCGGAGCGCGTCGTCGATCCGGGGCGCCCGCCCAGCGCCTGGAGCGCCAGCCTCTCCCCGGCGGAGCTGGAGAGTTTGTCGGAGGCCTTGCGCGGCGTCAGCGACGTCGCGAGCGCCGAGGCGGCGGAGTCGGTGATCGCGGCCGTCTTCGAGCTGGCGGCGGCGCGGATGGTCGGAGGGGGCGCGGCCGCGCGACGCGCCCTCGAGGAGCTCCTCGTCGCTCCCCACGCCTCCCTCACGGAGCTCGCGGCCCGAGTGCGCAAACACCCCAGCGATCTGAGCCGCGACTTCCACCGTCAGTATCGGGTCCCCCTCGTCGAGCTGCGCGCCCGCATCCGCCTGATGCGCTTCATCGAGCAGGTCGACGCGGGCGACGACCTGCTCCGCGCCTCCTTCGAGGCGGGGTTCGGCAGCTACTCCCAGTGCCACCGGGTCTTCCGGCGATCCCTGGGCTGCTCCCCGAGCGCCTACTTCGGCGGCAAGCGCGCCCAGCTCGATCACGTCGTGTGCCCTGGCCCGCCCTCCTCCGACCTCCCCGTGCGGCGCCCGTCGCCCACTGCCTGCACCTCCCGAAGCCCGTCTCCGTGACGCGACGGTCCGTTCGCGTGGCGCGTGCCGGGACGAACGCCTCACGCCATGCCGCTGCACGCCATGCCGCTGACGGCCGCGCGGCGCCTCCGACGCTCCCGCGTCGAAGGCGCGCTCCGCGCCTTCACTGCGATCGACCCGACGCTCCCCCGCGTCAGCCTCCGCAGCGCAGAAACTCGAGGTTCGTGTGCACCACGAAGGACGACATCGTCGCGCGGCGCTCCGCGTGGAAGAGATCGATGGGGTACTCCTCGCCCTCGACCAGGTCGAGCTCGGCGGCGTGCTCGGCGAGCAGGAAGGTCGCGGTCATCGGCGCATGGACTCCCCCCAGGTCGATCGCGAGACGTCCGTTGATGTACACCCACAAGTCGTCGTCCCCGATGAACGTGAAGGCGGCGTCCGGCCGCCCATCGTAGCGGAAGGTCGCGTGCAGCTCCGTCGTGAACCCGTAGTTGTGATACATCCCCTCGTTGCCGAACCCGAGGTCGTCCACCGGGAAGAACTCGGTGCTCCCGAAGCGGAGCTCCGTCTCCCCCGTCTCGAGCTCGAGGGTGAGGCCGAAGGTCTCGTTCACGCCGTCGACGTCCTCGTACCACTGGGCGAAGCTCTCCCTCGAGTGGACCGTCTGCGGCTCGGCGACCGCGAGGGTCGGCTTGCCCTCTGGACCGAGCGCGGGCTCGACCAGGCCGAACTCACCGTCCCCCCAGAACATCTCGAAGTCCGGGTGCCCTCCCTCTCGATCGCCCCGCCGGAAGTCCCGGACGACCCCCACCAGGGCGTTGCAGGAGGAGCCGTCCGGGGAGCGCTGGTCGCCCCCCTCCCCCACGGGAGTCACGCAGAACCTCCCCGTGTCCGCGCCGGTGCAGCTGGGCGCGACGGGCTCCTTCGTCTCCTCGTCGCCCGACCCGCAGGCCGCGAGGATCGAGACAATCACAGGGATCGGCCAGGGTACGAATCGGCTTGTCATGGTCCCCTCCTTGACCGGCCGGGTTCTGGTCATCGGCCCGACCGGGTCGCCGGAGACGAACGGCACGCGCCCCCGCTCCACGCGTCCCGGGCCCAGCCTGCGACGTAACCGTCCGACCGATCGGCCTTCGCTCGCTTCACCGGGCCTTCGCGGAGCCTTCGCCGGGTTCGGCGCGTCGCGCTGCACCCTCTGCCGCCCGCCGCCCGCCGCCGCGCCGCGCCGCGCTGCGCTCGCGTCCGGCTCCGCGCGCGCCGCGCCTCGTGGTCAACCTTCCTCGAGTCCGCTCCGCAGGTTGCGGCAAGCGGGTGCTCGCTTAAGATCCGCCCGGCGAATGGAGGTGAAGGAGGGTCAGCTGCTCGCCGGAAAGTACCGGGTCGAGCGGATCTTGGGCGAAGGCGGCATGGGAGTCGTGCTCGCCGCCCTCCACGTGCAGCTCGACCAGCGTGTCGCCCTCAAGCTCCTGCGCCCGACCCTGGTCGCGCAGCTGGACGCCGCGAACCGGTTCCTCCGGGAGGCGAGGGCCGCGGCGCGCATCCAGAGCGAGCACGTCGCCCGGGTCATGGACGTGGGCACCCTGGACTCCGGAGCCCCCTACATCGTGATGGAGCTGCTGGAGGGCTCCGATCTCGGCCAGGTGCTCCACCGCTCGGGCGCCCTCGGGGTCGCCGACGCGGTCGATTACGTGGTCCAGGCCTGCGAAGCCATCGCCGAGGCGCACCGGCTCGGCGTCGTGCATCGGGATTTGAAGCCCCCCAACCTCTTCCTCACGCGCCGCACGGATGGATCGCCGCTGATCAAGGTCCTCGATTTCGGCATCTCCAAGGCCGCGCCGGGGCTCGAACCCCCAGGCGCGGCGCAGGTGGTGACCGCCACGGGGCTCGTCATGGGTTCGCCCCACTACATGGCCCCCGAGCAGTTCCGAAACACCAAGCAGGTCGATCCTCGGGCGGATCTGTGGTCCTTGGGGGTCGTGCTCTACGAGCTCGCGACCGCCACGCGGCCCTTCGAGGCGGACGGCCCCTGGGAGTTGATGAACGTCATCCACGCCAGCGCCTTCGTGCCCCTGCGCGAGCGCCGCGGCGACGCGCCCCCGGGCCTCGACGCGGTCATCGCCCGCTGCCTCCGGAGGGATCCGAACGATCGCTACCAGGACGTCGGAGAGCTCGCCCTCGCCCTCGCCCCCTTCGGACACGCGGCGACGGGGTTGCTCGCCGAGCGGATCGGGCGCATCGCGCGAGCCTCCCGCGCTGCGGCCTCGGGATCCGAGCCGCCGGGGGCACGCAGCGATCGCCCCCCGGGCAGCGCCCCCGCCGCCCAGAACCCCGCGCCCGGTGCCCCCCCGCCGGGCCTCCCACAGAACCCCGCCGAGCAAAGCCCGTTGGCCCAGAACCCCGCAGCCCAGGGCACCCTCGCGCAAAGCACCCTCGCGCAGGGTCCCCTGCTCCAAAGCCCGCTCGCCCAGAGCCCGCTCGCCCAGGGCCCCACCTCGACGGCGCCCCTCGAAACGCCTGCCCCGTCCCGCACCCTCGTCGCAACCGCCAAGGATCCCTCCAGCCCGGGGGAGCGCCCGCATCGCTCCCTGTCTCGTCCGCTGCTCCTCGGTGGTGGGGTCCTGGCGCTCGTGTCCCTGACGGTGCTGGCGGGTCGCGCCTGGTGGAGTGAGGGGGCCGACGAGGAGGCGACGATGGATCGGTCCTCCACGCCCGAAGAGGTGCGCTCGGGGGATGTCGGGATCGCCGTCGGCGCCACGGGCGGTCCGAGCAGCGCCCCCGCGGAGGATCGGGAGGAGAACGCGCAGCCCGCCACCGCCGAGCCGCGGCGCACCACCCCGCCCGAGGACTCTCAGGGAGAGAAGCCCGAGCCCCCGCGGCCCGCGCCAGGGGCTCCCGAAGACGCGGCCGACCCGGAGCAGCAGCCCGGCGCCCCCGACGCCCAGCCGGGTCTCGACACCCCGGACGCCCCGCAGACGGCCGGCCCGCCCGAACCTCTGCAGGCGCCGCCGCCCACCTCCCCCGCCCGAGCTCCTGGGGCGAGCGACGCGGACACCCCGGCCACTCCCCGCTCCCCCGCCCAGTCCGCCCAGTCCGCCCAGTCCACCCCGTCCACCCCGTCCGCCCAGTCCACCCCGTCCACCCCGTCCGCCCAGTCCGCCCAGTCCACCCCGCCCACCGCGCCCACTGCGCGACCGCGACCGCGGGCGCCGGCGAAGGACTCCAGCGTCTTCGATCGACGGAAATGGTGATGGCGGCGCGACGACCACGACGTGGAGTGGCGGCGGCGCTGCTGTGCGGGCTCCTCCAGGCAGCGGTGGCCCACGCCGAGAGCCCGGAGAGCGAGGCCGCCGAGCGCCTCTTCGAAGCGGGCAAGAAGCTCATGGCGGAGGGGCGCCTCGAAGAGGCCTGCCAGGAGCTCGAGCGGAGTCAAGAGCTCGATCCGGCCCTCGGCACCCTGCTCAACCTCGCGGATTGCTACCAACGGCGCGGCGAGGGTTCGCGGGCCTACAGGACCTTCGTCGAGGTCCGCACCCAGGCGATCGCCGGGGGACACGACGAGGTCGAGCGAGTCGCCGAGGAGCGCTCCGCTCTGCTGTTCGAGACCCTCCCGAAGATCCACATCCACGTGGCCGCCCGACTTCCGGATCTGGAGGTGCTCCAGGACGGCGTGGCGGTGCCCCCCACTTTCTGGGGGCGCCCCCTCCCCCTCGAACCCGGGAGCCACACCTTCGAGGCGCGCGCTCCCCGGCACACCTCTCACCGCGTCACCCTCACGGTGGAGGACGCCCCCGATCGCGCCCCGCTCCCCGTCGAGATCCCGCCGCTCACCCCCTTGCAGAGCTCCCCGCGGGACGAAAGCTCCTCGTCACTCCAGCCCCGCCAATGGATCGCTCTTGGCGCTGGCGGCGTGGGCCTCACCGGGCTCGTCGTCGGGACCGTGTTCGGGCTGAAGTCGATCCGCGTCGGACACGCGGCGGACGAACACTGCGACGGGCCTCGCTGCCGCACCCAGGAGGGCGTGAGTCTGCGGGCGGACGCGCGGCGAGCCGGCAACGTCTCCACGGTGGGCTTCGTGCTCGGCATCGCTGGAGCCGCTGGGGGCGCCGCCCTCTGGCTCTCGGCCCAGCCGACGGAGGACTCGGGGGGCACCCAGGTGGGGCTCTCGGCGGACCGGATCGAGGTCCGCTACTCCTGGTGATCGACCATGGCCGCACCGCACCGCGTCCTCGCCCTGGCCCTGGTCCCCTGCCTGGGGTTTGCCTGCAACCTGCTGCTCGGTCACGAGCCCGGGTACTGGATCGGCGGCGACGCCGGGGGCGCCGCGGGCCAGGGAGGTCAGGGGGTGGACATGGGCGCCGCCGCTGGTCGGGGTGGTGCCGCCGGGAGCGGCGGGGAGAGCTCCTGTCCCCAGGCTTGTCTGGAGGTGGGCCTTCCGACGGAGGGCCTCGCGCTCTGGCTCGCGGCGGATCACGGCGTCGTGGCCGGGCAAGAGGGAGTGCACTACTGGCAGGATCGATCGGGGCGCGCGCACCACGCCGCCCAGTCGGTCGCCGACGCTCGTCCCCGGGTCCTGGAGGCGGCGTCGGGCCTACCTCTGGTCGACTTCGACGGGGCGGGGGATCACCTGCGGCTCCCGGTGGGCTTCGCCTCCTTCGCCGGGGCGGCCTTCTTCCTCGTCGCAGAGGCGGATCCCAACGCCGGCTGTGCGGGCATCCTGAGCTTCGCGAACGGCAACTACGCCGACGACATCGAGTTCGGCCGCCACACGCCCAACCTCCTCTACTACGAGGTGCTGAGCGATCCCGTGAACGGCGCGGCCGACGGCTTCGAAGCCGGACGCCTCTTGCAGGCTTCCATCCTGCACCGGGCGGACACCACCGTGGAGCTGCGCATCGACGGCGTGATCACGGGCACCGGCCAGGCGACGCTGCCCGCCGCGGTGGAGCGCACCCAAAACTTCGTCGGCAAGAACACCTACATGGAGTGCCCCACGACCTTCGACGGTCGCATCGGAGAGCTCCTGCTCTACACGCGCGAGCTCTCCCCGGAGGAGACCGACCAGGTCGAAGAGTACCTGCGCGGCAAGTGGGGACTCGGCCCCTGAGGACCCCGTTGCGTCCCGGCAGCGCCCTTCGCTACTCTGGAAAGGATGCCCCTGTGCGCCTCCAACACGCCCTCAGGTTCTTCCTCTCAGACGTTCGGCCGGGCTCTCCGGGAGAGGAGCGCCCCGTGAGCCGCATCCTCGTGGACAGCAGCCGCTGGCCCCTGGTGCGGGTGCGTCTGCCCCCCAGCGCGACCGACGAGGAGGTGCAGCAGTACCTCGATGAGCTGGGAGAGCTCCGCGCCCGACGGGAGCCCTACGGGCTCATCATCATCGCCGACGAGTCCCGCGGCTTCACGGCGAAGCAGCGCCAGATGCAGGCCGACTACATCGCCTCGGGGGCGGATCTCAGCCGCAAGTACTTGAAGGCCTTCGCCTTCGTCGCGGAGTCCGCCATGCAGCGGGGGATGCTCACGGCCATCTTCTGGCTCCGCGCCCCCGAGTGGCCCCACCGGGTGTTCCGTACGGTCGAGGAAGCCTCCGTGTGGGTGCGCACGCTGGTGGAGGAGGGGCGCTCCTCCACCGACTTGCGCTGAGCGGCACGAGCCGACGGGCCGGGCATCCCCGTCCCGTCGGTCTCCTGCTCACCTCTCACTCATCGCTCATCCCCCAAAGCTCGAGGCGCGGGAGCGCGCGACGCCATCGCTCACTCTCCGTCCACGAAGATGCGAGCAGCGCCGAGAGACTGGAGCTCGATGGAAGTCTCCACATAGGTGTCGGCGTTGATCTCGATGGACACGTAGGCGGCGTCCGTCTGGAAGGGAGGCAGCTCGATCTCCTCTCCGGTGCCGTAACCCGCCATCTCCTGCACGAGCTCACCGCGGTCACAGGCGCTGTCCCCCGCGTACACCAAGATCTCGTAGAAGCCGGAGGGCTCCTGGAAGCGGATCGGCGTCCTCAGCTCGCTGGCCTGGCAGGTCCCGTGAGCGAAGGAGATCCCGGCGATGTAGTCCTGCCACGTCAGGTCGTCGCACCAGTCGGAAATCGGCCCACCGATGGGCGCTCCGCCGGTGCCCACGCCGCCGGTACCCCCGCCAGCACCACCCATGCCGATCCCGCCCGTGCCGACCCAGCCGCCGCCGACGCCGACCGCGCCACCAGCGCCCGCTCCGCCCATGCCGATCGCGTCGGCGATCTCTCCGTCCGTCTCCGGAGGCATCGGGACCGGGCCGGAGGGATACGGATAGGTCGGGGCTGAATAGTAGTTGTCCTGGTTGCACGCCCAGGACGCGGGCAGCGTCGCCAGGTACGCGCTCGCCTGCGTCACGACCGATTGTTCCCCGTAGCTCCCCGCGCAGAGGACCGTGCGCGGAGGCGCGATGGACTCGCAGTTCGCGCCGCCCGCCACGCCGCCCATCGCGCCGGGTTCTTCGCCCGAGGCGACCTCGCCCCCCGCGCCTTCCGCAGCCCCGCCGTGATCCACGCCCGTACAGGCGAGGAGTGAGCCGAGTGTGAAGGTCGCGAGGAGTGAGAGCCGAAGATGAGTGGTTTGTTGTTTCATGCCTCGCGCAGTTGCAGGATCCAGGCCACCGCACGAAGCCCGCGTTCTCCCTCGAAGGAGGCCTCCTCTGGCGTGCCGTTTGGGACACCCTGGGCCAGAATGTGTCACCCTGAGCCGCCCCCCCCCGCTGCTCGTCGCGGCCGACCCGAGCAGCACCGCTCCCCTCGCCACGCTGAACGAGCACACCGTGACGCGGGTTTGCGTCGAAAAGTTCGAGTTCAGGGCGTGTGCTCAGCGAGGCGATCCGCGAGCAGGCGAGGCCGCAGTGGCTCATGATTGTCCCGCTAGTGGAACAATCATTGCCAAAATGCGCATCTAGTCACGCCAACGGAACGACACCATGTTGATCTCAGGCAAACGAAACCCCTTTTCCCCGAGGCCTCTCATCCTGGCCTTGTCTCACCCCTGGAGAGATCAACCATGAAGCTTAGCACCTGGAACATCGACGCCACCCACTCGGGCATCCACTTCTCCGTTCGTCACATGGTCTTCGCGAAGGTCCGCGGCCGCTTCGCCCAGTTCCGTGGGCAGGTCCGGCTCGACCCCGAACACCTCACCCAAGCCTCCGTCGAGGTGGAGATGGATGCAGCCAGCATCGACACTGGAGTGACCGATCGGGACGACCACCTGCGCTCCGGCGACTTCTTCGACGTGGATCGTTACCCCAAGCTGCTTTTCCGGAGCACCCGGGTCGAGCACGTGGCGGGCGATCGCTATCGGGTGGTCGGCGATCTGACCATCCGTGACGTCACCCGCGAGGTGACCCTCGACGTGGAGTACGGCGGAGTGGCCAAGGACCCCTGGGGCAACCAGCGCGCCGCCTTCACGGCCACCACCTCGCTCCAGCGCACGGACTACGGCCTCCACTGGAACCAGGTGCTCGAGGCGGGCGGCGTGCTCGTCGGCGAGCGCGTGGACATCGAGCTCGAGGTCCAGGCCGTGGAGGACGCGAAGTCCCGCGCCGCATAAGAGCCTCACCCCTGAAACGACTGCAATGACGACGAGCGATCGCCGCGCTTTCCTCCGCACCCTCGCCGCCGGAGCGACCCTGGGCCTCCCCCTGGCCTGCGGGCGCTCCGGCGGGGGAGCGTCGGAGAGCGGCACCTCCCCCCACCCCGAGGAGTCCCTCATGACCCAAACTCTCGACCAGGCCCCGACCGGCTCCGCGACCGACCGAGGGACGCGCATGCCCGTGCTGTTCGTCGGGCATGGCTCACCCATGAACGTCATCGAGGACAACCGCTGGCGGCGCGGCTTCGAAGCCCTGGCGGACCTGGTGCCGCGGCCGACCGCGATCCTCGTGGTGTCGGCCCACTGGTTCGTCAACGGCACCTTCGTGACGGGCGATCTGCGCCCGCGGACGATCCACGACTTCTCGGGCTTCCCGCGCGCCCTCTACGAGATCGAGTACCGCGCGCCGGGGCAGGTCGATCTGGCCCGCCGGATCCGCAAGCTCGTGGGCGAGGAGCGCGCCAGCCTGAGCACGGACTGGGGCTTCGATCATGGGAACTGGGCCGTTCTGCGGAGCATGTACCCTGCGGCGGACATCCCGGTGCTCCAGCTCAGCATCGATCGCCGCCTCTCCCCCGAGCGCCACCTCGAGCTCGGGCGCGACCTGGCGGAGCTACGTCGAGACGGAGTTCTGATCCTGGGGAGCGGGAACCTCGTCCACAACCTGCGGGACGCGTTCCAGCGCATGCGGTCGAGCTCCGCGAGCACCCCCGACTGGGCGCAGCGCTTCGACGACGCCGTCGCCCGGAGCGTCCGGGAGCGGGACACCCGCGCCTTGCTCTCCCTGTGGCCCTCCGACGACGGGCGCCTCGCCCACCCGTCGCCGGACCATTTCTTTCCGCTGCTGTACGCCTACGGGGCGACGGACGAGGGCGACGCCGCGAGCTTCCCCGTGGAGGGGTTCGATCTGGGCTCCGTGTCCATGCGCAATGTCTTGTTCACGTGAGAGCGTGGTGAGGCCCTGCCGAGGACCCGGCGCGGACGCGGTGAGACTCTGGCGGGGGGCCCTCCGGGCGTTCGGGGAGCGGGGCGTCCGTGAGGACCCCGGCGATGGGCGGCACCCGGGAGCGCTCCGGGGTACCCTCTGAGAATGGAGGAGCCGAGGGCCCCGCGGGAGGGAGGGAGGGCGATGACCGTCATCGACGTCGCACGCTGGATGCTCGACGAGCTGGAGCGCCGCGGGGGATGGCTCCAGGAGTCGGACGCGGTCGCCTTCATCGCGCCGACCTTTGGGAGCGAGTTCGTCTCCGGCGCGGCGGGAGGCGCGCGGTCCGTCAACCGGGCCGTGGTAGACGCCTTCCTCCAGCTCGGCGGCGGCACGGTGCGCGGCGGTACGGTGCGCTGGGACCCGGGGCGGCGCGCCTGGCATTTCAGCGAGCCGAGCGACGCCGGTGAGCGGCTGGTGTGAGGCGCGCCGCGACGACGAGCACGGACGACGACGAGCACGGGCGACGATCACCCGGGCGACCCACGCCGGCCCCCGCGATCGCGTCATCGGTGGAGCGGTCCTCCGACGCCCCCGCGCCGAGCTGCTACGTTAGAGACTCCGTGCTCATTTACATCCCCGATCCCTGGACGATCGAGACGCAGCCGCTGGAGTTTCCCACCGCCATCGTCCTGGCGTTGCACCCTCCTCTGGGATTGCACGACTACGGACCATGGGTGGAGTGGGCTCCCGCCGCTCAGGAAGGAGCGCGGCGCATCTACGACCTGGGGCGGCACCTCCTGGCGGGAGACGAAGTGTGCGTGAAGGCCGACGGCCTGCTCTTGGTTGATTTCTTGCTGACCGAGGACGCCGAGGGCTGGCACCTGAGCCTCCGCGGACCGAGCGGTCTCCTGAATACCCCCCTGCCCGACTTCGATCCCCGCGGCTCCACCGGGCTGGAGCCGCCCCTCTCGGGCGACAATTGACCTCCGCGCGTCTCTCCCCCGACACACAATGTAGCCGCGGGTGCGCAGACCGTCGCCGAGCGGCGCGCTGCGGGAGCGGCGCGCAGGTATGTTGTTCTGCTCCACCGTCGCCCCTAGACTCGAGTTTCGCTTGCGTGTGAGAGGTACGGTGCCACGCGAGGGAGACCCCATGACCACCGGCGATCGCCCGATCCTGCTCATCGAGGACAACGAGCAGAACCGCTATCTCCTGACGTTCTTGCTCGAGCAGCACGGCTACCGAGTCGTCTCCGCCGCGGACGGCGCGCGGGGCATCGCCGCGGCCCGCAGCCTCGCGCCGGCTCTCATCCTGCTCGACATCCAGCTACCGACCATGGACGGCTACGCCGTCGCCCGCGCCCTGCGGGAGCACGATGCGCTGCGCGACACGCCCATCGTCGCGGTGACCTCCTACGCGATGCCCGGGGATCGTGAGAAGGCGCTGGAGGCGGGCTGCACCGGCTACATCGAGAAGCCGATCAACCCGCAGACCTTCGTGGCCGAGATGGAGCGCTCTCTAAAGCGCCCGGGGGACGCGCTGGCCGGAGCGTCGCCCAGCGTGGGTGGGCAGCCATGATCCACGGCGCGCCCTGGCGTGACACCTCGGGGTTTCGCGGGAGGGCACCATGACCCGCGTCCTGGTCGTCGACGACAAGGAAGAGAACGTCTACTACCTGCGGGCCTTGCTCGGCGCCCACGGCTACGACGTGGACAGCGCCCGCCACGGCGCCGAGGCCCTCGAGAAGGCGCGGGAGCAACAGCCGGATCTGGTCATCTCCGACCTGCTGATGCCGGTGATGGACGGCTACACGCTGCTGCGCAACTGGAAGTCCGACGCGGCCCTGCAGCACGTCCCGTTCGTCGTCTACACGGCCACCTACACGGATCCCGAAGACGAGCAGCTCGCCCTGAAGCTCGGCGCCGACGCCTTCGTCCTCAAGCCCACGGAGCCCGAGGAGTTCCTCGCCCGCGTCCGGGCCGCCCAGCAGAACGCGCTCCGCCACGACACCGAACCCACCCCCGCCCCCACCGAGGAGGAGGGCCTGCTCCAGGAGTACAGCGAGCTGCTGATCCGCAAGCTCGAGCAGAGGACGTTGCAGCTCGAAGAGGCGAACCGGCGCCTCCAGGAGGACATCGCCGCGCGCGAGCGGGTGGAGCGGGCGCTCCGGGAGAGCGAGGAGCGCTTCCGGCAGCTGGCCGAGAACATCGAGGACGTGTTCTGGCTGGGGGATCTCGAGGCGCGCGACCTCTGCTACGTGAGCGCGGCCTACGAGGTGGTGTGGGGGTACCCCCGCACGTCGCTGCACACCGCAGAGCGCCACTGGCTCGAGGCGGTGCACCCGGAGGACCGCGAACGGGTCGTGGACTCACTGCGACGCTACGCCTCCGGCGAGTGGGACGAGACCTACCGCATCGTCCACCCGGACGGCGGCGTGCGCTGGATCCGCTCTCGGAGCTACCCGGTGCGGGACGATCGAGGCCGCGTCTATCGGGTCGCCGCCGTGTCCCGGGACGTGACCGAGTACCGGCGCCTCGAGGAGCAGTTTCGCCACGCCCAGAAGATGGAAGCCGTGGGGCGCTTCGCCGGTGGCGTGGCCCACGACTTCAACAACCTCCTCTCCGTCGTTCTGAGCTACGCGGGACTGCTCCTGGCAGAGCTCCCGGAGGGGGCACCCGCGCGGCAGGACATCGAGGAGATGAAGCGCGCGGGGGAGCGGGGGGCCGCTCTGACCCGGCAGCTGCTCGCCTTCAGCCGTCAGCAGATCCTCGCTCCGAAGGTCCTCGACCTGCGGCGGGTCGTGCGGGGCATGGACACGATGCTCCACCGGCTCCTCGGCGAGGACATCGGTTTGTCGATCATCGCAGCGGACGTGAAGGGCAAGGTGTTCGCCGATCCCAGCCAGATCGAGCAGGTCGTGATGAACCTGGCGATCAACGCCCGCGACGCCATGCCCCGAGGCGGCAAGCTGACGATCGAGGTCTGCGACGTCGACCTCGACGCCTCCTACGCGACCGTGCGCCCGGACGTCACGCCCGGTCCTCACGTGATGCTCGCCGTGACGGACACGGGGATCGGCATGGACGCCACCGTGCGCGAGCGCGCCTTCGAGCCCTTCTTCACGACCAAGGAGCGGGGGAAAGGCACGGGCCTGGGTCTCTCCACGGTGTTCGGGATCGTGAAGCAGAGCCAGGGGCACATCCACGTCTACAGCGAGCCGGGCTTGGGGACGACCTTCAAGGTCTACTTCCCTTGCACGGGCCGCGTCGTCGAGACGACGCCCCCCTCGAGCGGGCCGGGCAGGGCCGTCACGGGCACCGAGTGCGTGTTGCTCGTGGAGGACGACGATCAGGTGCGCGAGCTGGCGCGGGCGGTCCTCCAGAGGAACGGCTACGCGGTGCTCAGCGCCGCCGACGGGGTCGAGGCCCTCGAGCTGAGCACCCGCTTCCCGGGGGACATCCAGCTCTTGCTCACGGACGTGGTCATGCCGCGCATGCGGGGCCCCGAGCTGGCCCGGCGTCTCCGGGAGACCCGCCCGGAGACGCGCGTCCTCTACGTCTCCGGGTACACGGAGAACTCGATCCTCCACCACGGCACCCTCGAGCCGGGCGTCTCCTTCCTGCAGAAGCCCATCACCCCTCAAGCGCTGCTGCGGAAGGTTCGAGAGACCCTGGCCGAGTGACGACCGCGGGGCGCGCGGGCGCGCGCAGGGGCAGATCGAAGCAGAACGTGCTGCCCTCTCCCCGCGCGCTGGTGACCTCGATCGTGCCGCCGAGGCGCTCGACGAGGCGCTTGCAGATCGACAGGCCGAGCCCCGTCCCCTCGTGCCTCCGATCGAGCCCCGCGTCCACCTGAGAGAAGGGCAGGAAGAGCCGCGGCAGGTCGTCGGGAGCGATGCCGAGACCGGTGTCGGTCACCGCGAAGCGCAGGCCCCGGGAGCTCCGCGTCACCTCCACGCGCACCTGGCCGTGCTCCGTGAACTTGAGGGCGTTCGACAGCAGGTTGAGCAGGATCTGCTCCACGCGCCGGCGGTCGCTCTCGAGGCTCCCCACGTCCTGCCCGATCACCGCACAGAGCTCGATCCCCTTCGCGTCCGCCTGGGGCTGGACGAGCGCCACCGCCTTCTCCACGACCTCGCGCGCGTCGAACTCCTCCACGAACAGCTGGAGCTGTCCCGCCTCGATCTTCGAGAGGTCGAGCACGTCGTTGATGAGGGCGAGCAGGTGCGCCGCGCTCCGCCGCACCATGCCGAGCTGCTTCGTCTGCTCGGCGTTCAGGGGGCCGGCGAGCCCCTGCTCCAGGATCCCCGAGAAGCCGATGATGGAGTTCAAAGGGGTCCGGAGCTCGTGGGACATGGTGGCGAGGAAGGCGGACTTCAGGCGATCGGCGGACTGGGCCGCGTCCCGCGCCAGGCGCAGCTCCTCCGTGCGGGCCGCGACGCGCTCCTCGAGGATCTCCTGGGCCCGCTCGAGCTCCCGGTGAGATCCACGGAGCGCCGCCTCGGTGACACGCCGCTGCGCGACCTCCCTGCGCCGCGCGGCGTCCGCCTGGAGGAGCCGCAGCAGGAGCCCCGCCAGGAGCGCGGAGAGGGCGCACCCCAGCAGGAACAGTGGCGAGGTGAGCGTTCGTGCGACGCTGGCGGACGTCACCCACCCCTCCTTCGGGACGCCCGCCAGCTGCCAGCTCCCCGACGGCAAGGGGACCTCGAGCTTCACCGGGTGCGCGTCGAACACGTCGGCGCTCCCCCAGAACACGGCGCCCCCCTCGCCCAAGCCGTCGACCCCACGGAGGGCGACGGAGAGCCGATCGTCGAGGGTGTCGAGGGGCGTGCGCGAGAGCAGCCGCTCGAGCTCGAGCACCGTCGACGTCAGGCCCCAGTAGCGGCTCGCGCCAGCGTCGTCGCTCACGTAGATGGGCGTCCGCCCGATGACCCCCACTCCGCCTTGCACCAGGTTCACGGGACCGGCGACGATCATGCGCCGCTCGTCCATCATCCGACGGACGCTGGGCCACTGATCGGCGTTCTGGGTGTAGTCGAGCCCGATGCTCGCCTCGTTGCCGGTGGCGGGGTACGCGGCGGTCACCACGTTGTCCGGCGCGATCACCACGTTCCGGATCAGATCCGTCCTGCGGAACAGCTCCCCCGCGAGGCGTTGGAACTTCTCCTCCGAGAGGCCGCCTTCGATCGTGATCAGCCCGGCGATCCCTTCGGTCAGGTGGAGGGCGCCGAAGAGCTCGCGGCTCAGGGCGCCCCGCACGGTCTCCAGATCCGCGCGCACGTCCTCGCGCTGCGCCTCGAGGGCCCTGCGCTGCTGCAACTCGGCGACGCCCAGGGACATCGCCGCGCCCCCGAGCAGGAGCAGGAGCGGCCAGAGGAAGACCCGCGTGCCCCCGCTGCGCGCCGGCCCCGTTCCTCCCCGCGCCCCTCCGCCCGCGGAGGTCACCTGCCCCTCCCCTGGCGTCGTGGAGCTGTCCGCGTTCGGCAGATCCATGCGAAGGACGAGCCTAGCGTGGAGACCCGCGAGCGCGAACCCCTCCACGCGTGGAGAAAGGCGGCGCGCGGAGGAGGCGCGTTGGCCGCCCGCGGGGAGGCCCCGGGAGCCAGCCGCGGCGCGTCGCCCCGAGGCCGCCGCCCTTGACTTCGACGCTCGCGGGATGCGGCGCCCCTTCCAGGGCCCGACTGGCACCACGGGGTGGGTTGCGTAAGATTCGCCCCCCGCCGTGCCCGAAGCCGCCTCCCAGGACCCCAGCAGCGTGATCGCCCTCCTCGCGGAGCGAGGTGTGTCGCTGGACCTGCAGACGGTGGACATCTGCTTCCTGGCGGCCCTGCATACCCGCGCCGCGCGGGGCGCCCTGCCCTCGTTCACCGAGGAGCAGCTCGTGGACGCCTTCGAGCAGGTGGCCGTCGCCCTCGAGGCGGGCGGTGAGACCGGGCGGCGCAGGCGGGCCGCCGCGTCGATCCGACGCCTGCGGGAGCAGCGCCTGCTCGCCCGCATCGACGGGGCCGGGGTGGTGCGCACGGGCGAGTACGCTCTGAGCCGCCTCGCCAGCGGCATCGTGGAGTTCTACCTCGAGGAGGAGAGCCTCACCCGGGAGAACCTCGGCCTGCTCATGCGCACCCTGCACACGAGCTTGCTCGAGGTCCTCGAGGCCGCCCGCGGGGCCACCGAGCCCGGCGCCTGGCACGAGGGGGTCGTGGCCCCCCTCCGCGTCACCGTGGCGGAGCTCGTGGCGGGGATCGAGCGCCGCCAGAGCGCCTTCGACGCCCAGCAGGAGGAGCTGCAGAAGGAGATCGGCGCGCTGCTCCAGGCGGACTGGTTCGGGGCCGTGGAGCGCTGCCAGAGCCTGCTCGAGGTCATGAGCACCACCCTGCGGGAGCTCAACGAGATGCTCTTGCGGGACGCCCACCAGCTGCAGAGCCTGCTGCACGACGTGCAGGAGCTCGCCATGGCGGGAGACGCCGTCGACGCGGAGCACGCGGTGCGCCGCGCCATGGAACAGGTGGACCGCATCGGCGCCTGGGGGTCGGCGCGGCAGCGCGCCTGGTCCGAGTACTACCAGTACGTCCACCGCTTTCTGCGGGACGTGGTGCGGCTCGATCCGTCCCGAGCCCTGGCCCAGCGCCTCCGCGAGCTGCTCTCGGGCAAATCGGGGCGGCCCCACGCGCTCTGCGTCGCCGCTGCGCCGCCGCTGCGCCTCCTGCGCCCCGTGGAGAACCTCGGGGAGCGGCCTCCCGTCCGTCGCCCCCGCAAGGAGCGAGAGATCCCCCCCGCCGCCGAGCCCGCGGAGGATCCCCAAGCGATCCTCGAGGCGCGCGTGCGGGGGATCGTCGCCGGGGGCGCGCGGGGGCTCGTCGACGTCACCGCCCAGCTCACGGCAGAGATCGAGCCGGAGCGGCGCTTCGCCAGCGCGGGCCGCATCGCCCAGGCGGTCGCCGCCGTGTGTGTCCCCGAGGCGGACCCGGAGCGCCCCTGGGTCCCGGTCCGCGAGGACATGCTCGTGGAGGAGTGGCGCGTGCCTCCCGTCGAGGAGCCCTCAGCGTCGGAGGAGGGAACATGAACGCCTCCAGCTTCACGCGCCTCGAGGACGTCGTGCTCGCGGACGAGTTCCCCGATCTGGATCTGGCGCTGCGGCGCGGCCAGCACATCGACCGGGACTCGGGCACCCTGTACTCGTTCTTGATCGACGCGCAGCCGTACCTCGAGACGTTCTATCGGCGCTACGGATGTGAGCTGATCCACAGCACGGATGGGTTCTTCTATCTGCTGCCCACCGGAGACCGGCTGGGGCGACGGCACCTCTCGCCGGGAGAAATGCTCGTGGGGCAGGCGCTCACCTTGCTGTATCTCGATCCGGCGACCGTCCAGCAGGGGGGGCTCGTCGGCCGCGATCAGCTGCTCGGTTACCTGGCGGGGCTCGTGGGCACCGAGTCCTTGCTGCGCCTCTTCAACCCCAAGAAGCGCCGCTTCGACGAGCGGGTCGCGGAGGAGGCGGTGCGGACCAAGGTCGGGGAGGCGCTGCGCAGGCTGGCCGGGCTCGGCTTCATCGAGATCCTCTCCGATGGGCAGATGCGGCTGCGGCCCGCGCTGATGCGGTTCGCCGAGCCCGTGCGCGGCAGCGCCACCCCCGAGCTGGCGCTGGAGCGCCTCGTCGCGAAGGGCGAGCTGGTCCTGGCGCCTCTGGAGGAGGCCGAAGAAGAGCACCCAGCTCAGGACGAGGCGGAAGACGGCGAGGACCCCGAGGAGGCGCCCCTCGATCCGGAGATCTACGACACGGATTTCGAGCCCCTCGAAGACGCCGACCTCGGCTCCTCCCCCGCCCCGCGCGACCACGTTCTCTACGGCGACGGCGAGGACCAGGAGCAGTACGACGACGACGGCTCCGCCTCCCACCAGGCCACCGACAGCGACTTCGACCTCGACGGAGACGACGAGGACCACGAAGGCGACGGCGACGACGACGGCGACGACCCCGGACTCGACGCGGGCGACGCCGAGGACACCGACGCACCCGACGACGAAGGCTCCGTCCTCGACGAAGACGACGAGCTCGAGCCCGTCGAAGGCGTCGACGCGCCCTACGACGGCTTCACCGTGCCCGGCGACGACGACGCGCCCCACGACGACGTCGCCGCGCCCTACCACGCCGTCGCCGAGCGCAGCGAAGACATCGACGACATCGACGACGACGCCCCAGACGACGACGCACTGAACGCCGACGACTTTCCCGTCCCCGACGAAGACGACGTGTCCGACAGCGACGAGCCCGGGAGCGGTCGATGAGGCGCGCGCGGGCAACCGCGCTCGCCCTCGTCAACTGGAAGGGCGTCTTCTACGAGCGATACCTGCTCGATCGGAACGTCACTGCCCTCGAGGGGGCCAACGGGGCGGGCAAGACCACGGTGATGATCGCCGCCTACGTGGTGCTCTTGCCGGATCTGTCGCGCCTGCGCTTCACGAACCTCGGCGAGAGCGGCGCCACGGGAGGCGACAAGGGCATCTGGGGCCGTCTGGGCGAGCAGGGGCGGCCCTCCTACGCCGCCCTCGAGATCGATCTCGGCGCCGAGCGCGTCGTGGCGGGGGTCCACCTCGAGCGCAAGGCGGAGCCCAGCCTCGAGCTCACGCCGTTCCTCGTCTCGGGCCTGGCCCTCCAGGGGAGCCTCAAGCAGATCCTGCTCATCGAAGAGGGGGAACACGACGAGGTCCCCGAGCTGCGCCAGCTGCGGGAGCGCGTCGAGGCGCTCGGCGGCCAGTTCCGGTCCTTCCCCAGCGCCAAGGACTACTTCGCGGCCTTGTTCGAGCTGGGCGTGACGCCCCTGCGCCTGTCCACGGACGAGGATCGCAACAAGATGAACGAGATGCTGCGGACCAGCATGACGGGAGGCATCTCCCGCGCGCTGACCAGCGATCTCCGGAACTTCCTCCTCAAGGAAGAGACGGGGCTCGGCGACACCCTGTCCCGCATGCGCGCCAACCTCGACGCCTGCCACCGCACCCGCACGGAGGTCAGCGAAGCGCGGCGGCTCGAGCACGAGATCAACGGCGTCTACGACGCTGGGCAGGCCCTGTTCTCGGCGGCGCTGCTCGCCCTACGCAAGGAGGCAGAGGAGCACCAGGCGGCCGTCGACGAAGCCGAACGTCGGCTCGAAGAGGCGGAGCGCGCCCTCGCGGAGCTGACCCTCCAGGGGAGCGAGCTGTCGAGCCGTCAGCGCTCCCTGGAGGACCGCCTCGCGGCGGCCCGCGCGCGTGTGGACGAGGCCCGCGCGCGCCGTGAGCGCCTCGAGCGGGTGCAGGCTCTCGAGGCCCGCGTGGCGAGCCTCGAGGCGGAGCTCACCCCCCTGGCGGAGCGGGCAGCCGAAGCGAACGCCGCGCGCGCCGAGGCGAACGCCCGGCGCGGCGCGTGCAAGCTGGAGATCGCCGCCGCCCGCGAAGCCTACGACCGCGCGGCGCGGGGCCTCGGGGACGTCCAGAGCGGCCTCGAAGAGCTCCACCGGAACGCCCACCTGCAGCGCCGGCTGCGGCGCTTGCTCGCGGAGCTCCGCTCCGACGGCTGCGAGCTCCCGGAGACGGGCACCGCCGAGGAGCTCCAGCGCCTGCTCACGGAGCGCTCACTACGGCGAGCCGAGCTCGAGAAGGAGCGCGCCCGGCTCGCCCGCGACGCCCAGCTCACCTCGACGCGCCGGGACGAGTACACCTGGGCCCTGGCGGCCCTGGGACGCTGCGTCGGTGAGGTGCGCCCCGGGGACGCCCACGCGGTGGCGCGTGCGCTGCTCGCCGAGACGGCGGAGCTCGAGCACCTGGCGGGCCGGGTGGGCGCCCTCGCGGCGGAGCGGGATCGACTCCAGGAGCTCGCCGCGCGGCAAGCGCGCGTCCGCGCGAAGGCCGCCGAGCAAGGGCTCGAGCCCGCCGAAGGCCGCGCCGGCGTCGAGCGGATCTTGCTCGAGGTGGACGCCGCGCTGCGCTCGGCCCAGGACGGGCTCCGCCTCGCCGAGCGGGCCGCCCAGGAGGCGCGCACGCAGGCGGAGAGCACGCGGGACCGGATCCGCACGCTCGATCAGCAGGTCGTCCGCTGGGGCGAGTGCGAAGCGAGCGCGCGACGCCTGGACGAGCTCCTGGGCGACGCGGCGCCCGCGGAGGTGCTGCTCACGGGCGGCGCGCTGGAAGACGTGCGCCGGGTCATCGACGAGCGTCGTGAGGCGGCCCAGGCCCAGCGGGCCGCGGCCACCCAGCGGCGGGACACGTTGCTCGACCAGGCCAGCCAGCTCGAGACCTCGGGGGGGCTGGTGTCCCCGGCGCTGCTCGAGCTCCGGGACCAGCTGGACGCGGAGCTCCTGGCCGGGCGCTTCGAGGAGCTGGAGCCGGAGGAGGCCGCGCGCGTGGAGGCCCAGCTGGGGCCGCTCGCCGGCGCCCTGGTCGTCCGGGATCCGGAGGCGACCGCGGACGCGCTCCTCGACACGGAGCGCTCCCTCGACACGGTCTGGCTCGTCTCCCCCGACCTGCAGCTCGCCGCCACGGACGTCCACGCCGTCGCAGGTCATGACCTGATCGTGAGAGACGAGTTCGGGGTGCGCCTGACGCGCATCCCCGAGCGGCCGACCCTGGGGCGGCGCGCCCGGGAGCGGCGCACGGACGAGCTCCGCCAGGAGGCCGCCGCGGCGGCGCAGGAGCTGGAGGAGGTCCTCGGCTGGCTCCGCCGGCTGGAGGCGGGCGCCCGCGACCTCGATTTCCTGCTGTCCGAGCGGGCGCTGCTCGCCTCCGGCGATCCGCGCGACGCGGCTCGCGCCGCCGAGGAACAGCTCGTCGCGTACCAGGAGCGGGAGCGCCAGGAGCGCGAGCGCGGCGCGGCCCTGCAGCAGCAGGTGACGGAGCTGCGGGAGCGCAACGACGCCCTACGGACCCTCTGGGGGGACGCCCTCCTGCTCGACCCGCCCGACTACGGCGCGGCCCTCGACGAGGTCTCCCAGGAGCACCAAAAAGCGGTGGAAGCGCGGGAGCGCCTGGCGCGGACGGCGGAGGATCGCAAGCGGCTCGCGGAGCTGGTCGACGCCTTGCGCGATCCGCCTCCCAACGACGAGGAGCTGCTGACGCGCGCCGAGCGCCTCGCCGAGCTCGAGCGGGAGACGGAGCTCGCCGCGCGCCAGGAAGAGGCCCTCACCGAGCTGCTCACCCACCAGGGGGTCGTCGGCGGACCCGACTACGAGGCGCTGCTCTCCGAGCGGACGGAGGTCGTGCCCGCCCTGGAAGCGCAGCACGAGAGCGCGCGGCAGCGCCTCGAGGCGAGCGAAGAGGCCCTTCACGCCAGCGAGGAGGCCTGGGAACGGACCACGACCGCCGCCCAGAAGGCAGAGGCAGAGCTCGAAGCCGCGCGAGCGCACCTCGAGCGCGTCCGCGGCGAGATCGCAGCGGAGCGCGTCGAAGACCTCTCCGACGCCGAGCTGCTCGGCGCGCTGGAGCGGGCTCACCAGCTCCAGACGGAGGCCCAGGCCGAGCTCGACCGCCTCGAAGAAGAGCGACGCACCAGCGCCGCCCAGGTCGCCCTCTTCGAGGAGCGGCGCGGCCAGGCCGCGGCCCGCGACCGTGAGCTGCGGGAAGCGCTCCAGGCCGCCCAGGACCGCGCGCGGCCGAGCGGAGCGCGCTGGGAAGAAATCCGCGAGCGGGCCCGAGCCGCCCGCGTGCTGCAGTCGGCCCTGTCTCGGCGCGCGCTCGAAGCCTACGGCGACTGGAGCAGCGTGGATCTGTGGGCGGAGGCGCGGAGCAAGGCCGCCCTGCTCATCGATCGCCTCGAGGGCGCGCGCGGCGGCGGCGACTGTGCCGCGGAGGTGCGCGAGCGGCTCGCCCGCGAAGAGGACGGCGACGGGGATCGATACCTCGCCGTGTGGCTGACGACCCGCGACTGGCTCAAGCGCAGGCTGCCTACTCAGGTCGCCGAGGTGGAGGATCCGGTGGAGGCGCTCGGGCAACTCCGGGATCACCTGGCGGTGCTCGAATCGCGGCTCCAACGGCAGGAGAACGATCTGCGCGGAGCGTCGGAGGACGTGGCGCGAGGCATCGAGGTGCAGCTGCGCCGCGCCACGGCCCAGGTGCGGCGCCTCGGTCAGCACCTGGAGGGGGTGTCCTTCGGGAGCATCGCGGGGATCCGCGTGCGCATGCGGCGCAGCGAGCGCATGGCGCAGGTGCTGGAGGCGCTGCGCGAGGGGGCGGCCCAGGAGCTGCTGTTCCAGTCCTCCTTGCCCATCGAGGAGGCCCTGGACGAGATCTTCCGGCGCTTCGGCGGAGGGCGCACCGGGGGGCAGCGCCTGCTCGACTACCGCGAGTACATCGAGCTCGACGTGGAGGTGCTGCGACGCTCCAAGTCCGAGTGGGAGGCGGCCTCTCCCACGCGCCTGTCCACGGGCGAGGCCATCGGCGTCGGCGCGGCGCTGATGATGGTGGTGCTCACGGAGTGGGAGCGCGACGCGAACCTGCTCCGCCCCCGCCGCGACTTCGGCTCCTTGCGGTTCTTGTTCCTCGACGAGGCGAACCGCCTCTCCCAGGACAACCTGAGCGTCCTGTTCGATCTCTGCCAGAACCTCGACCTGCAGCTCCTGATCGCGGCCCCCGAGGTCGCGCGCGCAGGGGGCAACACCACCTATCGCCTGGTGCGCCGGGTGACCGAGGACGGGCACGAAGAGGTGCTCGTGAGCGGGCGCCGCACCGAGCCCATCGACGCCCTGGAGCCGTCCGCCAGCGCAGGGACCTACCCGCCCGAGACCTGCCCACCCGAGACCTGCCCGCAAGAGACAGACCCCGTCTGAGGCGAGAGCCCGGGCGAGCTCCCGCGCCTCGGGCGGAAGACGTCGGCACCCCACCCGTGGTATCCTGGAAGAAGGGGCTCGGTCGTGGGGGCTCGCCTCCAGAACAATGAGGTCGTGATGTCCGAGGAAACAGCGCTCGAGCTCGTGCTCCCGGCCCGCAGCGCGGAGCTGCCCGGCGGCCTCGCGGTGCGGCGCGCCCTGCCCCGGCGGCAGCGCCGCATGGTGGGCCCCTTCGTCTTCGTGGATCAGATGGGGCCCGCGCCCTTGGCGGCAGATCGGGAGGTGACGGTGCTGCCGCACCCCCACATCGGGCTCTCGACCATCACCTATCTGTTCGAGGGGGAAGGCCTCCACCGGGACAGCCTCGGCACCGTGCAGCGCATCCTGCCCGGAGAGGTGAACTGGATGACGGCCGGCCGCGGCATCGTCCACTCGGAGCGCCTGCGCGCCGGGGCCTCCGGGCGCGTCTTCGGGGCGCAGATCTGGGTCGCCCTGCCCCGCGCTCTCGAGGAGTGCGCGCCGAGCTTCGAGCACTACGACGCCGCGGCGGTCCCCGTCATCGACGCGGACGGGGTGAGGACCTCCGTGATCGCCGGATCGTGGAGCGGGGCGACCTCTCGCGTCCGCGTCTCGTCACCCCTGTTCTACGCGGAGAGCGTCGTGGCGCGGGGAGCGACGCTGCTCGTCGCGCCGGAGTACCCGGAGCGCGCCCTCTACGTCGTCGAGGGGGAGCTCCGGGTGGGCTCGCGCTCCCTCGTCGCGGGTGACCTCGCGGTGCTGCGCAGCGACGCGGCGGTGCGCTGCCACGGGGTCGACGCCGCCCGCGTGCTGCTCCTCGGAGGCGCGCCCCTGGACGAACCCCGGTTCATCTCCTGGAACTTCGTGTCGAGCTCCCGCGAGCGCCTGCGCCAGGCCGCCGAGGACTGGCGCCAGCAGCGCTTCGGTCGCATCGACGGCGAGACCGCCTACATCCCGCTCCCCGAAGACGGCAGCGCCCCCGTGAACTACCCCTAGAGCGCCGCTCGGTTCGCCATCGGGAGAGCTCTCGCGCGCGACGGCGACGGCTCAGCGCGCGCGGGTCACGGCAGAGGCGCTGCCGTCCAGAGCGCGCTCGTTGAGCCGGCGCACCACCCGAAGCAAGTCGCCGGTGCGGTAGAAGTCGACCGCCACGAGGTTCGGCAAGCGCCCCCGCGCCCGCTCACACTCCGCGATCCGTCGCAGGAGGAACGGCTCCGAGTTCATCAGCGCGGCCCGGCTCGGCAGAGGCGCGGGCGGCGCCGTGATCCAGTGGTTGAGGAGGAACAGGGCGCCGTGGTCGCCGCCCCGGTGGGGCGCGCAGGACAGCTGCTCGGCGCTCTCGAAGTGGTAGGGCGTCTCCTCGAGCAGCCCCTCGTAGGCGGCGTGGTACCAGGGCACGACGCCCCCATGGGCCTCCGAGAGGAAGAGCACCCGTTCATCGCGATCGATGAGCTCCCCCAAGGTCGGCAAGGGGGGCACCACTGGCCCTCGATACACGTGCGGGAGCAGCTCCGCGTGCGCCACCGCCTCCGCGAAGTCCCGCGGATCCACGGGATCGTCCTGCACGACGATGACGAGGACCTCTCGGGGATGCCCCCGGAGGAACCGCGCGATGGTCCGGAGCCCCTCGTCGAGCGGAGTGGCTCCCAGCTCGCAGAAGCCGTGACACAAGTACAGCGCTCGCCGCCCCGTGCTCTCTCCGAGCAGGCGGCTGCGGATGCGCAAGGCGGCTTCGACGCCCTCGCGGCCCACCACGCGCTCGTACACCGCCCGCGACTTCGCCTCGTCCGCCAGCTCCGTCAGCACCCGGCCCTGGGCGCGGGCGCCGTAGAACACGTCGATCATCAGCCCGCGAACGCCATCCGCGAGCTGTGGCCCGATGCCCACCTCGTGGTTCGGGATGAGCCATCCGGGCTCGTCCCCCGCCGCCATGGAGTTGTGCGTCGTCGCGAAGACGACGCGGTCGAGGGGGACTGCGCACAGGGCCACCGCGCCGTTGCACCCCGCCCCTTCGAGCCACACCCGCTCATAGCTCGGGACCAACGCCAACGCCGCCGCTACCAAAGCGCCCATGGTTCCCAGGAGGATCCCCGCGCCCACCTTCAGCTGAGCGCGGACCTGCCCCGCGATCTCGTCGATGCCCGGGACATCGAGACCCCGCACGTGCACCAGGAGCACCGCGAACCCCTCCACCAGCCCCGCGAACCCCGCCGTCGCCCCGAGCACGGCGGCCAGCACGGAGAGCACCGCGCCGGGATGCACGACCAGCACGCCTCCGAGCGCCACCAGGCCCAGGGCGCGCGCCCCACGGTGGCCCGGACCTGGCCGCTCCGTGCGGAGCCAGCGCCAGGCCCGCGCGAGCACGGGGCGCGCCCCCGAACGCAGCGCGACACCCAAAGGAACTGCGAGCAAGAGCAAGCCGAGCGCCGCGAGGGCGAGCACCCACCCGCTCAGCCCCAGCAGAAACGCGTCCCACACCCCCATGATCGCGTCCCGCGGGGCCGGATCGCGGCTCGCCGAGGCGACGATCGCGCCCCCTCCCCTCCGCACCAGGTCGAGGCTCATGCCGGAGGCGACGAGCACGACGCCGAGACGAATGAAGCCCCGACTCAGCGGCACGCGAAACGACGTCGCGAAACCGAGCAGGAGCGCGCCGCTCACGAGGAGCGGGATCCCCCAGCGCCGGCTCCGTTGGGCGGCGCGCACGACGTGGCCGGCGATCTCCGACGAGGCTCTCAGCGCGAACTCTTCCTCGAGCCGCGCCGTGAGGCTCTCTGGCAGGCGCTGCGCGAGCGCCGGGTGGGACTGCGCGAGGGTGCTCCGCACGAGCACGTTCACGTCCTCGAGGGTGAAGAGGAGATCTTCGCCCACGTCCGTGAACAGCAGGTGGTGGGCGGCGCGGGCGCCCGTGCCGATCACAGTCCGCGCCACCTCGGAGGAGATCAGCGCCTGCACGGTACCCGCGAGCAGCGGACGCACCGCGACCAGATCCGGCTGCTCCTCGATCAGCGCGTCGACGATCTCCTGGGCCGCGTAGGCGGACACCCGCTCGTCCCGGAGGCTCTCGGTGACGCGACGGACGAAGCCGCTCTCGTCCGCCACCGCCGCACCGACATAGGCCAGCAGCGTCCCCGCCAGGAGCAAGAGCACCCCCAGCGCGAGGAGCAGGATCCGGATCCAGCCGCGAAACTTTCCCGCCTCCATGACGCCCGCCGCCGTCGCTCACCCTCGCCGCGCGCGGGGCCCCCGCCCACGGCGCCACCTCGTCCCTACGGCCGCCAGGACGCGAAGCGAAGCGAGCCCGTGGCGCCACGAAGCCCCGCGAGCCTTGCCCCTCGCACCCCCTGCGCGACAATGCGCACACCTCTCGCTGCGAACCATGAGCGCCATCAAAGCCTTCGTTCAGGGCGCCGTGGGGCGTCTGCTCTTCCGAAACGCCACAATCCTCCGCGCCGACGCCCTCGGCCCGCGGTTTCGTCGACTCGTGCTCGGCGGACCCGAGCTCGCCGGGGTGACCTGGACCCCCGGCGACAAACTCCAGGTCTTCCTCCCGGGGGTCGGCACGCGCACGTACACCCCGACCCGCTGGGACGGCTCGGCGGGAGAGACCGAGCTGATCGCTTTTCTCCACGGACAGGGTCCCGGCGCGCGCTGGGCGAGCGACGTGCAGGTCGGTGACACGGTCCAGGTCTTCGGACCTCGGGGCTCCCTCGTCGTCGGCGGCTCCTCGGTCGTGGTCGGCGACGAGACGAGCCTCGGCCTGGTGTGTGCCCAGGGCCCCGAGCCTCGCGCCGTGCTCGAAGTGACGTCCCCTTCAGACGTCCAGGCGGCCCTCGACGCCCTGGAGCTCTCCGGGATCACTCTCGTCGAGCGCGCCGCCGACGACGCGCATGGTCCCGCCCTGGTGGACGCCGTCGCGCGGGCCCTCGCCGAGCCCTCTCCCGCTGGGCACGCCCGCGCTGCAGAGCTGGTCTCGTCGGGTCGCGCGGCGGCCATCCAGATCGTCCGTCGGGGGCTGAAGGCCCGCGGGATCGACTTGGGTCGAGGCCGCACCAAGGCATACTGGGCTCCCGGCAAGACGGGCCTCGACTGAGGCTCCCCCGAACGCTCCCCCTCGACCCCACGCCCCCCATGACCGACGACGCTCCCGACGACGCCCCCGCGCTGCGCGTGCTCGCCGCCCGACACGGGCTACAGCTGGAGGGCCCCCTCACCGTCAACGAGCTCGGGCTCGACTACAGGATCGTGATCTCCGCCGTCGAAGGCGGGACGCGCTGGGTGCTCCGCATCCCTCGCCGCGCCGACGTGAGCGCAAAGATCGAGCAGGAGGCGCGTGTGCTGGCGATGCTCCGCCAGCACCTGCCCTTCGCCGTGCCCGATTGGCGCGTCGTGTCCCCTGAGCTCGTCGCCTACCCGATGCTCGAGGACTCGACCGCGATCCTCATCGACCCGGCCTCCTTCACCCCCACGTGGGTCGTGCCCCAGGACTCGCGGATCTTCGCGGAGAGCTTCGCCTCCGCGGTCGCCGCCCTCCACGCGATCCCCGTCGACGCCGCCCGGGCCGCGGGGATGCTCGTGCGCACGCCAGCGGAGGCCCGACAGAAGGTGGCGGAGGACGTCGATCGCGTCTCACGCGAGCTCGAAGTGCACGAAAAGCGCCTCGAGCGCTGGCGACGCTGGCTCGACGACGACTCGTCGTGGCCGGAGCACTGCGTGGTCGTGCACGGCGATCTGTACGTGGGTCACGTGCTCGTCGACGACACCGAGCGCGTCACGGGCATGATCGATTGGAGCGAGGCGCGGGTGGACGATCCCTCCATCGACATGGCCTCCCACCTGATGGTCTTTGGTGAGGCGGGCCTCGACGACTTCCTCCGCGCCTACGAGGCAGCGGGCGGCCGCGTGTGGCCGCGGATCGCGCACCACGTGAAGGAGCGACAGGCGACGTCGGCGGTGGCCTACGCGCTCTTCGGCCTCGAGTCGGGCAACGAAGAGCACCTCGCCGCCGCCAAGGCGCAGCTCGCCGCCGAGGAGTGAGCCCCTCTCCCCGCCGCCCAGAAGCGCGCGGTGGCGCCCTGGCTTCGAGCGGAGGAGCGCGCGGGCCGCTTCAGTGCCCGCCGTGTCGCGTCGGCGTGTGGGTCTCTCCCGTACGTCGCTGCCACTCGGCGGCGCTCACCACCTCTTGACGGTAGGTGGCGTGGCACGCGGTGCACGACTGCAAGGTGTCCGACGTCGCGCGCAGCACCGCGGTGCCATCCTGCGCGCGAGCCGCCACGCCGATGGCGTCGGCGCGGCGATGGAAGTCGAGCGCCATCTCCGTGAAGCCCTCGGCGCCCGCGCCCATGTGCTGACACATCCGCTGCATTTGCGGAGACGACTCGATGAGCGCCGCCGCGCCGGCGATCGCGTCCCAATCTTCACGAGCGAGCCCCTCGGTGATGCGCTGGATCGCGACGAGGTGCTCCATCATGTTCTGCTTCTGGTGCCAGGCCATCATCGGCTGCAGCGGCACCGGCGAGCGCTGATCGAGGCTCGCGAGCTCCTCCCAGGGCTGGCACGCGGCGGCCGCGGGCGCGGAGGGAGCCGGTTCCTCGGCGGGGGCAGGCGGGGGACCCTCGCTCCGGCAGGCCGCCACGCAGAGCACGACCGCCAGGGGAACCGCGTCCCGCAACCGATGCCCCATCGAGTTCATGACCGTGCCTCCATGCGAGGCCCTAGCAATGGGCACGTTCGCAGGCAAATGTGGCCTGCGGGCGGCCTTACCAGTCGCCGATCTTCTCGAGCACGCCGCGCCGCTTGACGATGTTCTTGTAGTCCCACTGGATGGTCCGCGCCTTGCGGAGCCAGCGCTTCAAATCGCGCTGCTTGATTTGCGCTGCATCGGTGATGCGAAGCTCCGCGGCCTTGAACTTGCCCTCCGGTTGCAGGCCCGGCTCGTCGAAGGATTGGCCGCTCCAGAAGAGCAGCTGCACGTAGGTCTTGCGCACCCAGTAACCGACGATGGGGTTCCCGTCGATGAACCACACGGGCGCCTTGTGCCAGATCTTACTCTCGGCCCCTGGGAGCCCCGCGTCGATCGCCTCGGCGAGGGCACAGCAGATCTCGCGAGAGCCCGCCGGCTGAGCGGCGTTGTACTTCTGGATGTCCTCGTGCATCGCGCGTCCCTCACCCCTGCGTCGTCGTGCGCTCACCGATCACGCAGAAGCCATTTCCAAAGGGATCGCTGCAGAACCCCACCGGTTTGGGCCCCTGATCCCTGAACTCCACCTCGACGGCGCCGCCCTCCGCCCTCACCTTCTCGAGCACCGCGTCGAAATCGCGCACGTGCAGATCCAGGTGCACCGGCGTCCAGTGCCGGTCGTAGTGGCGCGTCGCCTCGCCCACCGACGAGCTCTTCGTTCCCGCAGGCTTCTCATGGATGCAGACGGTGATGTTGTTCGCGTCGACGATGGCCATGCCAGGAAAGGGGCGCGCCTTCTCGAGAAAGCCGAACACCTCACGGTAGAAGCGGAGGCCGCGTTCGAGATCCGGCACGTCGATGCTCACGTTGACCGTGGGGCGCGGCACCTCGGGATCTCGCCCCGTCATCGCTTCCCTCCTGCCCCCCACGGGCGCGCGAACGACTCACCCTCCGTCCCCCTCCAGCGCCCGCCCCGGGGGAGCCGCCTCAACCTACGACAGTTCTCCATCCCTGCCGCTGTAGCGCAGCCGCGCGCAGGCGGAAACGGGGAGAGCGAGACGCCGAAAGTCGCCCGAAGGCCGTCTGGCCTCGCCCACCCCGATCTGCACGCGCAGCTCCGAGATGCGCGTCCGCAAGAAGGCGAGCCGCGTCTTCCCGGTCCCCGGGGGCCCCTCCAGCTGGGGCTGTCTCCCTCCACGGCCAGGCATACGGCGCGTCCGCCGACTGCGGGTTCTCGACCTCGGGCAGACCGGCGCTTGCATGTTGCCCACACGTCGAGCCGCGCCTACATCGTCAGGAATGGAGGACCTTCGCACGCCCCGGCTTCTCCTCCGCCGCTGGAGGGACACCGATCGCCAACCCTTCGCGCGCTTGAACGCCGATCCCGACGTCATGGCCCACTTCCCCGGCGTGCTCGACCGCGCGGAGAGCGACGCTCTCGCCGATCGCATCGAAGCACACTTCGCCGAGCACGGGTTCGGCGTCTGGGCGCTCGAGGTGCAGGGCGGCGAACCGTTCGTCGGGTTCGTCGGCCTGGCCCACGTCGGGTTCGACGCCCACTTCACCCCTAGCGTCGAGATCGCCTGGCGTCTTGCCCGCTCGTCGTGGGGCCACGGGTACGCGACGGAGGCAGCGCGGGAGGCGTGCCGCGTCGCCTTCGAGGTGCTGCAGCTGCCGGAAGTCGTGTCCTTCACGGTGCCCGAGAACCGGCGGTCGCGCGCGGTGATGGAGCGCCTCGGGATGACCCACGACCCTCGAGAAGACTTCGACCACCCACGGCTCGACGTGGATCACCCACTGCGACGGCACGTGCTCTATCGGCTCGCCGCGCAGAGGCGGGCGTGAAGCTGCCCGCCCTGCGCCCGAAATTCCTTCTCGGTGGCGTCGATAGCGTCACGGCCGCGATCCCGTTGCGCGTCGTCCTTGCCCGCCAGCTCCGCGTCACCATGCGCCTCTTCGCTTCTCCCCTGCTCGTCCCGGCCGCGAGTCTGGCGCTCCTGGGAGCACTTCCGGCCTGTGGCGCTCCCCAGTCGACCCGCCCTCCTCCACCAGCACCCGAGGAGGCATCGTCAGACCGCTCGCCCCACGAAGGATCCGGTGCGGCCGCGGTCAATCAGCCGTCGCCCCCCGCGCCGAAGCCCGGCCCAGGAGACCCCTGCTCCCCAGGTCAGGACCTCGCCAACGGGAGCCCCGGAGATTGCCAGGAGGGCCTCCTCTGCTGCACCAACTTCCACGGCAGCTGCGGCGGCGCGCAGCCGCTACCCGGCGAAGCGCGCGAGCCGTGCACCACCACCTATCGCTGCGCCGCGGTCGAGCGATGTTGGGGCCCGCCGCCTTGAGGAGTCCACCGCGGATGAGCGCGCGCGAGATGAGCGCACCACCGCCTTCCGCGCCTAGGCTGGCGCGCACCAAGCGCTCCAGCGAGCCAGCCCCCCGGAGTCCCCGCCCTGGGCCCCTTTCTCACGAAGCAGGTGGGGGGTCCCTCGACCTCCGGCATTGACGGGGGCCGCGCCTTAGCTCATCGTATATCAACGATGACTGCCACTCAGGCATCCGAGCTCTGCTGCCCGCCTGCGAAGGACCAGGCCGACCTACGTCCCGTGGAGGGGGACGAGGCCGACGAGGAGCTGGCTACGCTGTCGAAAGCGCTCGGGCACCCGGCGCGCGTGAAGATCGTTCGTCTCCTGATCCGCAAGAACGCCTGTATCTGCGGCGAGATCGTGGACGAGCTACCACTCGCTCAATCGACGGTCTCCCAGCATCTCAAGGTGCTCAAGGACGCCGGCCTCATCCGCGGCGACGTGGACGGGCCGCGGGTCTGCTACTGCGTCGAGCCGCACGCGCTCCGTCGGCTGCGAGCCCTCGTGGGGGGGCTCTGATGCCGGCCCTTCTACTCCACCAACATCGTTCATTGCCGATGACTGAACGGAAGTTTCCCAGGTTCCGGCCTCGTCGGGAGGTGCGACGTGAAGCCCGCTCGAGTGGCGACAAGGACTGATCCCTCATGACCCATGCAAACGCCGGGCTGCTCCGCAAGCTCTCGTTCCTCGATCGCTATCTGACGCTGTGGATCTTCGCTGCGATGGCGCTCGGCATCGCCCTCGGCTTCCTCGCGCCTGGCGTCACGACCGCGCTCGACAGCATGAGCGTGGGCACGACCTCGATCCCGATCGCGATCGGCCTCGTGCTGATGATGTACCCGCCGCTCGCGAAGGTCCGCTACGAGGAGCTGGGGCAGGTCTTCCGCAACAAGCGCGTGCTGACGCTGTCGCTCCTGCAGAACTGGGTCATTGGCCCGCTCCTCATGTTCGGGCTCGCCGTCGTGTTCCTGCGCGACAAGCCCGAGTACATGCTCGGCCTCATCCTGATCGGCCTCGCGCGCTGCATCGCG
>Ga0207873_1000517_pt1 | contig 41766 bp, 32 predicted proteins | sample BGWIniCompost_FD_187373 | JGI IMG/M metagenome (GOLD analysis project Ga0207873, IMG submission 187373) | Cellulose adapted compost microbial communities from Newby Island Compost Facility, Milpitas, CA, USA - BGW Initial Compost (SPAdes)... ... | reverse complement strand
GAGACGAGCCTCTCCCTCCTCGCGGACCGACAGCCTCCGAGTGAACCGAGCGCCGTCCTGGCGACGACCCTCGCCGACGTCCAGTGGGCCGCCCAGGAGGCGGGCAGCAGCGGCAGCCTCCGCGCCATCATCGCTCCCCACATCCCGTCCGCCACGGTGTGCATGCTCACGGGGCTCGGTGTCCTGGCGCTGCGTGCGGACGAGGCGGCCCTCGAGGCCCTCGGTTCCCAGCGCAGCGTGACGATCCCTGCCCCCAGCGGCTGGTCCGACGGGGAGATCCAGCTGCTCGCCGGAGCCCACCCGGTGCGCGTCACCTGGCTGGCGCGGGGGCTCGAGCGCGACTGGATTGCAAACGCCTGAGCCGGAACTACCGTCGTCGCCGATGGCTCGTCACGAGAGTTCGAGGGTGTGGCCGCGGTCGTGGTGGGCGCTTGGGCTGGGCCTGCTGCCGGCCCTCTGGGCTCCTCCCCTGATCGCCGAAGAAGGCCTGATCGCCGAGGAAGGCCTGATCCCCGAAGAAGACGCCGAGGACGTCCTCTTGGAGGAGGAGTTCGAGGAGGAGGAGCCGGCAGGCGGGAACGAGCCGGCGCCCGCCCCCGCGGCGCGCGAGACCCGACAGGAGGCACCAGAGGGGACGGGCCACGGCGGACAGTTCGGCTTGCGGCTGGGCATCGTGGGCGGCTACCGCATGATGTTTCGCTATGCGGAGTCTCCCTTCTGCGGACCGCCCGGCGCCACGGAGGACGAGTCCTGCTTCTACGGCGCTCCCTGGAACCTCGACGTGGCCCTCGGCTTCGCGCCCTTCGACTCTTTGGAGCTGTTCGCCTGGGGACGCTTCGGCCTCGCCCGGGACGCGGAGACGGACACGGACGCCCTGCGCGCCTTCGGCGCGGGCGTGCGCATCTACACGATGAGCGACTCGGCGCTGAAGTTCTTCGTGCAACCCGCCGTCGCGATGAGCTTCGAGGGCGGCGGACAGGATCCCTCCTGGCGCTCTCGGGGCAGCACCCGGCCCGCCTACGAGCCCGACCTGCTGTTTCATTTCTCCGTGGGGCCCCAGTACGATTTCAACCGCACCTTCGGCGCCTACGCGGGGGCGGGCATGACGGTGGGTGCGCGGCGCGCGATGTCCGCGACCTTCGAGGGGACGTTCGGTCTACAGGCTCGGTACCCATGAGACCCTTTCGCGTGCTCGGCGTGCAGCAGATCGCCTTCGGCGCGCCGGACAAGCGGGAGCTGCTCCCTCTGTGGGTCGACCTCCTCGGGCTCGAGCGTGTCGGCACCTTTCAGAGCGAGCGAGAGAACGTCGACGAGGATCTGCTGCGCCTCGGCTCGGGACCCTGCGCCGTGGAGATCGATCTCATGCAGCCCCTCGACGCGGAGCGCCGCCCGCGCCCCGACACGCCCGCCCTCAACCACGTGGGGCTCTGGGTGGACGACCTGGAGGCGGCCTTTCGCTGGCTCTCCGAGCGCGGCGTCCGCTTCGCTCCCGGCGGTGTGCGTCCGGGCGCGTCGGGACACCTCGTCTGCTTCATCCACCCGCGAGGGAGCGAGACGCACCCGGTGAGCGGCCAAGGGGCCCTCATCGAGCTGGTGCAGGCGCCGCCCGAGGTCATCGCCGCCCTCGGCGCCGAGCGACCGGAAGACGACTAGAGCACCGAGTCGCGCGCAGGCTCAGGCTTGGCTGAGCCCATCAGGCTCCCCGCAAGGGTTGAGGCCTGACGGGCGGAGCTCCCCCGATGGCGAACCGGGCGGTGCTCTAGACGCGCGGCGACCAGCTCAAGCCTTCGAGGACGGCGCGCACCGCCTCGGGCACGCTCAGCTCCCCGTGCGCCGCGGCCTCCTCCAGGTGAGCCCAGCGCTCCCGCAGCCCGCCCGGGGCGTCGACGGCGCGCGTCAGCGCGGCGACCAGTCCATTGCGAAACCACGCGCGGCGCTGGCGAGCCCGTCGCTCCGCGAAGGCGCCGCTCTGCCGTCGCTCGTCGAGCTGCGCTTCGATCACCTGCCACAGCTCCGCGATCCCCGTCCCCTCCTGGGCGCTGACGAGGGCGACGGAGGGCGCGGTGGGCCCTCGCAACAGGCGGAGCGCGCCGGCGAAGCGCGCGCGGGTCTCTTCCGCCACCCCGAGCAAGGGTCCATCGGCCTTGGCGACGACGAGCACGTCGACGTGCTCCAACAGGCCGCGCTTCATCCCCTGCACCTCGTCGCCCGCTCCCGGCTGCAGGAGCAAGACGACCAGATCGACCAGGTCGTCGATCTCCGTCTCGTTCTGGCCGACGCCGACCGTCTCGATCAACACGGGCTCGAACCCCGCGGCGGCGCACAGGATCGCCGCCTCCAAGGTGTACGCCCCCGCCCCGCCCAGGTGACCGCGCGTGGGGCTCGGTCGTACGAAGGCGTCGCCCCGCGCCAGGCGGGGCATGCGGGTCTGATCGCCGAGCAGGCTGCCGCCCGTACGACGGCTCGAGGGATCCACGGCGAGCACCGCCGGGCGATGCCCCGCCTGCAGGAGGTGCTGGCCGAGCGTGTCGATCAGCGTGCTCTTGCCGACGCCCGCGGGCCCCGTGAGCCCGATGCGAGCCGTCGTCGCCAGCCGCGGCTCCGCCGACGCCCGCGCGACGAGCGCCTCCGCGCGCAGCCTGTGGTCGGCACGGGCGCTCTCACAGAGGCTGATGGCGCGGGCCAGGGCGCGCCGATCCCCGGCGACGATCCCCGACCACAGCTCGTCGTCGAGCTCAGGTCGATCCATCGCGGTCCCTCGCCGCCACCAGGAGCTCGACGATCCGGGCCGCGATCACGGGGACCGGCGTGCCCGGCTCGAAGAGCGCCGCCACCCCCGCCTCGACGAGCTGCTCGTGGTGCTCCTGGGGCACGATCCCGCCGCACACCACCAGGGGCCCTGCGGAGCCCGCCGCCTCCCGCAGGAGCTGGGTGAGCTCCGGCACGAGGGTCGTGTGCGCGCCGGCCTGGGTCGAGATGCCCACCACGTGCACGTCGTTGTCGAGGGCGATGCGCGCCACCTCCTCCGGGGTGGAGAACAGCGGCCCGAGATCCACGTCGAAGCCCGCGTCGGCGAGGCCCGTGGCGATCAACTTGGCGCCGCGGTCGTGTCCGTCCTGGCCGAGCTTCGCGATGAGGATGCGCGGCGGGCGCCCCTCTCGCTCTGCGAACGCCTGCACCGCCCGCTGACACGTCTCCCAGCTCTGCTCGCCCTGCACGCTCCGACCATACACGCCGGCGAGGCCCCGCAGGGCCTGCTCATAGCGCCCGAACACCTTCTCGAGCGCCGCCGAGACCTCGCCCAGGGTCGCGCGGGCGCGCATCGCCTCGACGGACGACGCCAGCAAGTTGTCGTGCCCCCGCGCGCCCGCCTCGAGGCGAGCCAAAGCTCCCCGCACGGCCTCCTCGTCCCGTGAGCGCCGCAGGGCCTCCAGGCGCGCGATCTGTTCACGGCGCACCCGCTCGTCGTCCACCACCCGGGCCTCGAGGGGCGCTTCGTCGTCCGCCGTGAAGCGGTTGACGCCGACCACGATCTCCTCACCGCGGTCGACGCGGGCCTGACGCTCGATCGCGGCCCGATCGATGAGCCCCTGGGGAAACCCCGCGGCGACCGCCTGCGTCATCCCTCCGCGCGCCTCGACCTCGTCGATGAGCGCCCGCGCCTCACGGGCCAGCTCCGCCGTGAGGGACTCCATGAAGTACGAGCCTCCCCACGGATCGATCACGTCCGTCACCCCGGTCTCGTGTTGCAAGACCAGCTGCGTGGCACGAGCGACACGCGCCGCGGCGTCGGAGGGCAGCGCGATGGCTTCGTCCCAGGCGTTCGTGTGCAGGCTCTGCGTGCCCCCGAACACGGCGGCCAGGGCCTCGACGGCCGTGCGCACCACGTTGTTCAGCGGTTGCTGCGCCGTCAGGCTGACCCCCGACGTCTGGCAATGCACGCGGAGGAGGCACGAGCGGGGGTCCTGGGGTTGGTAGCGCTCCGTGAGGAGCTCCGACCAGAGCAGGCGCGCCGCGCGGAGCTTCGCGATCTCCACGAAGAAGCTCATCCCGATCCCGAAGAAGAACGAGAGTCGAGGGGCGAAGGCGTCGACGGGGAGGCCGCGCTCCCGGGCCACGCGCACGTACTCGAGGCCGTCCGCCAGGGTGAAGGCGAGCTCTTGCACCGCCGTCGCGCCCGCCTCCTGCATGTGATAGCCGGAGATCGACACGGAGTTGAACCGGGGCATGTGCTCGCTGGCGTACTCGATCACGTCCGCGACGATGCGCATCGAAGGCGCGGGCGGATAGATGTACGTGTTGCGAACCATGAACTCCTTCAGGATGTCGTTCTGGATGGTTCCGCTCAGGCGTCCCTGCTCGACCCCCGCCTCCTCCGCGGCCACGATGAAGGCCGCGAGCACGGGTAGCACCGCGCCGTTCATCGTCATCGACACGCTGACGGCGCCCAGATCGATGCCCTGGAAGAGCCGCTTCATGTCCTCGACGGAGTCGACCGCGACGCCCGCCTTGCCGACGTCACCGGCTACCCGCGGGTGATCGCTGTCGTAGCCCCGGTGCGTGGCCAGATCGAAGGCGACGGACAGGCCCCGCTGCCCTTCCGCGAGGGCGCGGAGGAAAAACTCGTTCGATTCCTCCGCGGTGGAGAAGCCCGCGTACTGGCGGAGGGTCCAGGGGCGCCCCCGATACATGCTGGCGCGCGGCCCGCGGACGTAGGGCGGCTCCCCGGGGAGCGCGTCGAGGTGCTCGAGCCCTTCCAGATCCGCCGCCGTGTAGAGGGGGCGGATCGCCACGCCCTGACGGAGCCGCGGCCCGAGGGCGTCGGCGGTCTCGTCGCCCGCTCGCGCGAGCTCCTTGGAGGCCCGCTCGAGCCAGGCCCGTTCCTGGGCACGACCACGATCGTTCATCGAACTCTCAAGAGTGAAGGCTGCGCCTACGCCTGACAACGAGGAGCTCCAGGCTCCTGCCCGCGGCGACGGCGAGGCGCTCACCGTAGCGTGCGACGGCCGCTGGCTCCTGGCCAGCATCCAGCAAGACGACGAGGACGGGGTGGTCACGCACCGAAACCGGCGCAACGAACACGGGGGCCCCCGGGGCGTGCCACGGCTCGAAGGCTCGATGGGGGCCGCACTCGAAGAGGGCCCCCCGATAGTCCCCCTCCGCGAGGGCCAGGCCCAACACGGTGATCTCGGTGCGGGGGATCACGACGGACCCGGGTTCGGCCGGGGGCGCGGCGGCGAGCAGCTCGAAGCGATCCGAGCGCACGGCGAAGACCAAGGTCCCCGGACCTCCCGCCCAGGTGATCGTCTCGGCGATCCCGTCCACGGACGCGCAGGCGACGAGGCGCCCCTCCACCTCCGCAGGGGTAGGACGCACCCGGGGGGTCGGCGCGCCGCTCGAGGGAGGAGCCTCCCCGGACCAGCCAAGCCCCGGCGTCGTGCTCACCCGCTTCTTGCCTGGGCGGTCGCTCCGACGGACCAGGGGGATAGCCGCCTCGTTGGTGGGCGGCGTGCTCGTGGCGACGCGCACGGCGGGGCGCTCCGACGCCGGCTTGGCGACCGTGCGGACCCCAGCCGCCGCGAAGAGCGCGTCGAGGGAGGTGGGGCGGAGCCGCACCGGTCGTTCGAGCTGCGCCTCCAGCTCGTTTCGGACGTGGGGATCCGCCGCGTCGGCCACCGCCACCTCCACCTCGCCCTCTGGGGTCTCCCCGACGGGAAACGCGAGCAAGCGCTCGCAGAAGCCGGGCGGCAGCTCCCGGACCCAGCGCCGATCGGGCTCGAGCGTCGGGGCGACCGGGCCGCGCCGCAAGATGCCCTCGAGGGCCGCGCGCAGGTAGGGTGCCTGGGTGAGGAGCGCCTCGAGCAGGGCGCCGCTGGTGCGGCCGCTCTCGAGCAGGGCGCGGTGCACCGCCTCTGGCTGGACGGACGTGTGGGCCAGGAGGCGGCGGACGAGGGAGACGGACACCGCTTACTTCCTGAAATGGAACACGACGTCCGTCTGGCGCACGAGCCCGAGCTGGTCTCGGGCCACGCGCTCGACCTCGTCGGGATCGGTCTTGATGGCGTGCACCCGCGCCTGGAGGAGCTCCACCCGCTTGGCGAGCCGAGACACCTCGAGCCGGGCCGCTTCCCGCTCGGCTTCCAGTCGCTCCAACCTGGACAAGCCGGACGACGACAGGAGCAGGGCCGGCACCCCGACGATGGCGACTCCCAGCAACAGCAACGGGAGAGCCCGCTGCACGAGGGCTCGACGCTCGCGCCCCGCAGCGGACGCCAGCAGGGCTCGGGAGATGCTTCGGACCTCGGGGGCACGAGAGGACGTCGTCATGGGGTAGGATATCAACCTACTCCCCTCTCTGATGCTCGGCCAACTTCCCCGCGAGAGCTCTCCGGCTCCCCCTCCTCCTGCGACCGACACGAGAAAATTCCCCCTGGCTTGCGCGCCATCCATCACGGAGGTGCTCGGAATTTCGTGCTTTTCACCGAACCCCCGCGCTATCGTCCCGCCACTTTCCGTCCGCTGACTCTTTCAGCCTCCGGCGAAATCAGAGCCTCGCCTCGACGAGCCCTTACCTACTCGCAAGCTTCGCGAGCCTCCTCAAGACACCATGATGGAACTCGATGTCCTCCGTGCCGAGCTGGAACGTCTGTTCGAGCTCGATGAGCTGATGGTCCTGAGCCACGACGTGCTCGGTTTCGATCCGGAGACCGTGGGAGGCACCTCCACGCTCGGCTCCTTCGCCGGAGCCCTGGTCGGCTACTGTCAGGACGTCGACGCGCTGGAGGCGCTGAGCGACGCCATCCTCGTCACGAAGCCCGAGGTGGACCGTCGAGCGACTCAGCTCGCCCCCCTCCCCCCTGCGGAAGAGCTGAAGCCCGGGCAGGCCGTGGGCCCCTACGAGATCGTGCGCAAGCTCGGGTCGGGGCGGCTGGGGTCCCTGTACCTGGCGCGCAACGAAGGACGCGAGCTGCGCCTGCGCGTGCTGCAGCCGGAGGCGACCCGAGATCGGCGCGGGCTCCATCGCTATCTGACCATCACCCGCTTGGCGGGCCGCATCGAGCACCCCCACCTCCCCACCTTCGTGGCGGCGGGGCTCGTGGAGGGCCGCCAGATCGTCGCCCACGACTACACGGAGACGACGTCTCTCGCGGCGCGGGTCGCGCGCACGGGTCCCATGCACCTCAACGAGGCGCGCCCCCTGCTCGAAGCGGTGGCCAACGCCCTCGCCACCCTCCACGCCCGCGGCATCGCCCACGGGGACGTGTCCTTGGAGAACATCGAGATCGCGCGGGGACCGGGCGGTGAGCAGCACGTCTTCTTGTTCGAGGCGGGCTCCGATCGCCTGCGGCTCCGAGTCCAGAAGAGCCGTGTGGGGCTGAGCTCGACGGGTGCGTCTCCGAAGAGCGTCTCCCCGGAGCAGATCCAGGGCGCCGACCCCGATCCTCGGAGCGACGTCTACTCCTTCGGCGCCGTCCTCTACGAGCTGCTCACGGGGCGGCCCCCCTTCGGTGGAGACGTGCTCGAGACCGCCTTCGGTCACCTGCGTGACGAGCCCGCGCCGCCGAGCACCGTTGCGCCCCGCGGCTGGGTCACGGAGGACGTCGACGCGTTCGTGCTCCAGCTCCTGTCCAAGGATCCGGGCCGCCGCCCCCGCGATGGGCAGGCGCTCCTGAACGAGTTCCAGACCTTGGCGCGAGCGGGTGCGGCGGGCGTCACGGAGGAGGAGCTCGATGACCTCGAGCGCACCCTCCTCATGGATCCGGGGAACGCGGAGGCTGCTCTGCAGCTCGAGGCGGCCACGGAGCGCGGCGCCACCCCCGAGCGCGTGGCGCTCGCCCTGCGCCGCGCCGCCAGCATGCTCGACGACGATCCCTCGCGGAGCCGCAGCCTCTTGCTCCGAGCGGCGCGGCTGTTCGAGCGCAGCGAGGACACCCTCGCCCGCGCCGAGGAGACCTACGAGGAGCTGCTGTCCCTCGATCCCGAAGATCAGGTCGCCTTCGCGGGCCTCGAGGAGATCCGACGGCGCGCGGGCAAGCACGAGGAGCTGGTGGAGATGCTCCTCGGCCGCGCGGAGGCCGTCGAAGACAACGGCGAGAAGGCGCGCGCGATGGCCGAGATCGGCCGCATCTACGCCCGCGAGCTCGGCGATCCCGAGCAGGCGGTCGTCGCCCTCACCCAGGCCCTCTGCTTCGCTCCCGACGAGCGCACCTACGTGCAGGAGATCGAGCGACTCGCCGGCACGAACGAGGCCCTGTGGGCGGAGGTCCTGAGCTCCGTCGGCGAGAGCACGCAGGACGAGTCCCTCTCTCCGGACACCCGCACCGCCCTCCTCCTGCAGGCGGGCGACTGGTACCGCACGAAGCTGTCCCGCCTCGATCTGGCGCTGCCCTGCCTCCAGAGCGTGCTCGCCGTGGATCCCGCCAACGAGCGCGCCCTGGTCAGCCTGACGGATCTGTACCGTCGCGCCCAGCAGTGGTCCGAGCTCGGCATGATCCTCACGCGCCGGGCCGACGCCGCGCCGACTCCGGCGCTCGCCCGAGATCTCCGCACCGAGTCCGCGGAGATCCTCGAGAAGCACCTCGGGGACGCGGCCAGCGCCCGCGCCATCTACGAGCAGGTGCTCGCGGAGGATCCGGGGCACGTCGGCGCGAGCGACGCCCTGGCGCGCCTCTATGAGCGCTCGGAGGACTTCCAGGCCCTCGCGGCCCTCCTCGAGCGGCGCATGGCGGCCCAGCGCGGAGCCGAGCAAATCCGCACCCTGTGCCGCATCGCCGAGCTGTTCGAGGATCGGCTGGACGATCCAGCGGAGGCCATCCGCCGCTACCAGAGCGCTCTGCAAATCGATCCCGCCTCCCTGGACGCGCTGCGCGGGCTCGAGCGCGTGTACACCAAGGCGAACCGCTACCAGGACCTGATCGACAACCTCGAGCAGCAGATCACGGTCGCCGCCACGCCCAAGCAGCGGATCGCGCTCCTGGAGCGCATCGCGTCCGTCTACGAGGAGGAGTTCCTCAACCACGAGGCCGCCGCGGAGGCCCTCGAGCGCGCGCTGTCGATCGACCCGGCTCGCCTGAGCGTCATGGCGACCCTGGCGCGCCAGTACAAGGTCCTCGATCGCTGGGAAGAAGCCTCCCAGCTCTACGAGCGACAGCTCGACCTCCTCGAAGATCCCAAAGAGCGGGTCGCGCTGGCCATGGGCTGGGGCCGCATCCTCGCCGATCAGATCGGGTCCCCCGAGCGCGCTGCCGTCGCCTACGAGCTCGCGCTGCAGATCGAGCCCGAGCACGCGGGTGCCCTCGAAGCGCTGGCGCGGCTCCGGGAGCGTTCGGGGGACGCGGACGCTGCCCTCGAGGCCATCCTGGCCCTCGCCGATCAGGCGAGCAGCCCCGAGGCCCGCGCAGAGCACTTGACCCGCGCCGCCAAGCTCCTCGAGGAGCGCGGCGACCGGGACGGCGCCATCGAGCAGTACTCCCGCGCCTTGGAGGCCAACCCCCGGGACAAGGGAGCGTCCGCGGCCCTGCGCGCCGCCTACGTGGCACGGGGCGACATCGCCGCCGCGGTGGATCTCCTGCAGCAGGAGATGGGCCGCACCGACGGGGAGCGAGCCCAGGCGAAGCTCGCCGGTGAGCTCGCTCGACTCCTGCACGATCGGCAACGAGACGAGGTCCGCGCCGAGCAGGCCGCGCGGCGCGCCGTGCAGCTCGATCCAGGCAACATCGACGGCCTCCGGGTGCTGGGCGACGTCGCCTTCGAGGCGAAGCGCTTCGTGGAGGCGAGCGCTCACTATGGTCGCCTGGCGGACCGCGCCGAGGTGCTCGGTCAGGAAGAAGCGATCCGCGTCCTCATCCGCTACGTGGACGCCCTGAGCAGCTCGGGCTCGACGGACAAGGCGCTCACGGCGATGGATACGCTCCTGCGCCTCGCGCCGGACCACGAAGAGGCCCTGGCCCGGGTCGCCCTGGTCACCTTCGAGCACGGCTCCCCGGAACGGGCCGCGGAGCTACTCCAGGAATACCTCGATCGCTTCGGCCACCGCTTCAAGGACGCCAAGCGCGCGCTCGCCACCTACCGCCTCGGCGAAGCCCTCCGCCGAGCGGGCCAGCTGGACGCCGCCATCGATCGGCTGGAGGAGGCCTGCGAGCTCGATCCCTCTCTCACGCCGCCCCTCGTGGCGCTCGCCGCCGCACACACGGACGCCGAGAACTGGACCGCGGTGATGTGGGCGAAGTCACGTCACCTCGATCTCGTGCAAGGCGACGCACGCGCCGATCTCCTCATCGAGATGGGCGAGCTCGCCGCCACCAAGCTCGGCGACACGACCCAGGCCACCCGGAGCTACGTCGCCGCCCTCGAGCTGCGCCCCGACGACCGCAACCTCCTCACGAAGCTGATGCAGCTCTACAGCGAGGAGAAGGACTGGAACAAGCTCGTCGACGTGGTCGTCAAGCTCGCGGAGTTCGTCGAGGAGCCCGCCCAGAAGGTCAAGTACCTCCACACGGCCGCCATGGTGACCGCGCGCCAGGTGCAGGATCCCGCGCAGGCGGCGATCTACTTCGACCAGGTCATCGAGCTGGATCCCGGCAACACGAAGGCGCTCGCCGAGTACGTCGCGCTCCAGCGCGACGCGGGGAACCACGCCGCGGTGGCCGAGCTGCTGAGGAAGCGGATCGCCCACGCCCAGCGCCAGAACGACCGCGCGGTCTTGCTCCAGAGCTACGACGAGCTCGCGGCGGTGTGTGAACACAAACTGGTCGAGTACCCGGCGGCCATCGCGGCGCTCGAGGCCGCGATGGAGCTCGATCCGGACAACCGCGAGCGCGCCGAGAAGCTCGCCTCCCTGTACGCGTCCGACACGGAGCGCTACCTGGACCAGGCGGTCGCGCTCCAAGAGAAGCTGCTCGCCCACAACCCGTTCCGGCAGGAGTCCTACAAGGCCCTCCGGAAGATCTACACCGCGAACCGCAACGCCGACGCCAGCTGGTGCCTCTGCCAGACGCTCACCCTCCTGCAGCTCGCCGAGCCGGACGAGGAGCGCTTCTACAACCGCATGCGCGCCGAGACGGCCGCCCCGGCCCAGGACGCCTTCACCGAGGAGGACTGGAGCCAGCGCGTCATGCACCCGAGCGCCAACCCCCTCCTGACGGCGGTGTTCGCGATCATCGAGCCCGCGGTGGTCCAGGCGCGCGCCCAGGAGCTGCGGCAGTACGGGTTCACCGCGGAGCACCGGATCGATCCGGCCACCCACTCCGCCCCCTTGGCGCAGACGCTCTACTACGCCGCTGGCGTGCTCGGCATCCCGCTGCCGGCCGTGTACCAGAACCCGGCGGACCTGGGTGGACTGTCGTTCCTGCACACCCCGGAGCCCTCTCTCGTCATCGGCCGGGTCGGCCTGAGCTCACAGGTTCCTGCCCAGGTGGCCGCCTTCGTCGCGGCGCGGCAGCTCGCCTACTACCGCCCGGGCATGTACATGCGGCACTTCATCACCACGGGTACGGCCCTCAAGAGCTGGCTGTTCGCGGCGATCAAGCTGACGGCGCCCCAGTTCCCCATCGCCGCGGATCTGGAGGGGCCGGTGACCGAGGCCCTGGCGGCGCTCCGGGCGTCACTCAGCCACGATCTGAAGGATCAGCTCAACAGCGTGGTGTCGAAGCTGCTCCAGTCGGGCACCGCGCTGGATCTGAAGCGCTGGGTCGCCGCGGTGGATCTCTCCGCGGATCGGGCGGGCTTCGTCGTCGCCCACGACCTCGAGTCCGCCTCCCAGGTCATCCACGCGTCCGAGGAGGGCTCCGCGGCTCTCCCGAACCAGGAGCGCTTCAAGGAGCTCGTGCTCTACTCGGCGAGCGCCAAGTACTTCGATCTGCGCCGCCGCCTGGGCATCACGATCGACTCCTGAGCCGCCACGCGCCCCGCCGTCGACGCCCCGTTCCTCCAGAGACCGAGGACGGGGCGCTCCAACGCGCCCCGCCCGCCCAGGCGACCTGGGCCCCTCACCGGGAAGCGCGCACGGCGAGGGGAGCGGCCCTGTGCGCCGCTCCCCTCACTCCGCTCCCCTCACTCCGCGGCGTCCGCCTTTCGTCCCGCCCGGTTCGCGGCCCGCGCCGCGGGGCGGAAGTTGAGGCGAGCCATCGGACCGGCGATCTTCCAGCGGTAGTAGCCGTCATCGGCCTTGGAGCGCCGGATCTTCGGGTCCATGTCGAACAAGCCGGGTACCCGCGAGCCCGGTTCACCGAACAAGCTCTTGGTGATGTCGTTCCGGGTCATGTAGGCGTCGGTGAATTTGAAGCCCAGGTTGAGGTCCGCCAGGCTCACGTCGAAGGGCTCGCGCAGCCGCAGGTTCCCCTCCGACTGGAGCTCGAAATCGGGCCCCCGCGCGCTCAGCTCCTGGACGTTGAGGCGCCCCTCGACCGCCTGGGCCTTGAGGATCAGATCACCCGCGTGCAGCTTCGGGAGCGCGATGGCGTCCCGGATCTTCGCCTTCCCGTCACCCACCGACAGGTCGGCGATGGCCAGCTCGAGCTCGCCCTCCGCCTGGCTCATCTTCCCCTCGGGGAGGACGAGCCGCAGCGAGCCGCTCAGCTCTCCACCGAGCGGGAGCTCGACCAGATCCTCCAACACGCTGAGCCCCGCGACGCCCACGTCCTTCGCGCTCGCGACGATCCGAGCCCCCTCGGCGTTCTGGAAGAAGGTCCCCTCGATCACCCCACCTCCGACCTCGGCCTCGTAGGAGACGGCCCAGGTCCCGAAGAGGCGCCTCAGCAGACCCACGCTCAGCTTGAGCGAGTCGACGGCCATCACCTTGGGCCGCGGCGCCTCTCCCGCTGCCGCGCCGAGCTTGGGCGGTGGCTCGGTGATCAAGCGCACCCCCTCGGCCTTCACGCCGAACAGCCAGTGCCCACCGAGCTCGTCGATCTCGAGGCGCTTACCAGGCTGCTTCTGCGACGCCTCGAACTCCGCCACCACGCGATCCCGCACGCTCTCGTAGGGAAACGTGCAGCGCGTGAACAGCGCGAAGACCACCAGGTAAAACACCGGGTAACCCACCCACGGCAGGAACTTCCGGAGTCGATCCTTCATTCGTCCGCCTCCTCGTCGTCGTCCGCTGCTTCCTCGCGCTGCGCGGGAGCCTTCTGATCGAAGGCGCTGATGATCATCTCCGCGTCGTACTCGTCCGGGCGGTTGGCGCGCGTGCGGATGTTGAGCCGCGTGATGGTGAGCGCGTAGCCGGAGTTCTCGACCTTCTCCATGAACGTCGCGAGGTTGAGCATCCCCACCTGCCGGAAGCGCACCTGCGTGCCCCGCTCCTCGAAATGCTTGCCGTGAGGCACCATGGCCCGGTCCTGCGTCTCCGGGGTGTCGAGGCCCGACTGGTTCGCCGTCTGCGCGACGAAGGTGGGCAAGCTCGGCGCCTTGCGCGCATAACGCGCCTCGATCCGATCCCGCTCCGCCGCCCGCTTCTCCAGCGCGGCGCGGTTCTCACGCAAGCTCGTGATGGCCTCCTGGATGGCGCGGTTCTCCTCCCGCTCCGAGCTCAGCATGAAGCTGAGGCCCATGGGCACCACGAGCACCACCATCGCGCCGACGAGCGCCATGAGCAGCACCAGCAGCTTCTTCTCGCGCTCTTCGAGCTGACCCCATCGTTCCTGCAAGTTCACGGCGTCCCCTACTTCTGGGCTTTCTTCTTCTCGCCCGCGTCTTCGGGGCAGCTGACGGTGGCCTCGAGCACGTACTTCTCGCGGTCGCTGTTCACCACCTGGGTGATCTTGGAGATGTTGGCCCCTTCGATGCAGCGGTGATCTTCCAAGGCCTTGGAGATCCGCTGCGCCTCGTCGGTGCTGTTGACGATTCCTCGCAGGGTGAGCTTCCCCTTTTGGAAGTCCAGCTCCTCGATGTCGTGGACGATGTCCGGGGACACGGCCTCGGACACCGCCACCGCCACGGCGAGGCCCCCGAAATGCGGCATCGGATCGTCGGCGCGCTGCTGCATCGCCTGGTGCAAGAGCGCCTCCACCTCCGCCGGATCCGACGTGGGCGACCCAAACACCGCCTGGCTCTCGGCCTCGAGGCGCTGGGTGAGGATCTCCCGCTCCTGGGCCAGGGCGCGCGTCTCCGCCCAGCTCGCGAAGACGAACGAGATCAGCACCGCCGCGCCGAGCCCGAGCAGCACCGGCGCCTTCTCCTTCAAGAAGCCGTAACCGCGCTGGAAGGCCAGCGCACCTTGTCGGAGGTTGATGCCCTTGCCGCGCGCGGCGTGCTGGGCCGCGCCCAGAGCTCGGGCGAAGCGAGGCAGCAAGCGCTCGTGCGCGGGGGTGACCCCCTCGAGGGTGCTCTTGGGGAGCAGCTCGAAGGGCAGGCTCAGCCGGTCACCGAGGAAGGCCTGGACGCCCTCCACGCTCGCCCCGGCGCCCACCAGACAGGCCTCCGTCACCTCTCGCCCGCTGAGGAGCGCGTAGCTCCCGAAGCTCTGCCTGAGCTGCGCCACCAGCTGCTCCGCCGCGTTCGGGAAGCCGTTCGTGCCCAGGGACAAGGACCGCGTCGCCACCACCCGGCCGCTCTCGAGCACACAGACGTCCGTGATCTCCTCGCCCAGATCGACGATCGCCAGGGGCCCGGGGCGCGCGAGATCCGGGAAGAGCGTGGCCAGCTGCGACAGCTCGATCGAGCCGCAGCCCACACGGTCGGGTTCCCGTCCCAAGGCCTCTCGCACCAACGCGATGCGCTCCTGCACGTGCTCGACGCGGGCCGCCACCGTCAGCACCTCGAGCGTCGCGTCGTTCGCCTCCTGGGGCGCGATCTCGTAGTCGAACACGAGCTCGTCGATGTCGACGGGGACCTGCGCCTCGATCTCGAAGGGGAGGAGCTCATCGAGCTGCTTCCGCGCCGTCGCCGGGATGGCGAGGTGATGCACGAACACGCGCCGCCCCTCGAGCACGACCCCCACGGCGTCCATGCGCCCCCCTCCCCCCGGCGCGGTCCCCGCGGGACCTTCACCCAACCCCTGAGTACAGGCGCTGATCGCCTGGGCCAGCGACTCGAAATCCGAGCGCTCCACCTCCCGCAGATCCTCGAGGAGGGTCTTGCGGTAGGCCACGCGCAGCAGGGCCGCGCGCACGTGGCGGGGGGTGACGTCGATACCGACGACTCGACTCATGATCTGGAGGTTCCTTTGGACACGCTGGGTCAGTCAACGCGGTAATAGAGAATGTTGCCCGCGGGGTTGGGGAGAAACGCCCCGGCGATGCCGCCCTGCTCGAAGGTCGCCGGCATGGAGAGCTGCTCGGCCCCCTCGGGGAGCGGCGTGCCTTGCCCCATGGCCTGGAGCGCCTGGTACTGCAGGGCCGTGCCCGGGGGCGGCGCTCCCCGGAAATCCACCACCGCGTGGATGCGGCTGCGGGTCTCGTGCTTTCCGGAGCGCACGTAGCCGGTGGCGTAGATGCTGAAGGACTTGCTCTCGAGGGTCACGGCGTCCTGGAGCTGCTTCTCCGACAGGAGGGGGATGGGCTGGAAGCCCTGCGCGAGAAGCATTTGACCGATGAGGCCCTGCCCCTTCACCGCGTCGATGAAGGCCTTGGGGCTGTTGAAGGCCGGCGCGCCCATCATCATGCCCTTCATCAGCTCCACCGTCTGCACGAACATGAGCCGCTGCTGCACGTCCGTCGTGCAGATCGGCGTGTTGGGGACGGCCCCGCTGCAGACGAGCGCGAGCAAGGTATCCGCGTTGGCGGTGTTCACGTTCAGGGAGCCGCTGCCCCAGACGGTGACCTTCCGCTTGTCTGGGCGATCGGGGTCCGGCTCGACGAAGCGCGTCCAGAAATCGTCGCTCACGCCCCGCACCATGCGCAGCTCCTCGAGGCTGTCCAAAGCCGCGTTCTTTCGCCGGTACGGCCGCGGGAGCATTTGATAGAAGCTGTCCTCGGGGGCCGTCTGCTGGCGCACCTCCACCCGCGGATCGCACGCCTCGAAGGCCTCGTCGGGATCGATCCAGTCGATGATCGCCCCACAGATCGTCTGCCGATCCGCCAGGTTCCCGCGCTCGTCCAACCCCTGGAAGAACTCCTCGTGCTGGGCGCCCGCCATGAGGGCCAGCAGCTGCTCGGCGATCTTCTTCTTCGAGAAGGCATCCGGGCGGGCCGCGATGTTGACGTTGATCTTCGAGTCCTCGTCCACCACCTCGATCCGGAAGCCCGCGCCCTCCATGCCGAGGTTCTCCCCTTCGGCGAGGTTCAGCCCCGAGAGGCCCTGGAACATCTCCCTGCCCTCTTCGTCGTTGAAGGCGCCCAGGATCAGGTCCGAGTACTTCCAGATCGGGATCTGCGGCGGCTTCCCTCCACCGGTGAGCAGAGAGAGCATCATGCCCGCGGAGTTGCGGATCGTCGGCTCGGACGCCAGCAGCAGCCGGGTGAGGTTCACCGCGCTGCGCGCCGCGTACTCCGCCCGCACGCTGTCGCGCGCGCTCACGGAGCTCCCGAGCTCCGCGGAGGCCTCGTCCTGAAACTCGGTCAGCATGACGGTGAGCAGCGTCAAGGTGCCCAGCACCATGACCAGGGCCACCCCTCGCTGGCGGCGGCGCGCCCGGAGCCTTGAGAGCCGCGCGCCGAGGTCTCCGGCGGACGGATCGCTCCCTGAGCGCGAGGCCGCGCGGGGAGTGGAGCCGGAGGGGGAGCGGAACGGGAACATCGACTACTTGATCGCGAAGTTGAGGGGGCCGCTGATGTGCAGGGGGACCTTGGTGGTGAGCCGGATGGTGCCGCGGCTCCGGGTCGAGCCCGCGCGCATGCCCTCGTTGAGCACGAGGGTGATGTGCACCTGGAGGGGAAGGCGCCCAGCCTCGCGCATCGCCGAGGTACTGTCCCACTCGTCACGCCACATGCCAGTCAACGGGTCGAGGTACTTCAGATCGAACAGGTCGATGTCCGTCGCCAGCACCTCCACCCGCCCGCCCTGCTCGGGCTTGTCGTCGAGCAGCGGCGACACCCGCCGCACCAGATCGACGACGCCCCGGCGGTTGGGATCGCGGGACCCGAAGTAGGACACCTCCATCTGGTCGGACTCCTTCGAGTCCCGATCGAGCCGCTGATAGGCCAGCGAGTTGAAGTCGAGCCGATCGGCGGGGCTCCCCGGATCGGCGATGAAGGCCGTCCGCGTCACCTGCAACGCCGGCGAGAGCGGGAGGTGCTCGGAGAGGTAGGCGCTCTGCAGCTCCCGGGCCATGCGGTTCATGGCGATGCGCCCCTCGCGATAGCGATCGGTGATGCGCTGCACGCCCTCCCGGCTGCGCCGCATCCCGTCGATGGAGCTGTAGATGAGCACGCTCAGCAGGGCGAGCACGGACATCGCCACCAATAGCTCGACCAGCGTGAGCCCGCGCGCCGAGCGGCGGCCCTGCCTCCAGCGCAGCGGCCTCACCGGCGCCCTCCTCCCGGGGGGCTGCTCGCTCCCGTGCCCGGCCCGGGGGTGCCCGTGGTGCCCTGCCCGGTGGTGCCCGGCATGCCCGGGATCCCTCCCCCTGCGCTGTCGAGGAGGGTGTTCATCACGTCGGCGGCGTTGGGGTTGAGGCCGCCCTCGAGGGGGTTCGTCACGAACTGCACCGCGGTGAGCTCCTGCTCGCGTCGCCCCTCCCGCCAGTGCACGCGCACCGTCACCTTGCGGATGCTCGCCTCGAGCATCGGTTTGAGGCTCGGGTAGACCATGCCGACCGCCATCTGGAGCAAACCGCCGCCCCCGTCGGGCATGGCCGAGCTCATGGCCTCGGTCACGTCGCTCAGGGACGCAGGCTGACCGTTCTGCCCGATGCTCCCGAGCCCGCTCCCTCCCAGCATCCCCGCCAGCGGCCCCAGGGCGTCCATGCCCGGGATGCCGGAGGACGAGCTGCTCGACGAGGTGGACGTGCTGGTCCCCGAGTCGCCCTGCGCGGCGAAGCTGGCCGGCTGGGGCATCTGGATGGTCTGGATGGTCCACTCGCAGGTGTAGGGGCCCGTCGGATCGTCACCACAGCAGGGCCCTCGCTCCGTCTTCTCGAGCAAGGGGAACCCCAGCTGCATGAGCTCGAGCTCCACCTCGCTCATCTTGCAGCGCAGCAGGTTGGCGCTCTGGGTCAGGTGCTCCACTCGCTGCGTGCTCGCGAACAGCCCCGCCTGAGAGCTCAGGATCACGGTCAACCCGAGGCCGAGGATGCTGACGGCCACCAACACCTCGAGCAGGGTGAAGCCCCGCACACGTCCAGCGCGCCGCTCGGTCATCAGAAGTCGTCCCTCTCGGAGTACTCACCGTCGATGCGCGGCTCGGGCAAGCCGACGCGACCGCGCGTGACGGCGGCCCGCCCGGTGAGCGCGCTCACGCTCACCGTCAACCCCTCCTCCGCAGGAGAGCCCGAGTAGATCTGGATCACGGCGTGCTCCGTGACCCCACCCGGCCAAAAGTGGAGGTACGCCTTGCCCGTCGTGATCGGGTCCGGGTCACGGTCCGTCTGCACGAGGCGAAACTTCACGCCAGGCCCCAGCTCCCGGCCCGCCTCCGGGCCGTCCTCTCCGAGCAACAGGACCGGGCGGAAGCCCCCCGTCGCCGAGACGTCGCCGTCGAGCCCTCTCTCCGCCTCCTCGCGCACCTCACGCTCGAGGCGCTTCGCGCGCGCGCGCAGATCCACCGTCTTCGGGTTGTCACGCACCATCTTCGAGGAGCTCGACTCCTCGAGGTGCACGCGCTGCTGCTCCAGATCCATCACCAGACGGACCGGGCGCCCCGTGGCGTTCGCGTGGGCGATGCCCTTGCGCGTGGCCGTGATCAAGAGGGAGGTCGCGCCCCGCTCCCGCGCTCCGCCCATCAGCCCGCCTCCGAAGAGGATCGAGCCGGCGAGCAAGCCCATCAGCGCCACGACGATGAGCACCTCGACGAGGGTCACGCCGCGAGCCGGCCCCCGCGCGCACCACCCCCTCTGCCCAGGCGGGGGCTGCCCCACGAGGGATCCGGCCGAGCCGAGGCTCGCTGGAGGGACGGAGGAGGTGCGCATCGAGAGCTCCCACTGCGGCTCACGCTCGTGCGAGGGCGGTCGCGTCAGCGGCTGCTGACCGCGGCGCCCTTCGGAATCACGATGTCGTCGCTGGTGCCCGGCTTCTTGTCGGGCCCGTTCGACGCCACGACGACCTCGTCGTCGTTGCAGGAGATGGTGAACGGCTGGCCCCAGGGATCGTCCGTGCTCTGGCCGGAGTCCAGCTGCTTGTCCTGCACGAGCTGGCTGATGGTGGGACAGACGCCGTACTCGTTGTTGGACAGCTGCCACTGCTGGACCGCGGTTCGCACGACGCGAGCCCCCGTCCCGGCAGCGGTGATCTGGCTCTCCTTGTACTTGGGCAGGGCGAAGACCGTCACGCTGCCCGCCACCATGGCGATGATGGCCACGACGATGAGCACCTCGACGAGGGTCACGCCGCGGGCCAAGCGGCGGCTCTTGCGGGAGGCGAGGCGCTGCTGCAGCAGCGCGCGGAAGATCGACGGGGCGAGATGAGTTCGTGCCATGGTTTCCTCTTTATTGAATCCGATCCAGACCACCCGGCTTCCTGTCCGGGCCGTCGCTCATGAGTTCGTAGGTGAGTCCTGGAACGTCCGTCGGGCAGACGAACCGAAATTCCTGTCCCCAGGCGTCGCGGGGGAGTTCTTGCCGTTTCATGTAGACCAGCACTTGCTCGAGCTTCTCGGGGCACCCGCCCTCGTGATCGGCAAGGTAAGCGTCCACGGCACGCCTCAAGTCCAACAACGTCGCACGCGTTTGACGTATTCCCGTCGCTCGGCGCTCTCGCACACCCACCCACCCCACGAAGGCGAGGAGCAAGCCGATCGCCACGAAGGGACGCAGGCGCCCGAGCGCGAAGTACCGCAGCACCCCTCCCCGCCGCTCCCAGGGGAAGAAGATGCGCCGATCTCCGAGCCGACGCCTACGCACGCGCAGCCCCTCCCGTGAGGCCCTCGGGTGCCCTCCACGCCGCTGCCGCCGCGCCCCCTTCGTCGAGGACGGCGTCGATCGAGACGGGACCGATGCAGGGAACGGGAGCCTCCCGACTGCGCAGCTGCGCGGCGCTTTGGGGGTGAGAGCTGTCCCGGCGAAGACGTTCCTGGTGAAGGCCTCCGTGGTGAGGGCCGCCCCCCACGGGTGCTCCTGGGTCGCGACGCCCCCACCGGCTCTCTGAGCGCGCGTCGTCTCCGATCATTGCACCATCGTGTTCATCTGCATGAGCGGCATGAGGATGGCCATCACGATGAAGCCCACCACTCCGCCCAAGGCCAAGATCATCAACGGCTCGAGCAAGCTCGTGAGCCCGGCGACCTTCGTGTCGACGTCTGACTCGTAGGCCCGGCTGACGTTCTCGAGCATCTCTTCCAGGCGGCCCGACTTCTCCCCGACGGCGATCATGTGGGTCACCATGGGAGGGAACGCGCCGCTGCGCTTCAGGGGTTCGGCGATGCTCTCGCCCTCGCGGATCGACCCGATGGCCTCGCTCACGACCCCCTCGAGCTTCGCGTTCTCGAGCACGTTCCGACCGATCTCCATCGCCTGGAGCAGCTGGACCCCGCTCGCCAGGAGCGTCGCCAGCGTGCGGGAGAAGCGCGCCACCGACACGAGCAACGTCAGGCGCCCGAAGATGGGAAACTGCAGGCGCAGCGTGTCCCAACGCAGCCGCCCCGCGGGCTTCGCCTTCCATCTCCGGAACCACCAGCCTCCCCCCACCGCCACCGCGATGAGGAGCCACCAGAAGCCGGAGACGAAGTCCGACGTGAAGATGAGCAGGCGCGTGTACCAGGGCAGCGCGTGGCCCAGGTTGTCGAAGATGCTCGTCACCTTCGGCACCACCGTGACCATGAGCACGCCCACGATCACCGTGCCGATGATCGACATCAGCACCGGGTAGGCCAGGGCCGCCATCACCTTGCCCTTGAGGCGGGCCTGCCCCTCCATGAAGTCCGCCAGGCGCTCGAGCACCGCCTCCAGCATGCCGGAGGCCTCGCCCGCGGCGACCATGTTCACGTACAACGGCGGGAACACCCGCGGGTGCTGCTCGAGGCTCTTCGCGAAGCTGGTGCCCGCCTTCAGGCTCGCCTGCACCTCCGACATCACGCGGACGAACTGCTCCTTCTCGAGCTGCTCCGTCAGGGCGGCGATCGACTCCACCAGGGGGATGCCCGCGCGCACGAGGGTGGCCAGCTGCCGCGTCATCACGGCGACGTCCGCCGTGCTCACCCGCCGCAGGGGCGCGAGCAGATCGATTTCCTTCCGCTTCGCGGCGGCCTTCTTGCCGGAGTCTTCCTGCGCGGAGGTGAGCAGGATGCCGTCCTTGCGCAGGACGAGGCGGAGCGCGCGCGGATTCTCCGCATCACGGTACCCCTTCACGGGCTTACCGCTGCTGACTTGAATCCCCTTGTACTCGAATACGGCCATCGCTCTCGTCCGGGTGCCAGGCCCCGCTTACTGACACGTCATTCGTCGACGATCACGTCCTCTTGCGTCGCAGCGACGACCTCCTCCACGGTCGTGCGACCTTGGAGCACCTTTCGCGCCCCGTCGTCACGCATCGTATCCATCCCGGAGTTTTGCGCTGCCCGCTTGATGGTCTGGGCGTCCGCGTTCTTGAGCACGAGCGACCCCACGAGATCGTCGACGACCATCAGCTCGTAGATGCCGCGGCGCCCCGTGAAGCCCTTGTTGTCGCACTGCTCGCAGCCGCCCGGCTTGTAGAACGTCGGCATGGCCGATTCGCGCCAGCCCACGGGGTGGTAGTCCACACCGGGCATCTGATACCGCGGTGAGATCTTGCGGTTGTCCCGCCAGCGCGTGCGCTCCGGGTCGATGCCGAGCTGCTGCAGCTCGTAGGGGGTCGCCTCGTAGGGCACCCGACAGTGCTCGCACAGCACGCGCACGAGCCGCTGGGCGAGGATGCCGATGACGGTCGAGCGCACGAGGAAGGGCTCGATGTCCATCTCGACGAGCCGGGTGACCGCGCCCGCGGAGTCGTTGGTGTGCAGGGTGCTCAGCACCAAGTGACCCGTCATCGACGCGTGCATCGCGATCTCCGCCGTCTCCTTGTCGCGGATCTCGCCGACCATGATGACGTCCGGATCCTGGCGCAAGAACGCGCGCAGAGCGCTCGCGAAGGTGAGCCCGATCTTCGGCTGCACCGCGACCTGGTGGATGCCGCCGATCTCGTACTCCACCGGATCCTCGGCGGTGAGGATGTTGATGTTGGGCCGGTTGATCTTGTTGAGGCAGGCGTAGAGCGTCGTCGTCTTGCCGCTACCAGTGGGCCCGGTCACCAGGATGATGCCGTTCGGGCGCCGGATCAGGTAATCCATGACGGCGTAGTCGCGCGCCGCGAACCCCAGATCGCTCAGATCCAAGAGGACGTTGGTCTTCTGGAGCAAGCGCATCACGATGCGCTCGTAATCGCGGCTCGTCGGCACCGTGGAGACGCGCACGTCGATGCCGCGCCCGGCGATGCGCAGCGAGATGCGGCCGTCCTGGGGCAGGCGCTTCTCGGCGATGTTCAGCCCCGCCATGATCTTCACGCGCGCGATGACCGCGCCCATGAACTGACGGCTGGCACGACGAGCGACGTAGAGCTGGCCGTCGATGCGGTACCGCACGACGACCTCCTTCTCCTCCGGCTCGATGTGGATGTCGCTGGCTCGCTCCTTCACCGCCTGGGAGAAGAGCGCGTTCACCCAGCGGATGATGGGCGCGTCGTCGTCGGAGTCGAGCAGGTCCGCCTGGTCGTCGTCGACGGCCTGGTTGTCGGACTCCAGCTCGCTCATCGTGTCCTGGCGCTCGTAGACACGGTTGATCGCGTCCACCAGCACGCCCGGAGCCGCCACGCGCACCAGGACGTCCTTGTCCATCAGCGCGCGCACGTCGTCGAGCGCCGAGACGTTCAGCGGGTCGGCGCAGACGAGCTCGACGTGGTCCTCGTGATCGGCGATGAGCAGGATCTTCTGGTTCTTGGCGTAGGAGATGGGCAGCCGCGTCGCGACCTCGAGCGGCACCGCGGCGATGTCGATCTTGTCGACGAAGGAGAGCCCGCACTCGGCCGCCAAGGCGCGGGCCACGTCGGCCTCGCTCGCGACGCGCGCCTGGACCACGAGCTCGAGGAGCGGGGCCCCTTTCTCCCGCTGCTGGCTGTAGAGCCCTTCGAGCACCTCGGCGTTCACCACGCCGTGGCGGGCCAGGATGTTCCCCAGGGCGCGCTGCTCCTCCATCCTCACTCCACCCGCTGGACGTCCACGCTGCGCGCCACGGGCGCGATGCGGAGCGGTTGAGAGGCGACCCCCTGCGCGGGGCTCGCGGAGTCGACGCTGCTCCTCGTCCGCGCCGGGGCGGCCCGCTGACGACGCTGACGCTGCTGCGCCGGGGCAGAGGCCGGCGCCGACTGACCGCCGCCCTCCGTCCGCACCCCCGCGGGGAGATCGATCGGCTCACTGGGCACGTGCTCGTGGAGCTCCCGCGGGCGCAGCTCCTCCTCGAGCCTCCGGATCTCGTCGATCTCGAAGTACGCCTGTCGGATGTCCTCGACGAGGCCGTTGGCGCGCGAGTAGTCGATGGGCGGCTTCCAGCCATCGGTCGCGAACACGAAGTACCGATCGAGGAACTCCTGCCGCTCGCGCATCTTGCGCTCGAAGATGCGACGCAGATCGGCCTGCTCGCGGATCACGTGCGGGGTGAGGATCAACAGCAGGTTGCTCTGCTTCTTTTCCCGCCGGGTCGAGCTGAACAAGAAGCCGAGCACCGGGACGTCGCCGAGCACCGGCACCTTGTCGCGGGACGTGACGTACTCGTCACGCATCAGGCCGCCGATGACGATCGTCTGTTGGTCCCTCACCACGGCGGTGGTCGTGGTCGTCCTGCGCGTGATCGGCACCGCGCCGAGGGCGCCGACGGGGGTGCCCGGCGCGCTGCTCTCCAGCTCGATCTCGAGCCGCACCTGATCGGACTCGTTGATGTGCGGGGTGACGCGGATGCGGTTGCCGACGTCCTGACGGGGCGCGGCGAAGCCGCCCATCATGCCCATCATGCCGAGGCCCCCCATCATGCCCTGCTGGCCGGCGGCACCGGCGAGGCCGCCGAGGTTGCTGAGCCCGCCCAGGTTGGTCTGCAGCGGGATGTTCTCGCCGACGTTGATCTCCGCCGCGACGTTGTCGGTGGCGATGACGTGGGGCGTCGACAGCACGTTGCCCCGCCCCGAGCTGGCCATGGCCTGAATCACGACGCCGAAGGCCGGGATGCTGAGGCCGTTCTGGAAGAGGTTGCTCGTCCCGGGGAGCTCCGCGCCGCGCACGCCGGCGGCGAGGCCCTGCAGCATGTTCGGATCCGTGGGGAACAACACGGAGTTGCGCGCGTTGAAGCCGCCGAGCACGAGGGAGTCGCCGGGGCCGCCGAGATCCGTCTGGGCGCCACCATGCCAGGAGAAGCCGAGGTTCTGCGAGTCGCTCACCCCCGCGTCCATGATGACCGCCTCGATGAACACCTGGCGGCGCGGCTGATCCAGCTTGTCGACGACGAGCCGCAGCTGGGCGAAATCGCGGGCCGACGACGTGATCACCAGCGAGTTCGTGGCGACGTCCGGCGTGACCTGCACCTCGCTCTCGAACATGCCCGCGCCACCCGCCGTCACGGCCGCCTGTTGCGCCTGGTTGCCTCGGCCGCCGCCCTGGCCCGTGCGTTGCCCCGTCAGCATCTGCTGCAGGGTCTGGGCGAGCTCCTCGGCGATGGCGTGCTGGAGCGGCAAGACGTGGACCTTGCCGCCCTCACCGGGCCGATTGTCGAGCCGCTTCATCACCTCGAGCAGCTTGACGTAAGACTCCTCGTTGCCGACCACCACGAGGGAGTTCGTCTGCTCGTCGGCGACGACCTTGCTCAGGCCGCTGCCGCCGCCCTGACCGACCTCGAACAGCTCGTTGATGCGCTCGGCCATGTCCACGGCGGACCCGTGGTTCACCGGCTCGATCCACATCTGCTGCCCGGCCCCGCCGACGTCGATCTCCTCGAGGATGCGGAGCATGCGCTGGACCTGGGCGCCCGTGTCCGTGAGCACCAGGAGCTGCCCCGGCGCATACGCGGAGACGTCCCCCTCCTTGCTCTTGAACTTCGTGAGCAGCGCCGCCGCCTCCTCCGCGTCGACGTGCCGCAGCCGATAGAGCCGCGTGAGGAAGCGATCCGTGTTCGGGACGGGGGCCCCGCGGGAGTAGACCGGCGTCGCCTGGTTCATCACGCCCGCGCTGTCGACGATCTTCAGAAAGCGCCCATGAGGCACCACCGTCATGCCGTTCACCTCGAGGATCGAGAGGAACGCCTGGTAGGCTTCGTCCAGGGTGACGGGCTCCGGGGCGACGACCGTCGCCTTGATCTGCCGCACCTTCGCGCCGTAGATGAAGCGCCGCCCGGTCATGCCGCTGATGTGGTTGACCAGCTCGGCGAGGTCCGCGTCCTGGAGATTGAACTTCACCCGGTGCCCGCCGGGCTTGGGACGGAACTCGACGTCCGTGGCCTGGGCGATCTTCTCCATCGTGCTGGGCAGCTCGCCCTGCGCGCCCGGCGGATCTCGATCCGCGGGGGCCTGCGGGGCGGCCTGACCCTGGGCGGGCCGCGGCGCCTGACGGGTACGTCCCGCCTGAGCGCTCGCGATGCCGTGGACGAAGAGGGAGGACAGCGCCAAGAGCGCGACGCGGCCCTTCAGCCCGCGGCGCGAGGGGGCGCGCGCCGGCGGGCGGTGAGGCGATGAGGGGGAGGTGGGGGATGCGCTCACGAAAGACTCACTTGATCTTGTACTCGATGGTCATGGGCTGACCGCGGCGATTGACCTTCACGCTCATGTTGCTCGCGGTACGCAGGCGCGCGTAGGCCTCGAGCGCCTTCTCGGGGCTGCCCATGTCGAAACCGTTGATGGACTCGAGACGATCGCCGTTCTGCAGGCCCAGGGTGCCGAGCAGCGTGTCCGGCCGCACGCCGAAGAGGCGAATGCCGACCACCTGCCCGTCCTTCTGCTCGGGCACGATGCGCGCCGACTTCATCAGCTCCGCCTGGTTCTCGAGGATCTTGTCGAGGACCCCGCGATCCACGTTGAACTCCGTGTCGCTGACCTTCTGAATGCGGCTCTTGATGTCCGGATCGACGGTGCTCGGGCCGCCCTTCGGAGCCGCGGGGGCGTCGTCTGCCTGGGCGGGCTTCTTTTCCGCGGGGCGCGCCGTGGGCTGCTCCACGAACATCAAGCTCTGACAGAGCGGCCCCCCTTCGAGCCACACGGCGGGGCTCGCCTCGAGGGGGTTGAAGCCGATGTAAGCGACCTTGCGCTCACCCACCGGATCGCCGACACGACGCAGCGTGGGGTGGCTGTCTCCAGGCCCCTGAATGGCGGCGAAGGACCACAGGGGATCGGTGGACTCCGTGATGATGTGCACCTTCACACCCTCACAGGCGGGCGCGGTCAGGGGCTCGTGGATCTCGTCGACCTGGTTCGCCTCCGCCTGGGGGAACTCGACGTCGATCTCACCGACCAGGGGCCCCGTGACCGAGTCGAAGGGGTTGCGCTCGAGGATCGCCGTCGCCTTCGGTTTCTCGAAGGCGGGCAAGCGCGCACTCAGGGGGCTCGGCTGCGCCCCCTCCGTCCCTTGCGGCGCCAGGGCGCTCCCCAGCAGCTGGCTCAACCCCGCGGCCTGGAAGTAAGCGGCGAGCGCCAACAACCCGAGCACGACGGCGGGAAAGTACTTCTTGAGCAGAGCGTCGAGTGACACGGGCATGAGCCTGACAGATCCGGAACGGACGATCAGCCCGGAGAGCGGGGTTGGATCGCGCCGCCCCCCTTAAAGCGAGAGCCGTGCCAGCGGTCAATGGGCGCGCCCAGCTGATTTTCCAATGATTTTCTCGCCAGATGCACGAACCCCGTCGCCAGCTTGGCACTGGGACGGGGTTCAGAGGGCCCTGGAGTGACAGATTGTCAGCGGGGGCGCAGAGCGCTCAGCAGTCGGTGACCTCGGAGTAGGGGTACTGGCCCGTCTGGCACCAGTCCGCCCCGCTTCGGTCAGGGGGGCAATCCCCGTTCACGTAGGTCATCGGCACCTGCCCATCGTAGCGGTACACCCCGCCTTCGTAGGTGAAAAGCTGCCCGGGCGGGTAATTGACGCTGTGCTGGTTGGCCACCCACTCCACGGCGCCCTCGCAGTCGAGCATCGTGCCTCCCCCCGAGCCGCCGCTCGGTGCCCCGCCCGTGGCCGCACCGCCAGTCGCCGTGTCGCCGCCGGTCGACATCGTGCCGCCGGTCCCGGCGCCCCCCTGCCCGAGTCCCCCGGTGTTCCCGATCACCCCGCCGGTCGAAGGGCCGGGATCCTCACCCCCGGTTCCCGGGGCGGCGCCCCCCGAGCTCCCGCCCCCCGTCCCGTCTTCCGGGCCGTCGGTCGCGGTGGCACAAGCGATGGTGATGCAGGTCAAGAATCCAAGGAAAAGCACGGAGCGCATGATGTAGGTGTCTGGACGGTCAGGAAGGATGACTATGGCGAAGTATAGGGTCACCGAACCAGCCATTCCATGTTTTTTCGCCCCTGCCGTAAGCGGCCCAGGGCCCGGAAGCGGCCCGTTTCGGCTCCGTCGCCAATGTGGCATCCGGCCCGGGTCACCCTGTCACCCCCGACGGGAGCCCCCCTTGGCCCTCGCGGCGCGTAACCCGAGCTACTCCTTCCCGGCCGCGCGCTTGCGGAGCTCCCGGGGCTCCTCGTAGTCGTCCGGGCTCAACACGAGGCGCTCCACCCGCCTCCCCTCGACGAACCCATCGATGATCTCGTCGACGTCCTCGAGGCGCACGCGCCCGTACATGAAGTGATCGGGCTCCACCGCGATGGCGGGCCCCACCCAGCACACGTCGAGACAGCTCGAGGTGCACGCGCGCACCTCCGTCGCCGCCAGGCCCCGCTCCTTGAGGCGCTCCTTCAACCGCGCATGGAGCTCGACGGCCCCGCGCGCCGCGCAGGAACCCTTGGGGGTCCCGTCGGGACGCCGGTTGACGCACACGAACAAGTAGCGCTTCCGCTGAGCCATGGATGTGGTTGTCGTGCCGCCCCCCCGCCGATCCGTCAAGGGCGCCGATGCAGCGCCCGGGGCGGGTGCCGCCGCTGAGCCGGACGCCGCCGCTGAGCCGAGCACCGCCGCGGAGCCGATCGCCCAGCACGGCGGAGCACAACGGAAGTACGGTGTGGCCCGGCGCGACTCGAAGTCGCCCGCGACGATCGCCCCGGCAGCGCGGCTCGACGAAGCGCGGCCCTAGCCTGCGACCTCCCGCACGGAATCGGAGAGGATCGCCAGGAGCTCGTCCAGATCTTCGAGCGGGATGTTCAGAGGAGGCACGACGTACACGACGTTGCCGAGCGGCCGCAGATAGGCGCCCCGCGCTCGCGCGCGCTCGTACACCTCCCAGCCGCCTCGTTCGAGGTAGCCGCTCTCCCCCGCCAGATCCAACGCGCCCACCATGCCGAGGCTGCGCGCGTCCGCCACGCCACCCAGGGACGCCAGCTCCTCGAAGGTCCGGCGGATCCGCTCGGCGCGCTCGGGCAGCCCGTCCAGCACCCGCTCGTCGTCGTAGACCGCCAACACCTCCCGCGACACGGCGGCGCCCAGAGGGTTCCCGCAGAAGGTGTGGCCGTAATAGAACGCGCGCTCCGGGCCGCCGAGGAACCCCTCGAAGATCCGATCCGTCGTGACGGTCACCGCGAAGGGCAGGAGCCCGCCGCTGAGCCCCTTCGCGGAGCAGAGCACGTCCGGGGTGATCCCGGCGCGCTCGCAGGCCCAGAAGGTCCCCGTTCGTCCGTAACCGGTGAACACCTCGTCGGCGACGAGCAAGACGTCGTGTTGGGCGGTGAGCGCGCGGGCGCCCCTCAGGTACTCGGCATCGTAGATGCGCATCCCGCCGGCGCCTTGCACGAGGGGCTCGACGACCAGCGCGGCGATCTCGTCCGCACCCTCCGCGAGGACCGTGGACAGGGCCGTGAGCGCCCGATCGAGATCCTGCGCGGGAGACGGCAAGTGGGTGACGGGCATGGTGAGCGCCGCGAAGGGACGTCGAAACGCCTCCACGCCGCCGAGGGCGGTGGCGCCCAGGGTCTCTCCGTGGAACGCGCCCTCGAGAGACAGAAAGCGCGTGCGCCGGGGGCGACCGTTTTGCTGCCAGTACTGGGCGCAGAGCTTCACCGCCGACTCCACGGCGGTCGACCCGTTGTCCGTGAAGAAGACGTGGTGGAGCCCCGCCGGACAGCGTTCCGCGATCGCCTCCGCGAACCGCGCCGCGGGCTCGTGGGTCACGCCGGCCAGAGACGTGTGGCACAGCCGCTCCGCCTGCTCGCGCAGGGCGCGGACGAGGCGCGGGTGGTTGTGCCCGAGCAGCGCCGTCCACCAGGAGGCGTTCCCGTCCACGTAGCTCTTGCCGTCGGCGTCGAACAGGCGAGACCCCTCCGCCCGCTCGATCACGAGGGGATCGCCGCCCCGCAGGTAGTCCTGCATCGGCGTATAGGGGTGCCACACGTAGCGCTTGTCGAGGGCGATCAGGTGATTGCGTCGATCAGCCAAGGTGCTCCTCGTTGACGGTCAGCTCGACCGGGATCTTCGGTTCGTGGGCGCTCAGGCCCACCGGAGCGCCCCGCGGGATACGTAGCCGGGCGGTGGTCCCGGTGCCAGGGTGGCTCGAGAGGCAGAGGTCTCCCCCGTGCGCCTCGACGAAGCGCTGCACGATGGGCAAGCCGAGCCCCGTGCCGCTCGGCCGCGTCGTGAAGAACGGGTGCAGGGCCCGCTGGAGCACCGGGGTGTCCATCCCGTGCCCGTGGTCGACCACCTCGATGACGGTGGCGTCGCGCCCATCCTCGAAGGTGCCCTGGTGGACCTTGATGCCCACCACCCCACCGGGAGGCATGGACTGGCAGGCGTTCCCCACCAGGTTGTCGAGCACCACCCGGAAGAGGGTCGGGTCGACCCAGATCGTCTCGACGGTGGGGTCGTCGGGGATCTCCGCGACGACCTCGTGGCCCGGCGGCGCGTTCTTGCGCACGTCCTCGCAGAGCTCCAGGAGCGAGACCGCCGAGCGCCGCGCGGACACCGGCCGCGCGAAGCGCAGCAGCTCCTCCACGAGCCGGTTCAGCCGCTCCGTCTCCTCCTCGATGATCGAGAGCAGCGTCTCGCGATCCTCCGCGTTCAGCGTGCCGCGCCGAAGCCCGGCGTTGGCGTTGACGATCACGGCGAGGGGGTTTCGCACCTCGTGAGCGATCGACGCGGCGAGCTCACCGACCGCGGCCAGCTGCTCCTTGCGCACCAGCTCGCTCTGCACCTTCTCGAGCTCCGCGTGGGACCGCCGGAGCTCCTCCGTGCGGGCGCGCAGGCTCGACGCGGCCTCCGCCAGACGCCCCTCCGCGCCCCGATAGTGGAGCAGCAGCGTCGCCGCCATCGCCACCACGTAGACCCACAGCACGTGGGGGGAGACGAACTCGCTGGCCCGGCGCGCGGGCGTGTGGAGCACGAAGACGTCGTGCACACAGGCGGCCGCCACCAGGCCCACGGCGACGAGCAGGAGCACCGCCTCGAGCTTGCCCCGCCGGTAGGTGTCGAGCAGGAGCAGAGCGCTGAGGACCGCCCCGGTCAGGACGAAGGTGCTGAACGCGGTGCCGAGGTTCGGGTGGAGCCGCATCAGGAGCACGTTCGGCTCCTCCGGCGAGGCGCTCACGCCCCAGGAGGCGCTCCAGGTCCAGGCCAGCATCCCGAGAGCCACGGCGACGAGGGGCCAGACGTACCAGGGCCTGCCGCGGCTGCTGTAGCGCAACGCGAACTGCAGCTGGAAAGCGACCGCGAGGATGGCCCCGGTCATCGCGACCCGGTTACCGAGCAGGTGGGGCGGCGGTCCTTGGGGTTGGAAGGCGAGCGCGAGCCCCGCGCTCATCACGGCCAGGGCGAAGAGGAGCAACCCGAAGAGCAGGTACTCGCGCTCCTGGCGCGCCCAGAGGTGGGCAAGCAGGAAGAACAAGGCCACGGAGCTGTAGGCGACCGCCCACGCAGCCAGCGCCCCCGACAAGAAATCGAGGTTCATGGCTCCTCCGGCGGCGTCGCGTCCCGGTTCACGGTGATGGTTCGCGCGACCACGTCCCAGGGTCCTTCGTCCGCGGGCGCGGCCGCGCCACGGGGCGCGATCCGGCGGACCTCGATGTGGTGATCGCCGCTGCCGAGGCGCAGGACCGCCAGGGGCTCCCCGCGAGTCGTCCCCGCCAGGGAGCCGTCGGGGCCCTCCACCAGGGCCCGGAGGATGACGCCGTGATCGATCGGACCGCCACCGACCGACCGCCGAAAGGGAGCGAGCGCGAAGGCATCGATCCGCACCGCGTCCGCGGCGCGCGGCCCGTTGTAGGTGCCCCACGGGGCGACGAGCACGATACCGGCGCGGGGAGGCACGTCGGGAACGCCGGCCGCGTCGTCGGCGCCTTCGTGCACCCAGAACCAGGTCGCGGCGACGGCGCGGCCTTCGGGCTCGTCCCGTAGAACCACGAGGCGGTGGGGGCCCGGCGCGAGCTCCTCGTCCTCGAGCAGCAGATCACCGAGGACGACGCGCTCTCGCAACGGGCGAAACGCGTGTCCGTCGAGGGCGACGTGCAGCTTCTCACGGGGCCCCTCGACGACCACCTCGCGCTCACTCGCCTCGGCGAGGGGCACGGGCTGGGTGGGCCCGGGTGAGGTGATCCGGAAGTTCGCCGGCACGTAGGTCGGGGCGTCGAGGGGGCGGAGCGTCCACCCCGTCGGCGGCTCCGGAGCGGGAGCGGGCGCAGGGGGGTGCTCCACCGTCGCGACGGGTGCAGGCACCGCCTCGCCCCGATCGGTCACCGATCGCGACGAACACCCGACCTGCCCCAGTCCAATCACGAGAGCGAGGAGAGCAGGCGTCAGGGTGGAGGCCGTACACCACACGTCGCGCACGCTAGCGGAGGCGGCCCGGGTCCGGAAGGCAGCCCGTCGGTGGCTAGCTCGCCCGCCGGACACCTGCGGGCCAGTGACCCCGCGCCGCCCCAGCGGAGCCTCCCCAGGGCCGGCAGGGGCCCCTCCACGGGCGCGCCCGGCGACGTCCGGCCGCTGGCCCGCTGGGGCCCCGCCGCTGCGGCGGAGATCGGCCCTGGTGCTAGAGCCGAGGGTCTCGATCTGCTAGCTGAACCGCCGATGAGTTACGTCGTGCTCGCCCGCAAGTGGCGCCCGATGCGCTTCGAGGACCTGGTCGGCCAGGACCACGTGGCGCGCACCCTGGGCAACGCCATCGAGTCGGGACGCGTGGCGCACGCGTTCCTCTTCACGGGGGTGCGCGGGGTCGGCAAGACGACGAGCGCACGCATCCTCGCCAAGGCCCTCAACTGCATGGGGAAGCCGGGCTCCGTCCCGGCCGGGGAGGATCCGGGGCCCACGGTGACCCCCTGCCTGGAGTGTCCCGCGTGCCAGGAGATCGCCCTGGGCACCGACATGGACGTGCGGGAGATCGACGGCGCGAGCTACAACGGCGTCGACGAGGTCCGCAAGCTCCAGGACAGCTTGCCGTACCGGCCGACCCGCGACCGCTTCAAGATCTTCATCGTCGACGAGGTCCACATGCTCTCGGCGGCCGCCTGGAACGCGTTCTTGAAGACGCTCGAGGAGCCGCCCCCCCACGTGAAGTTCATCTTCGCGACGACGGAGGTGCACAAGGTCCCCGTCACGATCCTCAGCCGCGTGCAGCGCTTCGATTTCAAGATGATCTCGACGCGCGCCATCGCCGAGCGCCTCCGCTACGTGCTCTCCCAGGAGGGCATCGAGGCGGACGACGCCGGGGTGAACATCATCGCCCGGGAGGCGGCGGGCAGCATGCGCGACGCGATGAGCCTGCTCGATCAGGTGATCGCCTTCTGCGGCTCCAAGCTCACCGCCGACGACGTCGCGCACACTCTGGGCGTCGCGAGCCGACAGGCGCTGCACGATCTCACCGATGGGTTGGTCCGCGGGGACGCCGCGCGCTGCCTGGAGGTGGTGGACAGCGTGGCGGAGCAGGGCTTCGACATCCCCCACGTGGCGCGCGATCTCCTCGCGCTCCTGCGGGATCTCGTCGTCGTGAAGGTGGTCCCGGATCCGGGCCGCCTGCTCGATCTCGCCGACGAGGAGCGGACGCACGTGGCCGAGCTCGCCCAGGGAGCGGACCCGGACGACCTCCTGCGGCTGCACCAGGGGTTCTCGCGGGGCTACGACGAGGTAGTGCGCAGCGCAGAACCCCGGGCGTCCCTCGAGATGCTCCTCGTGCGCCTCGCCCGCAGGCCCCCTCTGATCCCCCTCGATGATCTGATCGGGCGCCTCGGTCAGCTGGAGCGTCGCCTGGCCCAGGGGGGCGCTCGTCCCCGCGGCCGTGAAGGGGAGAGCCGCTCGGCCAGCTCGTCGCGGACCACCCCGTCCCGCGACGAGCCTCCATCGGGACCCGGCGCCGCGTCGCACCAGACCTCCACCGACCCCGGCGCTGCCCTCACCGGCGCCCACCGCGGAGGCGCCACGAGGTCGGTCGACCCGGCCGCGCGACGGCCCATGGAGCGCGACGCCGTCGCCCAGGCCTCCGCCCCGCGTCGAACGTCGACGCAGCCGCCGGTGCCGCTCCCCCAAGGCCAGCCCCACGCCCACGCGGCGCGGACCGTCGCCGGGCAGACCGCTTCCGGGCAGGCCGCTTCCGGGCAGGCCGCGGCGCTCCCCGACGCGGTCGCCCCCTTCGACGACGCTTTCCAGCTCCCCGACTCGGGGGCACGCTCCATCTCCTCCCCGGCCTCGGACACCCACGCGCTGCCCGCCGCCCGCGCCGCCATGCGCCGCCCTCCCCTCGAACCCGAGGAAGAGGCGCGGCTCCTCCGCCTCCGCGACATCGTCGAGCAGGTCCGCGCGAGCGACATCGAGCTGGCCGCCTACTTCGAGCAGACGGTGCCCCTGATCGTCGAGCCCGGTCGCCTGGACCTCGCCATCGAGCCCGGCTTCGTCTTCCGGAGCGCGGTGACGACGCCGGAGGCCCGCGCCAAGCTCGAGGAAGCGGCGACCGTCGTGCTCGGCGCGCCCACGGAGCTGCGCCTCGTCGAAGACGAGGAGGCCGCGGCGCCCCACAGGACCTTGAGCGCGCTGCGCGAGCGAGAGCGCGAAGCCCGTCGCCTCGAGGCGATCAACCGCGCACGATCCCACCCGCGCGTCGTCGACGCGATCGAGGTGCTCGGCGCTCGGCTCAAGGAAGTGAAGCTCGCCGAAGGCTGATGACGGAGACCGCCCCATGTTACCCGAGCCCCTCCGCCGCGTCGTCCAGATGTTCGCCCGCCTCCCTGGCGTCGGCGAGAAGACCGCTCAGCGCTTCGCGCTGCAGCTGATGAGCGACGAATCCCTCGCCAGCGAGCTGAGCCGTGAGCTCGCCGCGCTGGTGCAGAACGTCAGGCCCTGCGAGCGCTGCGGCAACATCGCCGAGGTGGACGCGACCGGCGCCGCCGTGTGTGGGATTTGCTCCGATCCCCGGCGGGATGGCCGCCTGCTGTGCGTGGTGGCGCGGGTGCAGGATCTGATCGCCATCGAGCGCTGCGGGGTGATGCGCGGCCGCTACTTCGTGCTCGGCAAGCTCCTCTCGCCCCTCGACGGCATCGGCCCCGACGAGCTCCCGCTCCCCGCCCTGGACGCCAAGCTCCGGGCAGACGGCGTGGAGGAGGTCATCCTCGCCACGCCCCCCTCCGTGGACGGCGAGGCCACGGCGCTGCTCTTGGGCCGAGAGCTCGCCCACCGCGGCATCCGCGTGAGCCGCATCGCCAGCGGCGTCCCCCACGGGGGCGACCTGGAGTTCGCCGATCAGATCACCCTGGGGCGCGCCATCGAGGGCCGCCGCAACGTGGACAGCGTGGGCTGAGGGGCAGCCACGCCCCTCGAACCTGGCAACGACGCGCGCCCGCCCCAGCAATCCGAGGAACCGACTCATGACCAAAGACACGACAGCCTTCGATCCCCAGACTCCGAGCGCAGAGGCGCTCTCCGCGGCCGAGCGAGCGGGCGCCCGCGTGGACGAGCTCATCCACGCCTGGCGCGAAGCCGGCAACGCCGCGGCCATCGTCGAGGTGGCGGAGGCTGGGACCGGCGCGGCGCGCAAGGCGGCGCGGCGCGCCCTGAACGTGCTCCGCTCCCGGGGCGTCCCCCTCCCCGAGCGTCGCAAGGTGGCGCAGGTCACCATCGAGGACGAGACGCAGCTCGAGGCCTGGATGGCGCCCCCGGACGGCGCCTTGAACCTCGTGCTCGTGGTGGCGCGCTGGCCGAAGGCGCGGCGCGGCCGCGTGGTGTTCGCGCACGTGAACGACGCCGCGGGGCTCCTCCAGCTGCAGCTCGCCGAGATCGCCCAGTCGGGCCTCAAGGCGGAGGTGAAGCGCCTGTTCGGAGACCGCTCGCGCCTGGTGAAGGTCCCCGTCGAGTGGGCGCGCGCGCGCATCGCGGCGGCCCGCGCGAAGAACGCGGAGACCAAGGTGCCGCTCCCCCTGGGCCTGACCAGCGCCGCCGATCTGCTCGAGCCCGTGCCGAGCGACGTGAGCCACCCCTTCGACGAAGAGGGCCTCGACCTCGCTGACGAGGACGCCAAGTCCGTGGCCGAGGGCTCGGCCCTGCTCCACCAGCTCCCGGAGTTCGGTCCCTGGTTGCCGAGCCGCCAGGCCGCCCAGGAGATGCTCTTCGAGATCGGAAAGGACCTGGAGCCCGGCGCGCAGCCAGACGAGGCCGAGATGCGCGAGCGGGTGCAGGCCGCCATCCGCAGCGCGACGGATCGTTACTTCTCGCCTCAGATCCGTGAGCGGCTCGTGACCGCGATGAAGGACAGCGCCCTCAGCGTCCTGGCCCGGGAAGGCGAAGTGAAGACCCTCGAGGTGGTCGCGGCGATCAAGGCGATCCAGAACTGTGGCTTGATCACCGATCCCCCCCACGAGGTGCCCTTCCTCCGCGCCTTCTTCGAGAAGGCGCTGCAGGTGTTGATGGCTCAGAACCAGGGGCAGCTGCGTGTCCCCGTGCGCGCGCCGTCCGCCGACGCCGCCAGCGCCGACCAGCCGGGCGCGGAGGCGCAGCCTGCCGCCGAGGGAGCGCCGCCCGCGAGCCCCTGAGCCACGCCCGCCCGGCCCCGCGTCACCCGACCGGCCCGCAGTACGCTGCGCTGCACGCCCCCACCTCTCCGCGAGGCGGGGGCGACTCAGCCTGGCTCTTGCCCGGCGCGGGGAGCGCGGACGCGCTTTCGGAACGCCTCCAACAACCTCAGCGTGAGCGGCCCAGGCGCGCCCGCCCCCACGGGAGCGCCGTCGATGCGCACCACCGGCAGGATCTCACGGATGCTCGAGGACACGAACACCTCTTCGCAGCGCGACAGCGCCTCGCGGGCCACGGTCTCGAAGCGCACCTCCACCCCGAGCTCCCGCGCGACCTCGAGGATCGTGCGTCGGGTGATGCCCGGCAGGATCCCTTCCCGCTCCGAAGGGGTCAGCAGCACGCCCTCCCGCACCACGAACACGTTCGAGGTCGCCCCCTCCACCACCTGGCCCGCGCTGTCGACGATGAGGGCCTCCGCCGCGGCGTGCTCCCTGGCCTCGCGCATGGCGAGCACGGCCACGAGGTAGTTCCCCACCTTCGCGCCAGCGGCGGGCGTCGCGTCGCCGACGCGCTGGGTGGCGAAGGTGATGACCCCGATGCCCTGGGTGTACGCCTCGGGCGGAGGCGGCGTGAGCGGCGCGACGATCATCACCCGCAGAGGCTGGACGGCGCTCCCGGGATCCAACCCCAGCGCCCCGATGCCCCGCGTCAGCATGAGCCGCACGTAACACTCCCCGACGCCCGGCCGAGAGACGGCGCTCGCCACGGCCGCCTCCACTTCCTGGCGGAGCTGGTCCTGGGGAACGGGCAGCTCGATGTGCACGAGCCGGGCGCTGCGCGCCAGGCGCTCCAGGTGCTCGGCGAGGGCGAACGCCCGGCCATCGTAGGTGCGCAGGGTCTCGAAGACGGAGTCCCCGTAGAGGAACCCTCGATCGAACACGCTCACCCGCGCCTCGGACGGTTCCACCGCCACTCCATCGATCCACACCCACGGTCCACGGACGCTCTCCGGCGTGGGGAGCGGTGGACGAACGTCGACGGCGACGCCGAGCTCCTCGCGGCGCTCCTGGGCGCGCTCCTCGAGCGAGGACGCGGCGCCCTGCCCCGGCGACCGTGACGCGACCGCACCGAACACCTCGGGGGACTTGATCGTGGACATCTCCCTCCGTGTATAGCGCGCCGCGCCGTTCCACGGGGAACGGCTCGATCCGGGCAGCCTGGACGCGTTGACTGGACCCGAGCCACGCGCCACCCTCGACTCTGCTTTGTCCGAGCTCCCTCGCCCCGATGCGCCTCCGCTCTTCGGAGAGGCCCGTCCGCGTCGCTGCGGTCGCGGCCGTAAGCCCGCTCGCGCCTGGAGCCGACTGGGATGGAGCCGACTGGGGTGGGGCTGCGTCGGCCTGGCCCTGGCCACGCTGGGCGGCTGCGAGGCGCGACCGGAGCTGACCCCTTCCCGGACGACCTGCGATCCGCCCGCGGCCCGTCGGGCACCGCTCCGGCTGCTGACCCGGAGCGAGTACGACAACACGATCCGCGACCTGCTGGGTGACGACTCCGCCCCCAGCCGGGCGTTTCCCCCTGAGCCCAACGTCGGCGGGTTCGACAACAACGCCGAGTCGCACCTCGCGAACCCGCTGCTGGTGGAGCAGCTGACGAGCGCCGCCCGAGAACTGTCTCAGCGCGCCGTTCGAGATCACCTCGACACCCTCGCCCCCTGCCCGAACGCCGCCGACGCGGACGACTGCGTCGACGATTTCCTCGGCCGCTTCGGCAAGCGCGCCTTCCGCCGCCCCCTCACCGCCTCCGAGCGGACGTCGTTCCTCACTCTCTACCGGAAGGCCGCGCCGACCCTCGGCTACGAGGCGGCCATCGGGCTCTTGATCGAGGCCTTCCTCCAGTCCCCGCAGTTCCTCTACCGGGTCGAGGCCCCCCTCCAGGCCGACGTCGCGAGCGCCGAGGCTCCTCTCCCGCTGGGCCCCTACGAGCTCGCGTCACGCCTCGCCTACTTCCTTTGGGGTTCAATGCCCGACGACGAGCTCCTCGCCGCCGCGGAGGAGGGCCGGCTCGGCACCGCGGACGAGCTCGAAGCACAGGCGCGACGGCTGCTCGCGGATCCGCGCGCCCGCGCCCAGGTGAGCCGGTTCCACGAGCGCTGGCTCGGCCTGTCCCGCTTCGAGACCGTCGTCCGCGACACCGACGAGGTGCCTAGCGAGCGGGTGAACGAGTCGTGGCGGCGCTCCTTGCTCGCCTTCGTGGACGACGTGTTCTGGTCCGAGGACGGCACCCTCGCGGATCTGTTCACGTCCCCCGTGGTGTTCGTCGACGACACCCTCGCGGAGCTCTACGGCCTCTCCGCCGGCGAAGGCTCCGAGCTGCTCCCGGTCACCCTGGAAGATGCGCGCGCGGGGCTCCTCACCCAACCGGGTCTGATGGCGATGCTCGCTCACCCGAACCAGTCCTCTCCGATCCATCGCGGGGTCTTCGTGCGCGAGCACATCCTCTGTCGGCCCGTGCCGGCGCCGCCCCCCAGCGTGAACAACACCCCGCCGGATCCCGATCCGAACGCCACGACCCGCGAGCGCTTCGCGGTGCACACCAAGGATCCCGCCTGCGCCACCTGCCATCAGCTGATCGATCCCCTCGGCTTCGGCTTCGAGCAGTTCGACGAGCTCGGTCGCTACCGGGACGAGGAGAACGGCCACCCCGTCGACGCCTCGGGCGAGGTGCGTCACGCGCCGGATCCGAACCTCGACGGTCCCTTCCACGGCGCCGCCGAGCTGGGGCGACGCCTCGCCGATAGCTCCGCGCCAGGCCAGTGTCTCTCCCGCTACTGGTACCGTTTCGCCCTCGGTCGCATGGACTCCGCGGAGGACGCCTGCACGACCGAGGGCATCGCCCAGTCCCTGGAGCGGGCGGGCGGGCGCCTCGAAGAGATCCTCATCGCGCTCGTGCGCAGCGACGCGTTCCGCCAGCGCGCCCCTTGGATCGACGAGCTGGAGGCAGGCCCATGACCCACCCCCTTCGCCGAACACGCGCCCTCCCCTTCTCCCGGCGGAGCTTCCTCCGCGGCGCTTGCCTCCACGCCGCTGGCGGCGCCCTGGTCGCCTTGCCCCTGATGGACTCCCTGCGCGCCGAAGATCGAGCGGCGCCCCCGCCGAAGCGGCTCGTGCTCCTCTACAACCCGAACGGCACGGTCGAGAAGGACTGGTGGCCCGAAGCGGGCGCGAGCGAGTCGGACTTCACTCTTGGGCGCATCCACGCCCCCCTCGCCCGTCACCGGGAGCGCTTGCTGATCTTTCGCGGAGTCCACAGTCACGTCGCCCAGCGCAGCGACAACAACGGCGGCCCCCATCAGCGAGGCATCGGGGCGTTGTTCACGGGGCAGATGCTCCAGACGGGCGATTTCGTGGATGGCTGTGGCTCCCGCGCGGGCTGGGCGGACGGCGTCAGCATCGATCAGGCCGTGGCCGACGTGATCGGCCTCGACACGCCCTTCAAGAGCCTCGAGCTCGGCATCCGCGCCAGCGACAACGACGTGCAGGGGCGCATCGCCTACGCCGGTCCCGGCAAACCGCTGCCGCCCATGAACGATCCGAAGCAGGTGTTCCGCCGGCTCTTCGCCCTCGCCACGGAGCCCCCCAGCGCTCCCATCGACCCGAGCGATCCCCTGGACGCCCGCCACAGCGTGCTCGACACCGTGCGCGAGCAGTTCGCGCTGCTGCGTCCCCAGCTGTCGCAGGAGGATCGAAGCAAGCTCGACGCCCACCTCGAGCTCGTGCGAGACCTCGAGCGGCGCCTCGCCGCCGGGCGCCCGGACCGCTGTGTGCCCCCCGCAGAGCCTCCCTCCCTGGAGCCCGGGAGCGAACTCGACATGCCCCGGGTGAGCCGCGCCCACCTGGATCTGCTGGCGGTGGCGTTCGCGTGCGATCTGACGCGGGTCGCGAGCCTGCAGTACTCCACCGGCTTCAACCGCATCCGCTACCCGTGGGTCGACAGCCTCGGCGAAGGCCACTCCCTCAGCCACTCGGGCCCGAGCAACACGGCGGCCTGGGAGGAGCTCACGCGCCGCGCGATCTGGCACGCCGAAGAGCTCGCCTACTTCCTCGATCGCCTGGCGGCGATCCCCGAAGGGGACGGCAGCGTGCTCGACAACACCTTGGTGCTCTGGGGCAACGAGGTCTGCCAGGGCAACACGCACTCCCTCGACAACATCCCCTACCTGCTCGTCGGCGACGCCGGCGGCGCCCTGCGCTCCGGGCGTTACCTCCAGTACGACGACGCCAGCAACTGCGATCTCCTGCTCTCGGTGCTCCACGCACTGGGCATCGAAGCCGAGACCTTCGGCCACCCCGATCACTGCACCGGCCCCCTGAGCGGCCTCCTCGCGTGACCACCCCGTGACCACTGCGCAGACGCGGCACCTCTGCCACTCGCCCGCGCACAAGCCACCCGCGCACAAGCCACCCGCGCACAAGCCACCCGCGCACAAGCCACCCGATGCGTCCGCGGACCTCCACCGGGGGGGATCTCGACGCTGCACACCCCGCCCGGTCGCTCCCGCGAGCCAGCCCCGCTCCACCTCGCTCGCGCCCCCTGCCCGACGCAGATCTACCCGTAAACTACAATTATAACACACTCCACCCCAACGCGCCGGATCCGCACGCTCCCCCCTCCGACGCGCTCAACCCGTCTCGCCCAGCCGTCCCTCCGTGGGCCCGAGCCGCTCTCGGCCGTGATAGCGTCCGCCCATGCGAGTCCACGTCGCGCTCGGCGTCACCGATCTGCCATCCGCGGTCGACGACTACACCCGCTTGCTCGGGCGGGAGCCAGAGCTCGTCATCCCCGACGCCTACGCACTGTTTCGCACTCGCGAGCTGAACCTGTCCCTGCGCGTCACCGCCGGCGAAGCCGGCCAGGTACGGCACCTCGGCTTCGAGCTGGACGAGCCCACGCCCTTCGAGGCGATTTCCGTCGGCGGCGCCGTCACCTGGGAGCTCTTCGACGCCAGCGGCCAAGCCGACGAAATCCGCGCCGCGTGGCCGAGCTCCCACTACGTCCCCGCCCCGCCCCCGTCCCTGGGCGGCGCCGCCCTGCGGACCTTCGCCGACGAGCACGTCGCCACCTGGAACCGCCACGACCTCGAGGCCATCCTCGCCCTCTACACCGATGACGTGGAGCTGACGTCCCCCCTCGCCGAGCGCGTCGTCGGCACGACCACGATCCGCGGTCGCGACGAGGTGCGGAAGTACTTCGAGGCCGCGCTCACCCGCTTCCCGGACCTGCGCTTCGAGCTGGTGAACGCCTACGGCTCCGTCGGCTCCGCGACGCTCGTCATGCGCACCATCGAAGGAAGGACCGTCGCAGAGGTCCTCACCCTCGAGCCCGATCTGCGTATCAGCCGCGTCATCGCTCACTACGAGCCAGCCCGCTCCGAGCCAGCCCGCTCCGACAGCCGCCCTTCGACAGCGCCTCCTCGACAACCCCCTCCGACTCACGGCACGACGTCCCGCGCCCGCCCCTCCTCACAGGGCGCGCATGGCGTCGGTCGAGGGGCGCGAGACCGTACGCTGCCGTGAAAGGCATTCCCACGAGCTGGCGGTTCCGCCTACACTCGCGCCGATATGCTGGGACGCGAGTGGCTC
>Ga0207873_1000516_pt1 | contig 41862 bp, 37 predicted proteins | sample BGWIniCompost_FD_187373 | JGI IMG/M metagenome (GOLD analysis project Ga0207873, IMG submission 187373) | Cellulose adapted compost microbial communities from Newby Island Compost Facility, Milpitas, CA, USA - BGW Initial Compost (SPAdes)... ... | reverse complement strand
GGCCTGGCTGGCATGGCTCGCCTGGGTGGCATTCGCGCTGCTGGCCGCGCTACTCCTTTTTTATACGTTCACGCTGCTCGCGAACCTGATCAGCTCGCCCTTCAACGGCCTGCTGGCGGAACGGGTCGCGCGCCACCTGGGCATCGAGCCCGCGGAGCCCGACGAGCCGCTGCTGCGCGGCATGCTGAGGGACCTGCGCCAGGAACTGCGCAAGCTGGGTTATTTCCTCGGCCGCGCGCTGCTGCTGGCGATCGTGAGCCTCTGCCTGATGTTTCTCCCCCTGGTCAATGCCCTGATCCCCCTGCTGTGGTTCCTGTATGGAGCGTGGGTACTGGCGTTGGAATACTCCGACTTCCATCTGGCCAACCAGGGATATCGTTTCGACAGCCAGCGGCGCATGTTGCGCGACGACATCGGCCGCAGCCTCGGTTTTGGCGCTGCCGCAACGCTGGCCACCCTGGTGCCGGTGGTGAACTTCCTGGTCATGCCCGCGGCCGTCGCCGGCGCCACCGCGTTGTGGTGCGAACGGCTTGGGCGGCGCCAGGGGCCGTGACCCGGTCGCCTTGCGGCCCCCAGTACCTTCGGGTATAAGACCGGCTTTGTCCAAAGGCCGGTAATGCGGGGGAACGCACAATGCCAGCAAAGAAGAAGGCTGCCGTGGTCAAGAAGACAGGCAAGACCAGCAAGAAGGCGGTTGTCGCCAAGGTGGCGTCGACCGGATCTTCCACCGCCCCGAAGAAAGCCGCGGGCAAGAAGACTGTGAGCAAGAAGACCGTGACCAAGAAGGCCTCAGCCACCAATACCTCCCGCAAGAGCAACGTCGTCCAGGCGAAGCGCCCACCCGCCGCGGCCGGCGGCGCGACCGGCAGCGTGCTCGGTTTCCCGCCCTACCAGCAGAAAAAGGGCGAGGAATACATGAGCGAGGCGATGAAGGAGCACTTCCGCAACATCCTTCTCGCCTGGAAGCGCGAGCTGATGGAGGAAGTGGACCGTACCGTGCATCACATGCAGGACGAAGCCGCCAACTTCCCGGACCCGAACGACCGCGCCACCCAGGAATCGGAATTCAGCCTGGAACTGCGCACCCGTGATCGCGAGCGCAAGCTGATCAAGAAGATCGACGAATCGCTGAGCGACATTGACGCGGACGAGTACGGCTACTGCGAGACCTGCGGCGTCGAGATCGGCATCCGCCGCCTCGAGGCGCGCCCGACCGCTTCCCAATGCATCGACTGCAAGACGCTGGATGAAATCCGCGAAAAGCAGATGATGGGTTGATCCCGAGAACGGGGCGCATTCGCGCCCCGCTCCCTTCTCCTGCATGCCTTCCGCTCCAACGCGTTACCGCGGGCGCTTCGCCCCCTCGCCCACCGGCGATCTCCATCTCGGCAGTCTCCTGACGGCCACCGCCAGTTATCTCGAAGCGCGCGTCCGCCATGGCGAATGGCTGGTTCGCATCGAGAACATCGACCCGCCGCGCGAAGTGCCCGGCAGCGCCGGCCGCATGCTGGATACACTGGAACGCTTCGGCTTCCAGTGGCACGGTACGCCGCTGTACCAGTCCACGCGCACCGCGGCCTACGAGGAAGCCGCCAGCCGCCTGCTCGATGCCGGCCACGCGTATGCCTGCGGCTGCAGCCGCAGCGACATCGCGCGCGATGCCTTCCGCCACGGCGAGGAAGGGCCGATCTATCCCGGCACCTGCAGGCATGGACTGCCGCCGGGAAAGAGCGCTCGCGCCCTGCGCGTGCGTGTCCCGGAAAACGGTCTGCTCTGCTTCGAGGATGGCCTGCAGGGCCATGTCTGCCAGGATCTCGCGCGCGATATCGGCGATTTCGTCATCCGCCGTGCCGACGGGCCATTCGCCTACCAGCTCGCCGTGGTCGTGGATGATGCCGCCCAGGGCATCACGCATGTCGTGCGCGGCGCGGACCTGTTGCTGTCGACGCCGCGACAGATCTGGCTTTACCGCCTGCTGGGTTTCACGCCGCCGTCGTTCCTGCACGTCCCGCTGATCAAGGATGCCGACGGCAGGAAGCTCTCGAAACAACTGAAAAGCATTCCCGTTGATCCGGCAAATCCCGTAGCGTCGCTGGTACATGCACTCGAACTGCTGCGACAGTCGCCGCCAGCTTCACTCATGCGCGCCACGCTCGCGGAAGTATGGGAATGGGCCGAACAGAACTGGTCGCTGGAACGCCTGAAAGGTGTCGCGGAAATACGCTTGGATTAAGTAACGATTGAATTTCGCACCTTGAGTCAGGCCAAGGGAACTCCCACAATGTATTCATGTCTGAAATGACAACACATTCTTTTGTGGGAATTACCGGAGCTGAACGCCATGCGTGAATCCCGCGTCATCAAGAAGTATCCGAACCGGCGCCTGTACGACACCGAAGAAAGCCGCTACATCACCCTGGCCGAGATCAGGCAGCTCGTCCAGGAAAACATTCCGTTCCAGGTGATCGAACGGAAGACGCAGTCCGACATCACCACGCAGGTGCTGTTGCAGGTGATCGGCGATCTCGAAAGCCGCCATGGCCTGCTCTCTCCGGAACTGCTGTCGGAAGTGATCAGGAGTTATCAGTCGGGCCAGGCGGAGGATCTCAACCGCCGTCTCCTCCAGGCGCTCGGCCCGAGAAGTGAAACGCGCGGTTCGGAAATGCATTGACGGAAGGCAACGCCGCTCAGTGATCACGACATCGCGTTTTGTCCCCGCATGGTGGCTGCGCAACCGCCATTTGCAGACTATCGTCCCCAACACGTTCCGGCGGCTGCCGCGTCTTGAGCTGCGCCGCGAACGCATCGAGCTTCCCGATGGTGACTTCGTCGACGCCGACTGGACCGCGAACACCCATGGTCCCATCGTCGTCCTGCTGCACGGCCTGGAAGGTTCACGTGATTCGCGTTATGCCGCTTGGCTGCTTAGGCGCGTGCATGATCTCGGCTGGCGCGGCGTGCTGCTGCATTTCCGTGGCTGTTCGGGGGAACCGAACCGTCTTGCCCGCGGCTATCACTCAGGCCACACGGAAGACTTCGATCACTTCCTGAAACTGCTTCGCCAGCGCGAACCTGACAGCGACATCGCCGCGGTGGGATATTCGCTGGGCGGCAACGTGCTGCTGAAATGGCTGGGCGAAACCGGCGATGCCGGCTCGCTGTTCACCGCCGTCGCGGTATCCGTGCCCTTCCGCCTCGAGGAGTGTTCCAGCGCCATCGAACGCGGCTTCGCGCGCATCTATCAATCGCATCTCCTGCGCCGCATGCGAGCCAGCACGCTGCGCCGGCTGCATCTCATCCAGCAGGCGGGATTCAGTCCAAGGCTCGATCGCGTCAACACCTTCCGGCGTTTCGATGACGCGATCACCGCGCCCTTGCATGGCTTCAGGAACGCGGAGGACTACTACGCGAAATGCAGCAGCATCGGTTTCCTCCGCCACATCCGCACGCCAACGCTGGTGCTGCATGCCCTCGACGATCCCTTCATGACGCCGCGGGTGATTCCGTCCGAGGAAGATCTCTCGCCTGCGGTCACGCTCGAGCTCAGTTCGCATGGCGGGCACGTCGGTTTCGTTTCCGGACGCTGGCCATGGAAGCCGCGTTATTGGCTGGAAGAAAGAATCATCGCCCATCTTCGCGATGCGCATGCCGGCACCACGGCGCGGCGTGAAGTCGCCTGAAGATTGATCCGCAAAATGAAAAACCGGCCATCAGGCCGGTTTTTCATTCGTCGATGCGTGCCGGGATCAGGCAGCGTCTACCGCCTTCATGCTGAGGCGGATGCGGCCCTGCTTGTCGACCTCGAGCACCTTCACCTTGATCACATCGCCTTCCTTGAGCTTGTCGCTGACCTTCTCGACGCGCTCGTCGGAGATCTGCGAGATGTGCACCAGGCCATCGCGACCCGGCAGGATGGTGACGAACGCGCCGAAGTCCATCAGCTTCGCCACCTTGCCCTCGTAGATGCGGCCGACTTCCACGTCCGCGGTGATCTCCTCGATCTTCTTCTTCGCGGCTTCGCCGGCGTTGCGATCAACGGAGGCGATCTTGATGGTGCCGTCATCCTGGATCTCGATCACCGCGCCGGTTTCGTCCTGGATGGCGCGCACGACCGCACCGCCCTTGCCGATGACGTCACGGATCTTGTCGACCTCGATCTTCATGGTGATGATGCGCGGCGCCCAGTCGGACATTTCCTGGCGCGGCTCGCTGATGACCTTGTTCATCTCTTCAAGGATGTGCAGCCGTGCTTCATGCGCCTGCGACAGCGCATCTTGCATGATCTCGGGCGTGATGCCGGTGATCTTGATGTCCATCTGCAGGGCGGTGACGCCGCCGCGCGTACCCGCAACCTTGAAGTCCATGTCGCCGAGGTGATCCTCGTCGCCCATGATGTCGGTGAGCACGGCGTAACGGTTGCCTTCCTTCACCAGACCCATGGCGACACCCGCCACCGGCTCCTTGATCGGCACGCCGGCATCCATCAGCGACAGCGAGGTGCCGCAGACGGAAGCCATCGAGCTGGAACCGTTGGATTCAGTGATCTCGGAAACGACGCGAACGACATACGGATACTTGCTCATGTCCGGCATCACGGCCTGGATGCCGCGCTTGGCCAGGCGGCCGTGGCCGATCTCGCGACGCTTCGGCGAACCGACGAAGCCGGTCTCGCCCACGCAGTACGGCGGGAAGTTGTAATGGAGCATGAACGGCTCCTTCCGCTCACCCTCGATGGCATCGATGATCTGGGCGTCGCGGCTGGTGCCGAGCGTGGTCACCACGATGGCCTGGGTTTCTCCGCGGGTGAAGATCGCCGAACCATGGGTACGCGGCAGCACGCCGACCTTGATGTCGATGGGACGGACCGTGCGCGTGTCGCGACCGTCGATGCGCGGCTTGCCGGAGAGGATGCGCTCGCGCACCGTGCGGTACTCGAGATCATGGAAGGCGCCTTCGACGGCCTTGGCATCGAAGCGCGGCGTTTCGCCGCCGGCGAGTTCTTCCAGCACGCGCTCGCGGATCGCCGCCAGGCGGTCACGGCGTTCCTGCTTGTCGGAAATCTGGTAGGCGGCGTCCACGTCCTCGGCGCAGGCGGCCTTGACCGCATCTTCCAGCTCGGTGTTCACCGGGTCAGGCTGCCAGTCCCAGCGCGGCTTGCCCGCCTCCGCGGTCAGCTCCTTGATGGCCTGGATCGCGACCTGCATCTGCTCGTGGCCGAACAGCACCGCGCCGAGCATGACGTCTTCCGGCAGGTACTTCGCTTCGGACTCCACCATCAGCACGCCGGACTCGGTGCCGGCAACGACGAGGTCAAGCTCGGATTCCGCCAGCTGCGAGTTGGTCGGGTTGAGAATGTAGTTGCCGTCACGGAAGCCGACGCGGGCGGCGCCCAGCGGCCCCTGGAAGGGAATGCCCGACAGCATCAGTGCGGCGGACGCGCCGAGCAGCGACGGGATGTCGGGATCGACTTCGGGGTTCATCGACATCACGGTGGCGATGACCTGGACTTCGTTGCGGAAGCCTTCCGGGAACAGCGGACGGATCGGCCGGTCGATGAGGCGCGAGGTCAGCGTCTCCTTCTCCGACGGGCGGCCTTCGCGCTTGAAGAAACCGCCCGGAATGCGCCCGGCGGCATAAGTCTTTTCCTGGTAGTTGACCGTCAGCGGAAAGAAATCCTGGCCCGGGGTGGCGCTCTTGCGGCCGACCGCGGTGACCAGGACGACGGTGTCGTCCATGTTGACGAGCACTGCCGCGTCCGCCTGGCGGGCGATGGCACCTGTTTCAAAGGTGACGGTGTGATCTCCGAATTGGAAACTCTTCTTGATTGCTTGCACGTCTACTCTCTCTTCTTGACTCTCTTCGGAACCGAGACCCCCGGCGGCCCTCCGCCGGCGGCATTGTCAGGACGCAAAAACGAAGAAACCGGAACCTTTCAGTCCGGTTTCTTCCTCTGCGCTGAATTCTCCTCCGCGAGGCGTGGCCGCCTCAGCGGCGCAGCCCCAACCGTTCGATCAGCTGCTGGTAACGGTCGCGATTCTTGCTCTTGAGGTAGTCCAGCAGCTTGCGGCGCTGATTGACCAGCTTCAGCAGGCCACGACGGGAGTGATGGTCGGCCTTGTGCTGGTTGAAGTGCTCGGTCAGCTCGCTGATGCGGGCGGACAGCAGCGCCACCTGGACTTCCGGCGAACCGGTGTCGCCTTCGCCGGTCCGGTACTCGGCAATGATTTCGCGTTTCTTTTCTACGGTCAGAGGCATTCTAATGATCCTGTTGATTTACCAGGGGCCCGACTACGCAAAGCCCCGAGAATGAGCGCGGTATTGTAGCCGCGCGACTTGTGCCGAACAAGCGGGAAAATTCAAGAAAAATTAACCACCTATCCCGCCGCCAGCAGGCGTTTCGGCGCAATCCGGCCGTCATCGGCGACTTCGCCGATGCCGAGGAACTGCCCCGTATCGGAATACAGCCGCACGTGGCCCTCGGTGGGCGAGCGCGGCACCAGCACGGGCTGGCCGTGCCTGACATAAAACGTCATGTCGGCATCGAGACGCACCAGCGGCCAGTCGGCCACCGCGCTGTCGACGGGCTCCAGCAAGGCATCCAGTGCCTCCAGGCCGCCCTGTTCCTTCTTCGCTTCCAGCTCTTCGAGCGTGTACATCGGAAGCTTTTCGTACGGCCCGACGCCAAGGCGGCGCAGTTCGGTGACATGCCCGACGGTGCCCAGCGCGGCGGCGATATCCTCGACGAGCGTGCGGACGTAGGTGCCCTTGGAACAGCGCACCGACAGGGTCAGGCTGTCCGGTCCCAGCGCCTCCAGCGTCAGCGAGAAGATGCGCACCTGGCGCGGCTCGCGCTCAACGGCCCCGCCCTCCCGGGCGATCTCGTAAAGGCGGCGGCCCTGGTGCTTCAGCGCCGAGTACATCGGCGGCACCTGGGAGATCTGCCCGACGAAGCCCTGCAGCACCTCGCGCACCCTGGCTTCATCCAGTGCGGGCACGTCGGCGGTGGCGATGATCTCGCCGTCGGAATCGGCGGTGTCGGTGCGTTCGCCGAGCTTGCCGGTGACGCGGTAATGCTTGTCGGCGTCGAGCAGGAAGCCGGAAACCTTGGTGGCCTCGCCGAAGCACAACGGCAGCATGCCGGTCGCCAGCGGGTCCAGGCTGCCGGTATGACCCGCCTTGGCGGCGTCGAACAGGCGGCGAACCTGCTGCAAGGCGCGGTTGGAGGTGACGCCACGCGCCTTGTCGAGCAGGAGCACGCCGTCCACCGGCCGCCCCTTGCGCCTGCCGTGTCGCGCCATTACTGGCCCTCGCCTTCGCCGCCACCCTGGCGGTCGCGCTCGCGTGCCCGGGCGATCAGCTCGTCCATGCGCATGCCTTCGGCAATGCTCCGGTCATGCAGGAACTTCAGCTCCGGCACATGACGGAGCCGCATCACCCTGCCAAGCTCGCGGCGCAGGAAACCGGCGCTGCGATCCAGCGCCTGCTGGGTGAGCGCGAGCTGCTCGGCGGAATCATCGAGCTGGCTGAAGTAGACGCGCGCGTAGCTGATGTCGCGGGTGACCTCCACGTCGGTGATGGTCACCTGCTGCAGGCGCGGGTCCTTCGACGCGTGCCGCAGCAGCTCGGCGAGCTCGCGCCGCAGCTGCTCGGCCACGCGGGTACTGCGTGAATATTCCCTGGGCATTACAAGGTCCGCTGCACCTGGATGCGTTCGTAGCACTCGATCTGGTCGCCGACCTTGACGTCGTTGTAGTCCTTGACGCCGATGCCGCACTCGGTGCCGGCACGCACCTCGTTGACGTCATCCTTGAAGCGGCGCAGCGACTCCAGCGAGCCCTCGAAGATGACCACGTTGTCGCGCAGGACGCGGATCGGGTTGTTGCGTCGAACCGTGCCCTCGACGACAAGGCAGCCGGCGATCTGGCCGATCTTCGGCGCCTTGAACACCTCGCGCACTTCCGCAAGACCGATGATCTCCTCGCGGGTCTCCGGGGAGAGCATGCCCGAGAGCGCCTGCTTGACCTCGTCGATGGCGTCGTAGATGACCGAGTAGTAGTGCACGTCCACGCCGGTCTCGTCGATCTGCCGGCGGGCGGCACCATCGGCACGCACGTTGAACCCGATGATCACCGCCTGCGAGGCGGCGGCGAGGTTCACGTCGGACTCGGTGATGCCGCCGACGCCGGAGGCGATCACCTTCACCTTCACCTCGTCGGTGCCCAGCTTGGTGAGCGAATCCGACAGCGCTTCCACCGAGCCCTGCACGTCGGCCTTGACGACGAGGTTGAGGATCTTGGCCTCGCCCTCCTCCATCTGGCTGAACATGTTCTCGAGCTTGGCGGACTGCTGGCGGGCGAGCTTCACCTCGCGCAGCTTGCCCTGGCGGTACAGCGCGACTTCGCGCGCCTTGCGCTCGTCGGAAACCACGATGGCCTCGTCACCCGCGGCGGGAACGCCGGAAAGTCCGAGCACCTGCGCCGGCATGGACGGACCGACCTCGTCGATCTGCTTGCCGGACTCGTTGAACATGGCACGGATGCGGCCGTACTCCTGGCCGGCGAGCAGGATGTCGCCCTTCCGCAGCGTGCCCTTCTGCACCAGGACGGTGGCCACCGGGCCGCGACCCTTCTCCAGCGAGGACTCGACGACTACGCCCGCGGCCGGGCCGTCGGCAACCGCCTTGAGCTCGAGCACTTCGGCCTGCAGCAGGATGGACTCCAGCAGCTGGTCGATGCCCGCGCCGGTCTTCGCGGAGACGTGCACGAACATCGTGTCGCCGCCCCACTCTTCCGAGATCACGTCGTGCTGCGAAAGCTCGTTCTTGACGCGATCCGGATCGGCTTCGGGCTTGTCGATCTTGTTCACGGCAACCACGATCGGCACGCCGGCTGCCCTGGCGTGCTGGATGGCCTCGATGGTCTGCGGCATGACGCCGTCATCGGCCGCAACGACCAGCACGACAATGTCGGTGATCTGCGCGCCGCGGGCGCGCATCGCGGTGAACGCGGCGTGACCCGGCGTATCCAGGAAGCTGATCGTGCCGCGATCCGTCTCGACGTGGTACGCGCCGATGTGCTGGGTGATGCCGCCGGCTTCGCCCGCGGCCACCTTGGTGCGGCGGATGTAGTCGAGCAGCGAGGTCTTGCCGTGGTCGACGTGACCCATGATGGTGACCACCGGCGGACGCGGCACGGCTTCACCCGCACCGGCGCCTTCGGCAATCACCTGCTCCTCGAGCTCGTTCTCGCGCAGCAGCTTGGCGGTGTGGCCCATTTCCTCCACGACCAGCTGCGCGGTCTCCTGGTCAAGAACCTGGTTGATGGTCGCCATCACGCCCATGTTCATCATGGTGCGGATCAGCTCGGTGGCCTTGACCGCCATCTTGTTGGCGAGCTCGGCGACCGTGATGGTTTCCGGAATGCTGACTTCGCGCTTGACCGGCTGCGCCGGCATCTCGAAGCCGTGCTGCGCCTCCATGCCGCCGCCACGGCGCGGCCGCGGCGCCTTCTTGCCCGCCGTGCGCCGGCCGCTCTTGCCGGCCGTGACGTGCAATTCCTGGCGGCCGTAACGGGTCGGCGCGGCCTTGCCACGCTGTTGCTTGCGCTCGTCTTCCAGCGCCTGCTTGCGCGCTTCCTCTTCGGCACGGCGGCGCTCTTCCTCTTCGCGGCGCGCCCGTTCCTCTTCCTCGCGCTTGAGGCGCTCTTCCTCTTCCTTCTGGCGGCGCTCGTCCTCGTCGCGCTTGCGGGACGCTTCCTCCTCCTCGCGCTGCTTGCGCGTGACCGCCTCTTCCTGCTGCTGGCGAGCGCGCTCCTCCGCTTCCTGCTGGGCGCGCAGGGCGGCTTCCTCGGCCTCGCGCTTCGCCTGTTCTTCCGCCTTGCGCGCGGCTTCCTGCTCCTCGAGCACGCTGCGCTTGACGTAGGTGCGCTTCTTGCGCACTTCCACGCTGACGGTCTTGGCCTTGCCCTGCCCGGCACCGAGCTTCAGCTCAGTGACACTGCGGCGCTTCAGGGTGATCTTGCGACCCTCGCCTGCCTCGTCGCGGCCATGGCTGCGACGCAGGTAGGTGAGCAGTTCCATCTTCTGCTCGTCATTGATCATGTCGTCCGCGGAGCGGACATCGATCCCGGCCTCGCCGAGCTGCGCAAGCAGGCGTTCCACGGGAACGTTAAGCACCTCGGCAAATTGTTTTACTGTTACTTCGGCCATCTAATTCCCTCCTCGAAGGTCGGGTTTACTCCTCGGCAAACCACGGGGCACGCGCCGTCATGATCAACTGCGCCGCACGCTCCTCGTCCATGCCTTCGATTTCCATCAATTCATCCACCGACTGCTCGGCCAGGTCCTCCATGGTGACAACCCCGCGCGCCGCCAGCGTGTACGCCAGCTCGCGGTCCATGCCTTCCATCTCGAGCAGGTCATCGGCCGGCTCGCTGCCGCCGCCGAGCTTTTCTTCCGACGCGATCGCCTGCGTGAGCAGGACGTCACGTGCACGCCCGCGCAGCTCCTCGACGATCTCCTCGTCGAACTCCTCGATCTCGAGCAGCTCGGCCGCCGGCACGTAGGCGATTTCCTCGATGCTGGAAAAGCCTTCCTGCACCAGGATCGCGGCCACTTCCGCGTCGACGTCGAGCTGGTCCATGAACAGCTGCTGCAGCTCCTTGAGCTCCTTCTCGGTCTTCTCTTCCGCCTGCGACTCGGTCATCACGTTGAGCTCCCAGCCGGTGAGCTCGGAAGCGAGGCGGATGTTCTGGCCGCCGCGGCCGATGGCCAGCGACAGCTTGTCCTCCTCGACCGCGATGTCCATGCTGTGCTTGTCCTCGTCGACGACGATGGAAGTCACTTCCGCCGGCGACATCGCGTTGATGACGAACTGCGCCGCGTTCTCGTTCCAGACGATGATGTCGATGCGCTCGCCGGACAGCTCGTTGGACACTGCCTGCACGCGCGAACCGCGCATGCCCACGCAAGCGCCGACGGGGTCGATGCGCTGGTCGTTGGACTTCACCGCGATCTTGGCGCGCTGGCCGGGATCGCGGGCCGAGCCCATGATCTCGATCAGGCCCTGGCCGATCTCCGGCACCTCGATCTTGAACAGCTCCTCCAGGAAGCGGCGGTCCGTGCGGCTGAGGAACAGCTGCGGACCGCGCGGCTCGGAGCGCACGTCCTTGAGATAGGCGCGGATGCGATCGCCCGGACGCACCGCCTCGCGCGGAATCATCTCCTCGCGGGCGATGAAGGCCTCGGCGTTGCCGCCGAGATCGACGAACACGTTGCCGCGCTCGACACGTTTGACGATGCCGGTGACCAGTTCGCCCTTGCGGTCACGGTACTGGTCGACGACCTGGGCGCGCTCCGCCTCGCGCACCTTCTGCACGATGACCTGCTTGGCGGTCTGCGCGGCGATGCGGCCGAAGGCCACCGATTCCATGGGCTCCTCGATGTAGCCGCCCACCTCGATGTCCGGCGCCTTCTCGCGCGCCTCGCTCAGGCGAATCTCCTTCTCCGGGAACTCGATCTCGGCGTCATCCTCGACGACCAGCCAGCGGCGGAAGGTCTCGTAGCCGCCGGTCTGGCGGTCGATGGCCACGCGGGCATCGATCTCGCCGCCGTGCTTCTTGCGCGTCGCCGACGCGAGCGCGGCTTCGATGGCTTCGAAGATGACTTCCTTGTCGACTCCCTTTTCGTTGGAGACGGCGTCTGCGACCAGAAGAATTTCTTTGTTCATGGCTGTCAGTTCCCGACGATCAATGCGTATAAAGATTGCAGGCTCAGAATTCGGGCACGATGCGTGCACGCTTCAGGGAAGCGATGTCCACGCTCACGCTTTCCCCTTCCACGTCCAGCTCGATGCGTTCGCCCTCGGCCGCCAGCAGCGTGCCGGCGAAGCGCCAGCGCCTGTCCTCGCGCGGCGCCAGCAGTTCCAGCTTCACCTTCTGGCCGACGGCGGCGGCAAAGTGCGCCGGCGTCCGCAGCGGGCGGTCCAGCCCGGGCGACGACACCTCGAGGTTGTACTGGCCCGGCATGGGGTCCTCGACGTCCAGCACGCCGCTCACCTGGTGGCTGACGCGCTCGCAATCGTCCAGCCCGACGCCGCCCGGCTTGTCGATGTAGATGCGCACCAGGCCGTTTGCCGCGTGCGCGCGCGCCTCCAGCTCGACCAGCTCGTAGCCCATGGCTTCGATGGTCGGCTCCAGCAGCGTGATCAGGTCTTCTCTGATGCTCATTTCTGCAAATAAAAAATGGGCCTGCGGCCCATCCTGTAAAAAACCCTCTTCCGGGAGGGTTTGTTGAAGTCGTCCTGCCGGTTCCGCAGATGCCGGCGCCGCAAACGGACAAACGAAAAAGCCCCGATCATCGGGGCCTGTTCATCACTGTCCTGCAGTGTAGTTGGTAGCGGGGGCAGGATTTGAACCTGCGACCTTCGGGTTATGAGCCCGACGAGCTGCCAGACTGCTCCACCCCGCACCCGACGAGGCGGCATTCTATATGAACGCCGCGCACCTTTTCAAGGAAAGCCGGAAATTAATCAGCCGATGGCCGCAACACACAGGCTCATCAGCGTGCCGGGGAAAACACCCAGCAGCAGGATGAGGCCGGCATTCACGCTCATCACCGTCCTGGCGTCGGCCGCGGCCTGCAGCCTGAGCAGCTCGCCCGCGGGCTCGTCGAAGTACATGACCTTGACCACGCGCAGGTAGTAGTAGGCGCTCACCACCGAGAAGATCACCGCCGCCACGGCCAGCCACAGGTAACCCGCGTCCAGCGCCGCCCAGATGACCGCGAACTTCGCGTAGAAGCCCACGAACGGCGGCACGCCGGCCATGCCGAACATCACGAACAGCATCATCAGCGCGAACCACGGGCTGCGGCGGTTCAGGCCGGCGAAGTCGTCGATCCGGTCCGCCTCGAAGCCGGCGCGGGCCAGCAGCAGGATCATGCCGAAGCCGGCGGTGGCCATGATCACGTAGGTGATCGCGTAATACATCGCCGCCTGGTAACCCTGCTCCGTGCCGGCGAGGATGCCGAGCAGCAGGAAGCCGACGTGCGAGATGGTCGAGTACGCCAGCATGCGCTTCAGGCTGCTCTGGGCGATCGCGACGATCGCGCCGATGCCCATGGACAGCAGCGCCAGTCCCGCCAGCAGCGGCTGCCAGGCGTCGTGCAGGTCCTGCATGCCATCGACCAGCAGGCGCATGAACAGCGCGAAGGACGCCAGCTTCGGCGCGGAGCCGATGAACACGGTGACCGCGGTCGGCGCGCCGTCGTAGACGTCCGGAATCCACATGTGGAACGGCACCGCGCCCAGCTTGAAGGCCAGCCCCGCCACAACGAAGCCGAGCGCCATCACGAGGCCGGCGTTGAGATCGGCCGATGCCGTCCAGCGCGCGAGCTCGGCGATGTCCAGCGTGCCGCTCATGCCGTACAGCAGCGACATGCCGTACAGCAGCAGGCCGGAGGCGAATGCACCGAGCACGAAGTACTTCATGCCCGCCTCGCTCGCCACCCCGTCGTTGCGGCGCAGCGCCACCAGCGCATAGATGCTGAGCGACTGCAGCTCCAGGCCGAGGTAGAGGCTGACGAAGTTGCTGCCGGAGATCATCACCATGATGCCGAGCAGCGCAGTCAGCATGAGCACGTAGTACTCGCCCTGGTAGATCTCGCGGCTCTTCAGGTAGTCCTGCGAGTAGATGAGCACCACCGCCGTGGCCGCCACCGCGACCAGCTTGAGCACGCGGGCCATGGTGTCGGCGACGTACATGCCGCCGAAGGTGGTCACCGCCGGATCGCCCATCTGGCCGCCGAGCAGCCAGGCCGTGCCGGCCAGCGCGCCGAGCGTCAGCCAGTGGGTCCAGATGCGGCGCGACTCGTCGAAGAACAGGTCGGCGATGAGAATGATGCAGGCCATGCCGAGCAGGAAGATCTCGGGCAGCACCGGCCACATGTCAGGCGTTGAGAATGTCATTTCCATTGTTCGAATACCTGCCCTTACAGCTTGGACTGCATGACGTGTTCAACGAGATTGGTGACGGTGGACTCCATCACCTCGACCAGCGGAGCGGGCCACAGGCCGAGCAGCAGCACTGCAATCGCGAGCAGCGCGAGGATCAGGAATTCGCGCGCGTTGATGTCCTTCAGCGCCGCGACGTTGTCGTTGGCGACCTCGCCGTAGAGCACCCGCTTCACCAGCCACAGCGTGTAGGCCGCGCCCAGGATCAGCGTGATGGCGGCGAAGAAGGCGATCCAGAAGCTGGCCTTGAACGAAGCCAGGATCACCATGAACTCGCCGACGAAGCCGGACGTGCCCGGCAGGCCGGAGTTCGCCATCGCGAACAGCACCATGAAGGCGGCGAACTTCGGCATGGTGTTGGCGACGCCGCCGTAGGCGGAAATCTCGCGGCTGTGGACGCGGTCATAAAGCACGCCCACGCACAGGAACATCGCGCCGGAGATGAAGCCGTGCGAGATCATCTGCACCATGCTGCCCTGCATGCCCAGCACCGCGCCGTTGAGCGAGCCGCTGTTCTCCAGGATCAGGAACGGCAGGAACATGCCGAGCGTGACGAAGCCCATGTGGGCGATCGAGGAATAGGCGATCAGCTTCTTCATGTCCTGCTGGACCAGCGCCACGAAGCCGATGTACACCACCGCGATCAGCGACAGCACCACGACCAGCATGTCGAGCGTGCTGGCAGCGTCCGGGGTGATCGGCAGCGCAAAGCGCAGGAAGCCGTAGCCGCCGAGCTTCAGCATGATCGCCGCCAGGATCACCGAGCCGCCGGTCGGCGCCTCGACGTGCGCGTCCGGCAACCAGGTGTGCACCGGCCACATCGGGATCTTCACCGCGAAGGCGGCGAAGAACGCCAGGAAGATCAGGATCTGCTCGGTGAGCCCCAGCGGCATCTCGTGCATGTCGAGGATGCTGAAGCTGCCGTCGAGCTTCATGTACATGTAGATGAAGGCCACCAGCATCAGCATCGAGCCGAGGAAGGTGTACAGGAAGAACTTCATCGTCGCGTAAACGCGCCGCGGTCCGCCCCAGATGCCGATGATCAGGAACATCGGGATCAGCATCGCTTCCCAGAAGACGTAGAACAGCATGCCGTCGAGCGCGGCGAACACGCCGTTCATCAGCCCTTCCATGATCAGGAAGGCCGCGAAGTACTGCGCCACCCTATCCTGGATGACCTCCCAGCCGGCGATCACCACCAGCAGGGTCATGAATGTCGTCAGCACGATCAGCGGCATGGCGATGCCGTCGACGCCGAGGTGGTAGTTGACGTTCAGCGCCTCGATCCAGGGCGCGAACTCCACGAACTGCATGGCGGCGGTGCCGGACTCGAAGTTGGTATACAGCGGAATGCTGAACAGGAAGGCCAGCAGCGCGATCGCCAGCGACAGCCAGCGCACCGCCCCGTCCCCCGCCTTCGACGCGAACAGCACCGCCACACCGCCCAGGATGGGCAGCCAGATCAACAGGCTCAGCAATGGAAGCTCGTTAAACATTCCCAGTCCTTGTTCTGTCTCTAGGTCAGCGGAGCAACAGCCAGGCGATCAGGGCGACCAGGCCGATGATCATCGCGAAGGCATAGTGATAGAGGTAACCGGATTGCACCCGGCGCAGCACCACGGCGAACGCGCCCACGGTGCGCGCGGAGCCGTTCACCAGCGCGCCGTCGATGAGCTTCACGTCGCCCACCTTCCAGAGGAAGCTGCCGAGCCCCCGGCTGCCGCGCGCGAACACGGCGTTGTAGATCTCGTCGAAGTAGAACTTGTTGGCGAGCAGGCGGTACAGGCCCTGCGCGCGTTCCGCGATTCTCCCGGGCAGGTGCGGCGCGCGCAGCCAGAAGAACCAGGCGGCGACGACGCCGGCGATCATCAGGTATACCGCCGGACCCGAGAAGGCATGCAGCACGAAGCCCCACGGGCCGTGGTAGCTCTCGCCAAGGCGCGCGAGCACATCATGCGCCTCGCTCACCACGATGGCGCTGCCGAACCAGCCTTCGAACAGCAGCGCGTCGATGGTGAACCAGCCGATGAAGATGGACGGAATCGCCAGCAGGATCAGCGGCAGGGTCACCACCCAGGGCGACTCGTGCGGCTCGCCGCCATGGTGATCTTCCCCGTGGCCATGGTGCGCATCCGCGTTCCGGAAGCGTTCCTCGCCGTGGAAGACCATGAAGATGAGCCGGAAGCTGTACAGCGTGGTCACGAACACGCCAGACAGCACAGCCCAGTAGGCGATGCCCGAACCCGGGATGTTCGAGTGATGCACGGCCTCGATCAGCGCGTCCTTGGAAAAGAAGCCCGAGAAGCCCGGCACCGCGACCAGCGCGAACGTGCCGAGCAGCATGGTGATGTAGGTGATCGGCATGTACTTGCGCAGCCCGCCCATCCTGCGCATGTCCTGCTCGTGATGCATGCCGATGATCACTGAACCGGCGGCGAGGAACAGCAGCGCCTTGAAGAAGGCGTGCGTCATCAGGTGGAAGATGCCGGCGGCGTAGGCCGACACGCCGAGCGCCACCGTCATGTAGCCGAGCTGCGACAGCGTCGAGTACGCGATCACGCGCTTGATGTCGTTGGCGACGATGCCGAGCAGGCCCATGAAGAAGGCCGTCACCGAGCCGATGATGAGAATGAAGCTCAGCGCCGTCTCGGTCAGTTCGTAGATGGGCGACATGCGCGCCACCAAGAAGATGCCGGCGGTGACCATGGTCGCGGCATGGATCAGCGCCGAGATCGGCGTCGGGCCTTCCATGGAATCCGGCAGCCAGACGTGCAGGGGCACCTGCGCCGACTTGCCCATGGCGCCGATGAACAGCAGGATGCCGATCACGGTGAGCACGCTCCAGGCATGCCCTTCGAAGATCTGGATGGTCTCGCCGGTAAGCCCCGGCACCGCCGCGAACACCTCCGCGTAATCGACCGAACCGGTGTAGTAGGCCACCGCGGCGATGCCGAGCAGGAAGCCGAAGTCGCCGACGCGGTTCACCATGAAGGCCTTGAGGTTGGCGACCACCGCGGTCGGGCGCTTGAACCAGAAGCCGATGAGGAGATACGACACCAGGCCGACTGCTTCCCAGCCGAAGAACAGCTGCAGGAAGTTGTTCGACATCACCAGCATCAGCATCGAGAAGGTGAACAGCGAGATGTAGCTGAAGAAACGCTGGTAACCCGGGTCATCGTGCATGTAGCCGATGGTGTAGACGTGCACCATCAGCGACACGAACGTCACCACCGTCATCATCAGCACGGTCAGCCTGTCGACCAGGAAGCCGACCTCGAAGCGCATGCCGTCGGTGATGGCCCAGGTGTAGATGCTGCCGTTGAAGGCCTCGCCGCCGTCGAAGGCGATGTGCTTCAGCGCGATCAGCGACAGCACGAACGAAATCGCCACGCCGATGATGGTGACCCAGTGCGCGCCGGCTCGGCCGATCTGCCTGCCGAACAGTCCGGCGATGATGGCCGCGATCAGCGGCGCCAGCACGGTTCCGAGATAGACGTTTTCCATGTTCATGCCGTCAGCCCTTCATCGAATCCATGTCTTCCACGTTGATGCTGGCGCGATTGCGGAACAGCACCACCAGGATCGCGAGGCCAATGGCCGCCTCGGCGGCCGCCACGGTCAGGATGAAGAACACGAACACCTGGCCGGCCATGTCGTCGAGGTAACGGGAGAAGGCCACGAAGTTCATGTTGACCGCGAGCAGCATCATTTCGACGCACATCAGCAGCACGATGACGTTCTTCCGGTTGAGGAAGAATCCTGCCATGGCGATGCTGAACAGCACGGCGCCGAGCGTGAGGTAGTGATACAAGGAAATCATTTAATCCCCTGTCAGTGACGCATGAATGAACGCGGCGGATGCGTTCAGTGGTTCTTCTCCGCCTCGACCTTCACCAGGCGAATGCGGTCCTCGCGGCGCACCTTCACCTGCTGTGCCGGATCCTGGTGCTTCGTGCCGCCACGGCGGCGCAGCGTGAGTGCGATGGCCGCGACGATGCCGACCAGCAGGATCACCGAGGCGATCTCGAAGGGGTACACGTACTCGGTGTACATAACCTTGCCGATCTCGGTGGTATTGCTGTAGCCCTCGGGGCGCAGCGCCGGCTTGGCGAACTCGGGCAGGCCGAGCCGCTCGAACCACACCGCCCAGACCAGCAGGCCGGTCATGATGATGGCGGCCAGTGCGGCGAACGGCGCGCGCCGCACGAAACCCTCGCGCAGCACCGCGACGTTGATGTCGAGCATCATCACCACGAACAGGAACAGCACCATCACGGCGCCGACGTAGACGAGCACGAGCGCGATGCCGAGGAACTCGGCCTCCAGCAGCATCCACAGGACGGCGCTCGCGAAGAAGCACACCACCAGGGACAGCGCGGCGTGCACCGGGTTGCGGACCATGATGACCGCCAGTGCCGCGCAGATCAGCATCGCGGCCGCCGGATAGAAGATCAGTGCTTCGGGTGAAATGGGCATGTCGATCCTCAGCCTGTCATCAACGGTAGGGGGCATCGGCCGCGCGGTCGGCGGCGATCTGCGCTTCGTACTTGTCGCCGACGGCAAGCAGCTTTTCCTTGGTCATGATCTGCTCGCCGCGCTTCTCGAAATGGAATTCCGAGATGCGCGTCTCGACGATGGCGTCCACCGGGCAGACTTCCTCGCAGAAGCCGCAGTAGATGCACTTGAACAGGTCGATGTCGTAGCGCGTGGTGCGGCGGGTGCCGTCCTCGCGCATTTCCGAATCGATGGTGATCGCCAGCGCCGGGCAGATCGCCTCGCACAGCTTGCAGGCGATGCAGCGCTCCTCGCCGTTCGGATAGCGGCGCTGCGCGTGCAGGCCGCGGAAGCGCGGCGACTTCGGCGTCTTTTCCTCGGGGTAATAGACCGTGATCTTCGGCTTGAAGAAGTAGCGCAACGTCAGCGCCAGGCCCGCCCAGAGTTCGGACAGGTACCAGGTCTTGATCCACGAACTCAATGCTTTCATGTCGTCACCGGAGTCTTGGAACCAGCGAACCGGCCCAGCAGGATCAGCACGATGCTGATGCCGAGCACGGTGAAGCCGAGGTTGATCCACGGCCAGTTCATGACGATGAACAGGCCCATCACCACCAGCCAGAAGATGGTCACCGGAATGAACACCTTCCAGCCGAGACGCATGATCTGGTCATAGCGGTAGCGCGGGAAGGTCGCGCGGAACCACAGGAAGGCGTAGATGAAGATCGCCATCTTGGCGAAGAACCACACCATGCCCGGCACGCCGGCGGTGACGTCCTCCAGCCAGGGAACGCCTGCGAACGGGTTCAGCCAGCCGCCGAGGAAGAAGACCACGGACAGCGCCGAGACCAGGATCATGTTGGCGTACTCGGCCAGGAAGAACACCGCGAAGCCCGTGCCCGAGTACTCGACGTGGAAGCCGGCGACGATTTCCGACTCGCCTTCGGCGACGTCGAAGGGCGCGCGGTTGGTCTCGGCCACGCCGGAGATGAAGTACACCAGGAACAGCGGGAACAGCGGCAGCCAGTACCAGTGGAAGATCGAACCTTCCTGCGCGCGCACGATGTCACCGAGGTTCAGCGACTTCGCGGCCATCAGCACGCCGACCAGCGCGAAGCCCATGGCGATCTCGTAGGCGACCATCTGCGCGGCCGAGCGCATGGCGCCGAGGAAGGCGTACTTCGAGTTGGACGCCCAGCCGGCGATGATCACGCCGTACACGCCCATGCCGGTCAGCGCCAGGATGTACAGCAGCGCCGCGTTGATGTCGGCAAGCACGATGCCGTCCGCGAACGGCACCGCCGCCCAGGCCGAGAACGCCGGCACCAGCGAAATGATGGGCGCGATCACGAACAGGAAGCGGTTGGCGTTGGCCGGAATGACGAATTCCTTCAGCACCAGCTTGAGCACGTCCGCCAGCCACTGGAAGGTGCCGTGGAAGCCCACCCGGTTGGGGCCGACGCGTCCCTGGATGTAGCCGATGACCTTGCGCTCGACCAGCGTGTAGAAACCGACCGCGACGATCAGCGGCACCATGATGACCAGCACCCAGAAGAGTGAGGTCAGCACCAGCCGCGCTTCCGGCCAGAGGCCGTTCCAGAAGCCGAGAATCAGCTCGCTCATGCCCTGTCTCCCTCCGCTGCCGCGAGACGCACCGCTTCAAGCTCTATCGCGCCGGTGCGCGGACCCAGGCCCGCCGTGGCGGCGACGCCGGCCGCGATGAACACCGTGCCGTCAGGGATGCCGGCATCGATGCGCGCTGCCAGGGTCGCACTGAATTCGCCCTGGCGGACGACGACCTGCATGCCATCGGCAATGCCGAGGCGGGCGGCATCGGCCGTCGACAGGTTCACGCTTGCCTGGCGCTCGGCGTCCTGCGTCGCCTGCAGCGACGGCGCACGCCGCACCAGTCCATCGGTGCCGTAGAGCGCGGTTTCCGCGACGCGCATGAAACCGGTGAGCGGCTGCAGTGAAATTTCCAGCGTGAATGCCGGCGCCCTGCCCTGCGGCTGGCCGACGGCCTGCTCGGCCGCCTGGCGAACCTCGTCGCAGGACATGTAATCGAAATCGGCAACGTTCAGCAGGTTGCCGAGCACGCGCAGCACCTTCCACGCCGGGCGGGCTTCGCCCAGCGGCCGGGAAGCGCCGCCGAAGGTCTGCCAGAGGCCCTCGCCGTTGATGAAGGTGCCGGCGCTCTCGCCGAAGGTGCCGACCGGCAGCAATACGTCGGCGTACTGCTTCATGGTCTCGGTGACGAACGGCGTCAGCGCGACCACGGTCTCGGCCCGTGACAGTGCGGCTATCGCCGCGCTGCCTTCCCAGGCGTCGAACTCGGGCTCGGCGCCCAGCAGCAGGTAGCCCTTGAGGCCCTGCGCCAGCATGTCGCGCGCGGCAAGCCCCGCGGCCACGCGCGGCTCGCCGCCCGCGCCGCGGTGCGGCACGAAGCCGGTCAGCCAGCCGCCGGCGCTGTTCGCGCCCTGCGAGAAGCGGCCATAGGTCGCACCGGAGAGCGCGGCGATCGCCGCACCCAGCGTCTCGAGCTCGGCGAACTGCGGATGCGTCTCGGCGAGATCGCCGAGCAGCACGGCGCTTTCCTTGCCGTCGAGCAGCGACTGCGCGATGCGGCGCGCATCCTCGGAAACCTCGACGGCGGCGACCGCCCCGGCGAGGTTGGCAGGCATGCTCTTGCCGGAAATTTCCGCGAGCGCCTTCAGCACCGCGGCCAGCGCACTCGCCATCGCGCCGTACGGCGTGATCACTTCGGCGTTCACCGGGAACAGGAATTCGTAGGCGCGCGGATTGATGAAATTGATGCGGCCGCCGGCGAGCGCCGCCATGCGCACGCGATGCGCGATGATCGGCACGTCCTTGCGCAGGCTGCTGCCGACCACGAGTGCGGCATCCAGCGAGGCGATGCTGGCAATGCTGCGGCCGAGCGACGGAAACAGCGGCGCCTCGTTGTCATGACGGAAGTCGGCCTGGCGCAGGCGATGGTCCAGGTTGCGCACGCCGAGGTGATCGGCGATGCGGCGAGCCAGGAAGAACTCTTCCACCGTCGAGGACGGATGCGCGAGCATGCCGAAGGCCTCGGGGCCGTGCGCATCGACCACCTTGCGCACCGCCTTGGCGGCGGCTTCCAGCGCCACTTCCCAGGTGGTCTCCTGCCACTGGCCGTCCTGCTTGAGCATCGGCTTGAGCAGGCGCTGGTCCGAATGGATGCCCTCGTAACTGAAGCGGTCGCGGTCGGAAATCCAGGTCTCGTTGATGGCCTCGTTCGGGCGCGGCACCACGCGCATGAAACTGCCGCGCAGCACGTGACCGTAGAGGTTCGAGCCGGCCGCGTCATGCGGCGACACCAGCGCGTGACGAATCATCTCCCAGGCACGGGCGCGCATCCGGAACGGCTTGGAGTTGAGCGCGCCCACCGGGCAGAGGTCGATGACGTTGCCGGAGAGCTCGTGGTCGACGGAACGCTCGATGTAGGTGCCGATGCGCATGTTCTCGCCGCGGCCGGTGGCGCCCAGTTCCTGGATGCCGGCGATCTCCGTGCCGAAGCGGACGCAGCGCGTGCAATGGATGCAGCGGGTCATGTCGGTGGAGATCAGCGGGCCGATGTTCTTGTCCTTGACGATGCGCTTGCGCTCGGTATAGCGCGACACGTCGCTGCCAAAGCCCATCGCGAGGTCCTGCAGCTCGCACTCGCCGCCCTGGTCGCAGACCGGGCAGTCGAGCGGATGGTTGATCAGCAGGAATTCCATCACCGCCTTCTGGGCCGCGAGCGCCTTCGGCGATTCCGTGTAGACCTTCATGCCATCGGCGACCGGCGTGGCGCAGGCCGGCAACGGCTTGGGCGCGCGCTCGACCTCGACCAGGCACATGCGGCAGTTGGCGGCAATCGACAGCTTCTCGTGGTAGCAGAAGCGCGGCACGTAGATGCCTGCCTCATCCGCCACCTGGATGACCATGCTGCCCTTGCGGGCCTTGAGCGGCTTGCCGTCGATTTCGATGGTAACCAGATCGTCACTCATGTCTTTTCGCTTCCGTTGACCGTTGCGTTGGCTGCGCCCGTCAGGCGGCGTCTTCGCGTGCGCCCTTGGCGCCCGGACCGACCATGCAGCAACCGTGCTCGATGTGATGGACGAATTCGTGGCGGAAATGCCTGATGAAGCTGCGTACCGGCATGGCCGCTGCGTCACCCAGCGCACAGATGGTGTGGCCTTCGATCTTGCTCGCCACGTCGTCGAGCATCTGCAGGTCCTCCATGCGCCCCTGCCCGTTCTCGATGCGCGACACCACGCGGTACAGCCAGCCGGTGCCTTCGCGGCACGGCGTGCACTGGCCGCAGGATTCCGAGAAATAGAAGCGGGAAATGCGCTCAAGCACGCGGACCATGCAGGTCTGATCGTCGATCACGATGACGGCGCCCGAACCCAGCATCGATCCGGTCTTCTCGCGGATCGATTCGTAGTCCATGTTGACGTCCATCATCATCTCGGCGGGTACCACCGGCACCGACGAACCGCCCGGGATCACCGCCTTCATCCTGCGGCCCTTCCAGACGCCGCCGGCAAGCTCGAGCAGCTCGCGGAACGGCGTGCCGAGACGGATCTCGTAGTTGCCCGGCTTCTCGACATGGCCGCTGACCGAGAATATCTTCGCGCCGCCGGCCTTCTCCGTGCCGAGCGAGGCGAACCACTTCGCGCCCTTGCGCATGATGGCCGGCACCGAGGCGTAGGTCTCGGTGTTGTTGATGGTCGTCGGCTTGCCGTACAGGCCGTAGTTCGCCGGGAACGGCGGCTTGAAGCGCGGCATGCCCTTCTTGCCTTCCAGCGATTCCAGCAGCGCGGTTTCCTCGCCGCAGATGTAGGCGCCGGCGCCGAGATGCGCGTAGAGATTGAAGGTCACGCCGCTGCCGAGGATGTTCTCGCCCAGCAGGCCCTGTTCGTAGGCTTCCTTGAGGGCGGCATTGAAACGCGGCCAGGGCTCGTCCATGAATTCGCCGCGCAGGTAGTTGTAGCCCACCTTCGCACCCATGGCGTAGCCGGCGATCGCCATGCCCTCGATCACCGCGTGCGGATTGAACCGCAGGATGTCGCGATCCTTGCAGGTGCCGGGCTCGGACTCGTCCGAATTGCAGACGACGTACTTGACCATGTCGCCCTTCGGCATGAAGGACCACTTGAGGCCGGTCGGGAAGCCCGCACCGCCGCGGCCGCGCAGTCCGGACGCCTTGACCTCCTCGATCACCTGCTCCGGCGGGATCTTCTCGGCCAGGATGCGCTTCCAGGCCTCGTAACCGCCGATCTTCAGGTAGTTCTCGAGCGTCCAGGGCTCGTCGAACTGCAGCGTCTCGTAACAGACGAATTCCTGCTGTGCCATGCTGACTCCAGGTTACTCGAGACCGTCAAGAATCTCGTCGACCTTCTCGATCGTGAGCTTCTCGCAGTACTTGTGGTTCACCATCATCATCGGACCGCCGGCGCAGGCCGCGAGGCATTCCTCTTCCCGCTTGAGGAAGATGCGGCCGTCGGGCGTGGTCTCGCCGAGCTTGATGCCGAGCTTCTTCTCCACGTGCGCGACGATCTCGTCCGCGCCGCGCAGCATGCAGGAGATGTTGCGGCAGATGGAGACGCTGTTGCGGCCGATCGGCTTCGTCTCGTACATCGAGTAGAAGGTCGCGACCTCGTAGACCTTGATCGGCTCGAGACCGAGATACTCGGCGACCGCGTCCATGTACGGCGGGGAAAGGTGACCCTGTTCGTGCTGGACGGCATGCAGCGCCGCGAAGATCGCCGACCGCTTGCGGTCCTCGGGATACTTCTTCAGCGCGGCGTCGATTTCTTCCCGGACGTGCGGGGACAGAGTGGCCTTGTCTGCGTTCATCAGCGATCAATCTCCCCGAAGACGATGTCGAGCGTACCGATGACCGACACCAGGTCAGCCAGCATGTGGCCGCGGCAGATCTCATCGATGGCAGCCAGGTGAGCGAAGCCGCTGGCTCGAATCTTGATGCGATAGGGCTTGTTGGCGCCGTCGGACACGAGGTAGATGCCGAACTCGCCCTTGGGCTGTTCGACCGCCGCGTACACCTCGCCTTCCGGCACGATGTAACCCTCGGTGGCCAGCTTGAAGTGATGAATGAGCGATTCCATGTCGCCCTTCATCTCGACGCGCCGCGGCGGCGTGATCTTGTGATCGTCGAGCATCACCGGGCCCGGGTTGGCGCGCAGCCACTGCACGCACTGCTTGACGATGCGTGCCGACTGGCGCATTTCCTCGACGCGCACCAGGTAACGGTCGTAGCAGTCGCCGTTGGTGCCTACCGGAATGTCGAAATCGACCTGGTCGTACATCGCGTACGGCTGCTTCTTGCGCAGGTCCCAGGCGATGCCCGAACCGCGCAGCATGGGGCCGGAGAAGCCGAGATTGAGCGCACGCTCCGGCGAGACCACGCCGATGCCGACCGTGCGCTGCTTCCAGATGCGGTTGTCGGTGAGCAGCGTCTCGTACTCGTCGACGGCCTTCGGGAAGCGGTCGATGAAGTCCTCGATGAAGTCGAGCAGGGTTCCGGAACGCGCCTCGTTGAGCTTGTCGAGCTCCTTCTTGCTGCGGAACTTCGACGGCTGGTACTGCGGCATGCGGTCCGGCAGGTCGCGGTAGACGCCGCCGGGACGGTAGTAGCTGGCGTGCATGCGCGCGCCGGACACCGCCTCGTACATGTCCATGATGTCTTCGCGCTCGCGGAAGCAGTACAGGAACACCGTCATCGCGCCGATGTCGAGGCCGTGCGCACCCAGCCACATCAGGTGGTTGGTGATGCGGGTCAGCTCGTCGTACATCGTGCGGATCCACAGCGCGCGCGGCGGCGGCGTGATGCCGAGCAGCTTCTCGATCGCCATCACGTAGGCGTGCTCGTTGACCATCATCGACACGTAGTCGAGACGATCCATGTAGCCGATCGACTGGTTGAAGATCCTCTGCTCGGCAAGCTTCTCGGTCGCCCGGTGCAGCAGGCCGATGTGCGGATCGATGGCGCGGATCACCTCGCCTTCCATCTCGAGCACGAGGCGCAGGACGCCGTGGGCCGCAGGGTGCTGCGGCCCGAAGTTCATGGTGTAACCCTGGATGTCACGCATTGCCCGACTTCTCCCTGGAAGTTTGCAGTGCCTCCGGCGCGATGTTGTCCGCCTGGGTCAGCATGCGGTCCATGTAGCGGTGGTCGCGGCGGATGACGCGCGGGACCAGCGTGCGCGGCTCGATGGTGACCGGCTGGTAGACGACACGGCCCTTCTCGGGGTCGTAGCGCACTTCGACATGGCCGCTGATCGGGAAGTCCTTGCGGAACGGATAGCCGACGAAGCCGTAGTCGGTGAGAATCCGGCGCATGTCGGGATGGCCTTCGAAGAGGATGCCGAACATGTCGAACGCCTCGCGTTCGAACCAGTTGGCGGAATTCCAGATGTCGGTCACCGTCGGCACCATCGGCGGCTCGCCGGCGCCGCAGAAGGTCTTCAGGCGCAGGCGCCAGTTGTGCGTGATCGACATCAGGTGATAGACAACCGCGAAGCGGCGATCGTAGTTCGGTTCGGATTTCGGCAGCTCGCGCGCCACGCCGCGGCTGAAGCCGGTGTCGGTGGCGTCTTCCGTCACCCACTCGTCACGGCCGTAGGTGAGGAAGTCCACGCCGCAGAGGTCCATCAGCTGCTCGAAGCGGAAGTCCTCCTCGTCGCGCAGCGCGACGCAGACTTCCCGCAGCTTTCCGGCGGGAACCTCGTAGGAAAGTTCGAACGACAGCGAAGGCAGGCGGGTCAACGTATCGCCGAAACGCGCCTCGACCTTCTCGGCCAGTTTCCTGAGTTTCTCGGACATGCGTCAGCTCTCTACCTGGCGATGGTGTTGGTGCGGCGGATCTTCTTCTGCAGCTGGATCACGCCGAACAGCAGCTGCTCCGCGGTCGGCGGACAGCCCGGGACGTAGACGTCGACGGGCACGATGCGATCGCAGCCGCGCACCACGGAATACGAATAGTGGTAATAGCCGCCGCCGTTGGCGCAGGAACCCATCGAAATGACCCAGCGCGGCTCGGCCATCTGGTCATAGACCTTGCGCAGCGGCGGCGCCATCTTGTTGACCAGCGTACCGGCGACGATCATGACGTCGGACTGGCGCGGGCTCGGACGGAAGATGATGCCAAAGCGGTCCTGGTCGTAGCGCGACGCACCGACATGCATCATCTCGACGGCGCAGCAGGCCAGGCCGAAGGTCACCGGCCACAGCGAACCGGTCCGCGCCCAGTTGACGACGTTGTCGATGCTGGTGACGACCCAGCCCTTGTTGAGTTCGCCTTCTACTCCCATTCGAGTGCTCCTTTCTTCCACTCGTAGATGAAGCCGATCACGAGTACACCCAGGAAGATGGCCATGGCCAGGAATCCGAACAGGCCGATGTGGTCGAGCGACACGGCCCAGGGAAACAGGAACGCAATCTCGAGATCGAAAATGATGAACAGGATGGCAACGAGGTAGTACCGGACGTCGAAGCGCATGCGTGCGTCCTCGAAGGCTTCGAAGCCGCACTCGTACGGCGATGCCTTCTCCGCGTCCATCCTGCCGCGCGACGCCCAGCGACCGATGGTGAGGCCGACGCCGATGAGCACAATGCCGAGACCAAGAGATGCAAGGAGAAATACGAGAACGGGAACGTAGTTTTGCAGCATTTGCGGACGCGCCCCTGTGGCTGCCGGAAAGTCCGGAATTCTAACGCAAAAACGGGGACCTACTGTTGGTCCCCTTCCTTTGTTTCCCCCAACCACTCTCGCGAGCGGCTTCAAACGTTATGTAATCAGGATTGTTTGGTGCGGATGGAGAGACTCGAACTCTCACGCCTTTCGGCACCACCCCCTCAAGATGGCGTGTCTACCAATTCCACCACATCCGCTTTGATCGTCGGTCCTTGCGACCGCGTTGCGATGACTTACTCGTCGTCGCTCGCCGGCGGCGTGTCTTCCGCCGGCGTCGTTGCCTCGTCTTCCTCCGCCGGCAATGCGACCGGCGGCAGCTCGTCAGCTTCCTGTTGCTGGACATCCATGACGGACTCGCTGTCCATCACGCTGGAAGAAGGCGCCCGCTGTTCACGAGACAGATAGGCGAGCGTGCAGCTGGTGATGAAGAACAGGATCGCCAGCCACTTGGTCATGCGGCTCAGGAACGACGCCGAGCCCTGCGCACCGAACACCGTCGACGACGCGCCGCTGCCGAAGGCAGCGCCTGCGTCGGCGCCCTTGCCGTGCTGCAGGAGAATGAGGCTGATCAGCGCCAGCGCCAGAACGACATGAATCAGCAGTACGATCGTCGTAAGCATGCGTCTCGATTTCCCTTGGCCTCTTTATTATTCCGCCGCGCGGACAATGCTCAGGAACTGCTCCGCCTCGAGCGAAGCACCACCGATGAGCCCACCATCGATATCCGGCATTGCGAAAAGCTCAGCGGCGTTCGAGGCCTTCACGCTGCCGCCATAAAGAAGCCGTATCGAGTCAGCAATTGTAACATTCTCCGCCGCGAGAATGTCACGAATTTCCCGGTGCACTTCCTGCGCCTGGTCGGGGCTGGCGGTGCGACCGGTACCGATGGCCCACACCGGTTCGTAGGCAATTACCGCATTCGCAAACGCATCGATGCCCGCCGCGTTCAATACCGCGGTGAGCTGGCGGCGGATCACCTCGACGGTGGTTCCGCTCTCGCGCTCTTCCAGCGTCTCGCCCACGCAAAGCACCGGCACGAGTTCGTTCCGGATGGCCGCCATGAACTTGCGCGCCACCAGCGCATCGTCCTCGTGATACAGCGAGCGACGCTCGGAGTGACCGACGATGACGTAGCTGCAGTCGTAGTCGCGCAGCATCGCGCCGCTGATCTCGCCGGTGAAGGCGCCGGCGTCCTCCGCGCACAGTGACTGCGCGCCGAGGCGGATGTCGCTTTCGCGCAGCAGGCGCTGCGCGTCGGCAAGATGAACGAACGGAGGACACACCAGGACTTCGGCCGTGGCGCCGTCTTCCAGTCCCTGCACGAGCGCGCGCAGCAGCTCCGCTGCCGATTCCCGCGTCCCGTTCATTTTCCAGTTGCCAGCTACCAGAGGCTTGCGCATGCGTATGACCCCGGATTCAGAAAGCGCGCAAGGTTAACGACAGTGCGCAGGAAAATCAATTTGAAATGGTGGCGCCGGCGGGCTGTGCCGCGGCGCTCTGCACGGCCGCGGCGATCTCTTCGGCCAGCCGCGAGACGAGCGCGGCGTCGGCGCCTTCGACCATGACGCGAACGACAGGCTCGGTGCCCGATGGCCGCAGCAGCACGCGGCCCGCGCCTTTCAGTTCGGCCTCGGCGGCGCGCACCGCGGCGGTCACCAGCGGATGATCCAGCGGCGGCCGCTCGGCAAGGCGGACGTTGACCAGGCGCTGCGGATACTTTTCGAGCCCCCGGACGCAGTCGGCGAGCGTGCAGCTGCGGGTTGCCAGCACTTCCAGCACCTGCAAGGCGGCGACCAGCCCGTCGCCGGTAGTGGACTTGTCCAGGCAGATGAGGTGCCCCGATCCCTCGCCGCCCAGCTCGCCGCCCTGTTGCTGCAGCAGCTCCAGCACGTGGCGGTCGCCGACCTTGGCGCGGAAGAACCCGATGCCCGCCGCCTGCAAGGCCTGCTCGACGGCAAGATTGGTCATCACCGTTCCCACCACGGGACCGTTCAGCGTGCCGGCCGCATGCCGGTGCCGGGCGATGACGTACAACAGGTCGTCGCCGTCATACACGCGCCCCGCCGCGTCCACCATCTGCACGCGATCACCGTCGCCGTCGAGTGCAACGCCGACGTCCGCCCCGCTGTCGCGCACCAGGGCGACCAGCGCCTCCATGTGCGTGGAGCCGACATCACGGTTGATGTTCAGGCCGTCCGGCGTCACGCCCACGGTCACCACGTCCGCACCCAGCGAGCGCAGCAGCTCCGGTCCGACGACGTAACCGGCGCCGTTCGCGCCATCGAAGGCGATCTTCATGCCGGCCAGGGAAACATCCGCCGCGATGGTCTGCCGGCAATACGCGATGTAACGCGCATGCGCGTCCGTGACGCGCCGGGCGCGGCCGAGCTCGGCCGAGTCGCGCGTCTCGAAGGGTTCCGCCAGCTGTTCCTCGATGGCGGCTTCGACGCTGTCCGGCAGCTTGTAGCCGTCGCCGGAGAAGAACTTGATGCCGTTGTCGAAATAGGGATTGTGCGAAGCGCTGATTACCACGCCGGCCTGCGCACCGAGCTCCTTGACCAGCCTGGCGACCGCCGGTGTCGGCACCGGCCCGAGCAGGCCGACGTCCACGCCCGCCGCGGAGAAGCCGGCTTCCAGCGCGGACTCGAACATGTAACCGGAAACGCGCGTGTCCTTGCCGATCAGCACCAGCGGCCGTTCGCCGTCATCACGCCGCGCCGCCAGCACGCAACCCGCGGCCCAGCCGAGGCGCAGCACGAAGTCGGGCGTCATCGGCGCCTCGCCCACGCGGCCGCGAATGCCATCGGTGCCGAAATACTTCCTGCTCATCGATTCTTTCCCCTTCCCTTCAGGCCGCGGCAACCGCGGCATTCACTCGCAGGGCGTCGCGCGTGGCCGCGACGTCGTGCACGCGCACGACCGCGGCGCCCTTCTGCGCGGCCAGCATGGCGGCGGCCACGCTGCCCGGCGTACGCTCGCCGACCGGCCTGCCGGTGATGGCGCCGATCATGGACTTGCGTGACATGCCGACCAGCACCGGGTAGCCGGTCGCGACCAGCACGTCGAGATGACGCAGCAATGCGAGGTTGTGTTCCAGCGTCTTGCCGAAGCCGAAGCCCGGGTCGATATGAATGTTCTCGCGCGCAAGCCCGGCGCGCTCCAGTTCCGCCGCGCGCTGGACAAGGAAGTCGCGTACCTCAGTGACGACGTCATCGTAGTGTGGAGCCACCTGCATGGTGCGCGGCTCGCCCTGCATGTGCATGACGCACACCGGCAGGCCGAGCCCGGCCGCGACCTCGACCGCGCCCGGTGCGCGGAACGCGTTCACGTCATTGAGGAAACGTGCGCCGGCAGCCGCCGCCGCCCGCATCACTTCCGGCTTGGTGGTGTCGACCGACACCGGCCGGTCGATGCGCGCCACCAGCGCTTCGACCAGCGGGATCACGCGGCGCAGCTCTTCCTGCAGCGGCACGCCCTCCGAGCCGGGGCGGGTCGACTCGCCGCCGATGTCGATGATGTCGGCGCCTTCTTCCACGAGCTGCAGGGCGTGATCGATGGCGGCGGAAAGGTCGTTGAACCGCCCGCCGTCGGAGAAACTGTCCGGCGTGACATTGACGATCCCCATGATGCGGGGCATGGCTGGCACTGGGTATTCCTCCTCCATGGCGCAATTATGCCGGAAAAAGAAAAACGCCCGGACCCGGTGCTTGCCGGATGCGGGCGATTCTCTTCAACGGTTCCTGCGATCAGTGCTGGCTGGCAGGGTTGCCGAGCGCGTCATCACCCTTCGGCCGGGACTTGCCGGCCTCGGGAGCCACCTCGGCGCCGGTGCCGCCAGGGCCGCCGGAGTCGGACCAGCCGGCTGGCGGGCGCGGCTCGCGGCCGGCCATGATGTCGTTGATCTGCTCGGTATCGATGGTCTCGTACTTGATCAAGGCCTCGGCCATCAGGTTGAGCTTGTCGGCATTCTGCCGCAGGATCTCCGCCGCACGCTGGTAGTTGCGATCGATGATGGCGCGCACTTCCTCGTCGATGTCCCGCTGCGTCATGCTGGAGACCTGCGAATGCCGCGTGACCGAATGGCCCAGGAACACCTCGCCCTCGTCCTCGCCGTACGCCAGCGGTCCCATCTTCTCGGACAGGCCCCACCTGGTGACCATGTTGCGCGCGATCTGCGTGGCGCGCTCGATGTCGTTGGATGCACCGGTGGTCACCGCATCCGGGCCGAAGACCTGTTCCTCGGCGATGCGGCCGCCGAACAGCGAGCAGATCTGGCTTTCCAGGCGTCGCTTGGAATAGCTGTAGCGGTCTTCCTCGGGCAGGAACATGGTCACGCCCAGCGCCCTGCCGCGCGGAATGATCGACACCTTGTATACGGGGTCGTGATCCGGCACCGACAGGCCGACGATGGCATGCCCCGCCTCGTGGAATGCGGTAAGCCGCTTCTCCTCTTCCGACATGACCATGGAGCGGCGTTCGGCGCCCATCATGATCTTGTCCTTGGCCTTCTCCAGCTCTTCCATGCCGACCGCCTTGCGATTGGCGCGTGCCGCGAACAGCGCCGCCTCGTTCACCAGGTTGGCCAGATCCGCGCCGGAGAAGCCCGGGGTGCCGCGGGCGATCACGGAAGCCTTGACGTCATCGAGGGTGGGCACCTTGCGCAGGTGCACCTTGAGAATCTGCTCGCGGCCGCGCACGTCCGGCAGCGGCACCACCACCTGGCGATCGAAGCGGCCCGGGCGCAGCAGCGCCGGGTCGAGCACGTCGGGGCGGTTGGTGGCGGCGATGATGATCACGCCCTCGTTGCCCTCGAAGCCGTCCATCTCGACGAGCAGCTGGTTCAGCGTCTGCTCGCGCTCGTCATGGCCGCCGCCGAGGCCCGCGCCGCGGTGCCGGCCGACGGCATCGATCTCGTCGATGAAGATGATGCAGGGCGCATGCTTCTTCGCCTGCTCGAACATGTCGCGCACGCGCGAGGCGCCGACGCCGACGAACATCTCGACGAAATCGGAACCGGAAATGGTGAAGAACGGCACCTTGGCTTCGCCGGCGATGGCGCGGGCGAGCAGGGTCTTGCCGGTGCCCGGCGGGCCGACCATCAGCACGCCCTTGGGAATCTTGCCGCCGAGGCGCTGGAACTTGCCCGGGTCGCGCAGGAACTCCACCAGCTCGACCACTTCTTCCTTGGCCTCGTCGCAGCCGGCGACGTCATTGAAGGTCACCTTGACCTGGTCCTCGCCGAGCATGCGGGCGCGCGACTTGCCGAAGGACATGGCGCCGCGGCTGCCGCCGCCGCCCTGCATCTGCCGCATGAAATATATCCACACGCCGATCAGCAGCAGGAACGGGAACCAGGAGACGAAGATCTGCATCAGCAGCGACTGCCGCTCCGGCTCCTTGGCCTCGATGCGCACATTGGACTTGCGCAGCTCGCCGATCAGCGCGGTGTTGTCGGTCTCGGGGCTTTGCGTGGTGAAGTCGCGCCCGTCATCGAAGCTGCCCTGGATGGTGCGGCCCTGGAAGGTCACCTGGGAAACGTTGCCGCGCTCCACCTGCGCCAGGAAATCGGAATAGGCGATCGGCTCCGGCTGGCCGCCGCGGGTGCCAAAATTGTTGAACACCGACAGCAGCAGCAGAATGACAATGGCCCAGAGAATCAGATTGCGGGCTGTTTCGTTCAAGGAGGAAACCTCGCCTTTGCAGCAGAAAACGCCTGTGGCTGGATACTATAACACCCGCCGCCTCACCTCAGGCCCGAGGCAAGCAGGTAGGTTTCGCGGCTTCGCGACCGCGAGGCCTTCGGTTTCCTTACCGTGACCTTCGCAAAGCGCAGCCGCAGCCGGCGCAGGAATTCGTCGAATCCCTCGCCCTGGAAGACTTTGACCAGGAAAACGCCGCCGGGTTTCAGCACCTGTTCCGCCAGGTCCAGCGCAAGCTCCGCGAGATACATCGCCTTCGGCTGGTCGATGGCGTCCATGCCGCTCATATTGGGCGCCATGTCGGACATTACAAGGTCTACCCGGTGGCCTGTCGCGTCGAGAAGACGCCCGAGGGGTTCCTCCTCAGTGAAGTCGCCCTGCAGGAACTCGACGCCCTCGATCGGTTCCATGTCGAGGATGTCGAGCGCGATGATCCGGCCCTTGCCCTTCAGTTTGCGCGCGCAATACTGGCTCCAGCCGCCGGGCGCCGCGCCGAGATCGACGATGGTCATGCCCGGCCGGATCAGCCTGTCCTTCTGGTCGATTTCCTCGAGCTTGAACACCGCGCGCGAGCGCCAGCCTTCGGCCTGCGCCCGGCGCACGTACTCGTCGGAAAAATGTTCGTCGAGCCAGCGCGCGCTGCTCCTGGAGCGTTTCGCCATTCCAATCGCCGTGCTAGTCTACGCGCCCGTTTGCCGGCGCCGCATTGAATCCATCATGACGAATCCGAAACTCAACGAAAAGCAACGCAAGTTCCTGCGCGGGCTCGCGCATGACCTCAATGTCGTGGTGCAGACCGGGGCCGCGGGCCTCAGCGAGGCGGTGCTCGCCGAGATCGACGGCGCGCTCACCGCCCACGAGCTAATCAAGGTGCGTTTCATCGCCGCCGAGCGCAGCGATCGCGACGCGATGGTCGAGCATTGCTGCGAGCAGCTCGATGCGCTGCTAATCCAGCGGGTGGGGCACGTGGCGACGCTGTTCCGCCGCAACGCGAAGAAGCCGAAGATCGAGCTGCCGAAGAAATAGGCACGGCGGCCGCGGCCGCCGCCCTGCCCTAGACGTACTTCACTTCCAGGATTTCGTACGACTTCACCCCGCCCGGCGTCTGGATATCCACCACGTCGCCCTCCTCCTTGCCGATCAGACCGCGGGCGATGGGCGAGTTGATGTTCAGCAGCCCCTGCTTGATGTCGGCCTCGTCCTCGCCGACGATCTGGTAGGTCACCTCGCTGCCGTCGGCTTCATCCGAGAGCACCACGGTGGCGCCGAAGATCACCTTGCCGTTCGCGTTCAGCTGCGTGACGTCGATGATCTCGGCGTTGGAAAGCTTGGCCTCGATTTCCTTGATGCGCCCCTCGATGAAGCTCTGCTGCTCGCGCGCGGCGTGATACTCGGCGTTCTCCTTGAGATCGCCGTGGGCGCGCGCCTCGGCAATCGCCTCGATCACCTTCGGACGATCCACGCTCTTGAGACGCTTGAGTTCCTCGCGGAGCTTCTCCGCCCCGCGCACAGTCAGCGGCACCTTGTTCATTGCGCAAACTCCTGATGCAGGTCCTGCAGCCGGTTCACCGACGCGCTGTCGATGTGGTCCATCGCAATCGTCGTTGCCTTCGCTGCCGCGATGGTCGTGTAGTACGTCACCTTGTGATGCAGGGCCTCCCGGCGAATCGAGTACGACTCGAGGATGGCCTGCTTGCCTTCCGTGGTGTTGACGATCAGTGACACTTCATCGTTCTTGATCATGTCCACGACGTGCGGGCGGCCTTCGCGCACCTTGTTCACGCCGCGGCACTCGATGCCGGCACGGCGGATCGCTTCGGCGGTGCCGTGCGTGGCGACGAGCTCGAAGCCGCGTGCCACCAGCACGCGGGCGAGATCCACCGCGGCGGCCTTGTCCTGGTCGCGCACCGACAACAGCGCCACGCCGCCCGTCGGCAGCGCCACGCCGGAGGCGAGCTGCGCCTTGGCATAGGCTTCGCCGAAGCTCTCGCCCACGCCCATGACCTCGCCGGTGGACTTCATTTCCGGGCCGAGAATGGGATCGACGCCGGGGAACTTGATGAACGGGAACACCGCTTCCTTCACCGAGAAGTAGCCAGGCACGCGCTCCTCGGTGACGCCTTGCGCCCTGAGCGTGCGGCCGACCATGGTGCGCGCGGCGATCTTGGCGAGCGGCAGGCCGGTCGCCTTGGAAACGAACGGCACGGTGCGCGAGGCGCGCGGGTTCACTTCGAGCACGAAGATTTCCTCGCCGCGGATCGCGAACTGCGTGTTCATCAGGCCGACCACGTTCAGGGCGCGCGCCATCGCGCGGGTCTGGTTCTTGATCTCCTCGACGATGTGCGGCGCCAGCGTTGCCGGCGGCAGCGAGCAGCTGGAATCGCCGGAATGCACGCCGGCCTGCTCGATGTGTTCCATGACGCCGCCGATCAGCACTTCCTCGCCGTCGCAGATGCAGTCGACATCGACTTCCACCGCTTCATCGAGAAAGCGGTCCAGCAGCACCGGCGACTTGTTCGACACCTTCACCGCGTCGGTCATGTAGCGCAGCAGGTCTTCCTCGCTGAACACCACTTCCATCGCTCGCCCGCCGAGCACGTAGGACGGCCGCACCACCAGCGGGAAGCCGATTTCGCGGGACAGTTCCACCGCCTGCTGCTCGGAGCGCGCGGTGCGGTTCGGCGGCTGCTTGAGACCCAGCTTGCTGATCAGCTGCTGGAAGCGCTCGCGGTCCTCGGCGAGGTCGATGGAATCCGGCGTGGTGCCAATGATGGGCGCACCGGCCGCTTCCAGGTCGCGGGCCAGCTTCAGCGGCGTCTGGCCGCCGTACTGCACGATCACGCCCCTGGGATTTTCCTTGTCGACGATCTCCAGCACGTCCTCCAGCGTCAACGGCTCGAAGTACAGGCGGTCGGAAGTGTCGTAGTCGGTGGAAACCGTTTCCGGGTTGCAGTTGATCATGATGGTTTCATAACCATCCTCGCGCATGGCGAGCGCGGCGTGCACGCAGCAGTAATCGAACTCGATGCCCTGGCCGATGCGGTTCGGCCCGCCGCCCAGCACGATGATCTTCTCGCGGTCCGTCGGCTCGGCCTCGCATTCCTCTTCGTACGTCGAATACATGTATGCGGTGGAGGACGGGAACTCGGCGGCGCAGGAATCGACGCGCTTGTAGACAGGACGCACGCCGAGACGATGGCGCAGGGCGCGGATCTCGCCCTCTTCCACGCCGAGCAGCGTCGCAAGACGCGAGTCGGCAAAGCCCATGCGCTTGAGTTCGCGCAGGCGCGGCCCGGTCAGCGACTCGATGCCCTCCTCCAGCAGTTCCTTCTCGGCAAGGATGATCTCCTCGATCTGCGCCAGGAACCACGGATCGATCTTCGTCAGCTCGTGCACGTCCTCGACGCTGTATCCCGCGCGGAAGGCGTCGCCCACGTACCACAGCCGCTCGGGACCGGGGTAATGCAATTCGTTGCGCAAGCGGTCGCGGCTCTCGTCGCTCTCGAACTCGGCGAGCATTTCATTGAAGCCGTCGGTGCCGGTCTCCAGGCTGCGCAGCGCCTTCTGCAGCGACTCCTGGAAGGTGCGGCCGATGGCCATGGCCTCGCCCACCGACTTCATCTGCGTGGTGAGCTTGCGGTTCGCCTGCGGGAACTTCTCGAAGGTGAAGCGCGGCACCTTGGTGACCACGTAATCGATCGACGGCTCGAACGACGCCGGCGTGAGCCCGCCAGTGATGTCGTTCTTCAGTTCATCGAGGGTGTAGCCAACCGCGAGCTTGGCGGCGACCTTGGCAATCGGGAAGCCGGTGGCCTTGGAAGCCAGCGCCGAGGAGCGCGACACCCGCGGATTCATCTCGATGATGATCATGCGGCCGTCCGCGGGATTGATCGCGAACTGCACGTTCGAGCCGCCGGTCTCGACGCCGATCTTGCGCAGCACCGCGATCGAGGCGTTGCGCATGATCTGGTATTCCTTGTCGGTGAGCGTCTGCGCCGGCGCGACGGTGATGGAATCGCCGGTATGCACGCCCATCGGATCGAGGTTCTCGATGGAGCAGACAATGATGCAGTTGTCGTTGCGGTCGCGCACCACCTCCATCTCGTACTCTTTCCAGCCGAGCACCGATTCCTCGATCAGCAGCTCGTTGGTCGGCGACAGGTCCAGGCCGCGCTCGCAGATCTCGATGAATTCCTCGCGGTTGTAGGCGATGCCGCCGCCGGAGCCGCCCATGGTGAACGACGGCCGGATGATGGTCGGGAAGCCGATCTCCGCCTGCACGGCGAGCGCCTCTTCCATCGAATGCGCCAGCCCCGCGCGCGGCGTGTCGAGGCCGATCTCGGTCATCGCCTTGCGGAAACGGTCGCGGTCCTCGGCCATGTCGATGGCATCGCGCGAGGCGCCGATCATCTCCACGCCGTACTTGTCGAGCACGCCCTCACGCACCAGATCGAGCGCGCAGTTCAGCGCGGTCTGTCCGCCCATGGTCGGCAGCAGCGCATCGGGGCGCTCCTTCTCGATGATGCGCGCGACGTGCTGCCAGTGAATCGGTTCGATGTAGACCGCGTCGGCGACTTCCGGGTCGGTCATGATGGTCGCCGGGTTGGAGTTGACCAGGATGACGCGGTAGCCCTCCTCGCGCAGCGCCTTGCAGGCCTGGGTGCCGGAGTAGTCGAACTCCGCCGCCTGCCCGATCACGATGGGACCGGCGCCGATGATGAGGATGCTTTGTATGTCGCTTCTTTTAGGCATGTTCTTCTGACCATGCGCGCCCGGGAAGGCGCGTTCCGTTCATGCTGATGAATGCTGGCTTCAGGCCGTGGCCGTGGACGAGGAACCGGCGTGCGCCTCCATGTCGCGCATGAAGCGCTCGAACAGCGGCAGCACGTCGTGCGGTCCCGGGCTTGCCTCGGGGTGGCCCTGGAAACTGAACGCCGGGCGGTCCGTGAGCGCGATGCCCTGCAGGCTGCCGTCGAACAGCGAGCGGTGCGTGGCGCGGGCATTCGTCGGCAGCGTCTTCTCGTCCACCGCGAAGCCGTGGTTCTGGCTGGTGATCATGACCCGGCCGGTATCGAGATCGATCACCGGGTGGTTGGCGCCGTGATGACCGAAGGTCATCTTCACGGTCTTCGCGCCCACCGCGAGGCCAAGCAACTGGTTGCCGAGGCAGATGCCGAACACCGGGATGCGCGCCTCCAGCAGGCGGCGCGTCGCCTCGATGGCGTAATCGCAGGCGGCCGGATCGCCGGGACCGTTGGCGAGCAGCACGCCGTGCGGCTTCATCGCCAGCACCTCTTCGGCCGGCGTCTTCGCCGGCACCACTGTCACCCGGCAGCCCAGGTCGGCAAGAATGCGAAGGATGTTGAACTTGACGCCGTAGTCATAGACCACGACATGGAAGCGGTCGCCACGGCCCCGCGGATAGCGGTCGCCATCCAGCGTCCAGCAGGCATCGGTCCATTCATAGGCCTTGCTCACCGACACCACCTGGGCGAGATCGGCGCCGGCCAGGCCCGGGAAGGCGCGCGCCGTTTCCAGCGCGGCGGCCTCGTCGATGTTGCCGGCGAGAATGCAGCCGTTCTGCGCGCCCTTCTCGCGCAGCAGGCGGGTCAGGCGACGGGTGTCGACGCCGCCGATGCCGACGACATCGTGCTCGCGAAGGTATTCCGGCAGCGACTGCCGGGCGCGCCAGTTCGAATGCAGGCGCGGCACGTCGCGCACGATCAGCCCGGCGACCGCCACCGAGGCGGCCTCGACGTCCAGCGCGTTCACGCCGGTATTGCCGATGTGCGGATAGGTGAAGGTGACGATCTGCTGGCGGTAGGAAAGATCGGTGAGTATCTCCTGGTAGCCGGTCATGGCAGTGTTGAACACCACCTCTCCCACCGTGACGCCATCGGCGCCGATGGATGTTCCCCGAAACACGCTGCCGTCCTCGAGCACGAGGATGGCGGGTTTGAACTCGGCCGGCTTGCCCAAGTTGACCTCCATAACGTTGTCGCGAACACGGGGCCGTTGCGGGCAACGGCAGGACCGGGCGAAAAGCGGGTGATGAACCCCGTTTCCGACGCGCTGCCGCCTGGTACGCGATATCCCGGTCAGCCGGGATCAGGCCCCGCGCGCATGCGAAAAGCGGGATGGATCGTCGATCCGTCCCGCTTCCGGAAAAATGCGAAGAATGGCGCGAATTCTACTGAAGGCGCCGTTCGCTGTCCACGCCGCGCAGGGCTCCTGGCATCAGAACCCAAGCACCTCGGCCATGCCGTACAGGCCCGGTTCGCGCCCCTGCAGCCAGTGCGCGGCGCGCAGCGCGCCGGCGGCGAAGGCATCACGGCCGAACGCGGTATGTCCGAGGCGCAGCTCCTCGCCGGCGGCGATCAGCCGCACGTCGTGCTCGCCGACGATCTCGCCGCCGCGCAGGCTGTGCATGCCGATCCGCCCCGGGACGCGCTCGCCGGTCTGTCCCTCGCGGCCGCAGTCCATCAGCTCCGCGAGTTCACGCCCGCGTGCCCGCGCCAGCACCTCGCCGAGCGCGAGCGCCGTGCCGGAAGGCGCGTCCACCTTGTGGCGATGGTGAGCCTCGACGATCTCGGCGTCGTAATCCTCGCCCAGGCGGCGGGCGACTTCGTCCAGCGCGCGCAGCAACAGGTTCACGCCCACGCTCATGTTCGGCGCCCACACCACGGGAATGCGGTCAGCCGCGCGTTCGAGCGTGGCGCGGTCGCCGGACGAAAGACCGGTGGTGCCGCTGACCAGGGCACGGCCCTCGGCCGCGCAGATGCCGGCCGCCTCGACGGCGGTGGCCGGGCGGGTGAAATCGATCGCGACATCGGCGGCGCGGATCACTGCGGCAAGATCACTTGCCACCCGTACGCCGCAGGTCCCGCGGCCAAGCAGCGTGGCCGCGTCCACGCCGTCAGCGACGCTGCCGGGCCGCACCCAGGCGCCGGCCAGCCGGAAGCGCGCGTCATCGAGCGCAAGCCGCATGATGGCGCGGCCCATGCGGCCGCTGGCGCCAAGCACGGCAATTCGGATCGGATCGGGCATTGCTCCCCCGCGGCGTGTGTTGGTGGGAATTCGTCGGTGGGAAGGTTACCGGTTTTGCAGCGCTGCAGTAACGGGGCGCGGCAGGCCCCGTCATCAGGATTTCATGCCGTCAAAGAACGCCTTCACCCCATCCAGCCACGAGGACTTGCGCGGGTTGTGGCGCTTGCCGCCGGACTCCAGCGACTCCTCGAACTGCCTGAGCAGCTCCTTCTGCTCGCGGGTGAGGTTCACGGGCGTCTCCACCACGATGTGGCAGAGCATGTCGCCGGTGACCTGGCTGCGCACCGATTTGACGCCCTTGCCGCGCAGGCGGAACTGCTTGCCGCCCTGGGTTTCCGGCGGAATCTTCAGCGTCACGCGGCCGTCCAGCGTCGGCACCTCCACCTCGCCGCCGAGCGCGGCCGTGGTGAAGCTGACCGGCACATCGCAATGCAGGTCGCTGCCCTCGCGGCGGAAGATCGGATGCGGCCGGACCCGCACTTCCACGTACAGGTCGCCCGGCGGACCGCCATTCTGTCCCGCCTCGCCTTCGCCGGTGAGGCGAATGCGGTCGCCGGTGTCCACGCCGGCGGGAATCTTCACCGACAGGGTGCGGACTTCCTGCTTGCGGCCGCGGCCGCCGCAGTCCGGGCACGGTTCCGTGATCACGGTGCCGGCGCCATGGCACTCGGGGCAGGTCTGCTGGATGGAGAAGAAACCCTGCTGCATGCGGACCTGGCCGGCGCCGCCGCAGGTGCCGCAGGTCTGCGGCGCGCTGCCGGCGCGCGCGCCCGAGCCGCCGCAACTGTTGCAGGCGGCCATGCGCGGCACGCGGATCTCGACGGTGTCGCCGAAGACCGCCTGTTCCAGGTCGAGCATCATTTCGTAACGCAGATCGGCGCCGCGGAAGACGCGCCGTCCGCTCCGGCGGCCACCGCTGCCGAAGATGTCGCCGAAGATGTCCCCGAAAATGTCGCCAAAGTCGGCGCCGCCGAACCCGCCACGGCCGAAACCGCCGGCGGCGGGATCGAAACCGGCATGGCCGAACTGGTCATAGGCGGAACGCTTCTGCGGGTCGGAAAGCACTTCATAGGCTTCCTTGACCTCCTTGAAGTGCGCCTCCGCTTCCTTGTCCCCCGGGTTGCGGTCCGGGTGATACTTCATGGCAAGACGCCGGTATGCCTTCTTCAGTTCGGCATCCGACGCGTTGCGCTCTACACCCAGAACCTCGTAGTAGTCCCGTTTGCTCATCGGTCGTCGTGAGAGGTGAAACGTGAGACGTGAGACGATGTCTCACGCGCGTCCCACGCTTCAGCTCCTCTGTCCCCTTGCTCGGTTTCAACAATGACGGCAGCCGCTTCACTGCGGCTGCCGCCGTCTCACGTCTCTCGTTTCACGTCTTGCGACATCACTTCTTCTCGTCCTTGACTTCCTCGAACTCGGCGTCGACGACGTCGTCGTCACCGGCCTGCTGCTCGCTTCCGCCGCCGGCCTGCTCGCCGGCCTGGGAGTACATCTTCTCGGCCAGCTTGTGCGAAGCCTGCGCAAGCGCCTGCATCTTCTGGTCGATGGCGTCCTTGTCGTCACCCTTCATGACCTCGCGCAGGTCGGCGATGGCCTTCTCGATGTTTTCCTTCTCGCCGGCCTCGAGCTTGTCGCCGTATTCCTTCAGCGACTTCTCGGTAGCGTGGATCAGGCTGTCCGCCTGGTTGCGGGCGTCGACCAGCGCGCGGGCCTTGCGGTCCTCCTCGGCGTGCGCCTCGGCGTCGCGGATCATCTTCTCGATCTCCTCGTCGGACAGGCCGGAGGAAGCCTTGATGGTGATCTTCTGCTCCTTGCCGGTGGCCTTGTCCTTCGCCGAGACGTGCAGGATGCCGTTGGCGTCGATGTCGAAG
>Ga0207873_1000515_pt1 | contig 41881 bp, 38 predicted proteins | sample BGWIniCompost_FD_187373 | JGI IMG/M metagenome (GOLD analysis project Ga0207873, IMG submission 187373) | Cellulose adapted compost microbial communities from Newby Island Compost Facility, Milpitas, CA, USA - BGW Initial Compost (SPAdes)... ... | reverse complement strand
GCAGCATCAGCAACGGAATCGCATCGCGTTCCTTGCTGCGAGCATGCACGAAATGGATATGCATCCCGCCGACCCACGCTCGGTAGTGCTCGCCGGCGCCGCAGACGTCATCCGCGCGGTCGACTTCGCGAGAGCACACGACCTGCTCGTTGCGGTCCGGGGCGGCGGGCATAGCCTATCGGGCCAGTCCGTCTGCGACGGCGGGTTGATGATCGATCTTTCGCGGATGCGCGGCATCCGCGTCGACGTAGCCGCGCGCCGTGCACGCGCCGAGCCCGGCGTGCTGCTCGGCGAGCTCGACCGTGAGACGCTGGCCTTCGGCCTTGCGACGCCCGCCGGGACGGTCTCGCATACCGGCATCGCCGGCCTGACGCTCGGCGGAGGATTCGGCAGGATTGCCAGGAAATACGGCTTGACCTGCGACAACCTCGTCGCCGCCGACGTCGTCACGGCCGACGGCCGGCTCGTGCATGCGACCGAAGACGAGAACCCGGACCTCCTCTGGGGCTTGAAAGGCGGCGGCGGCAACTTCGGCATCGTCACGTCGTTCGAGTACCGGCTGCACCGCGTCGACCCGATCATGTACGGCGGCCCGATCCTCTATCCGTTCGCGGCGGCGAGCCGGGTGCTGAAGTTCTTCGCCGATTTCGCCCTCGACGCGCCGGACGAGATGAACGCCGATGCGGCGCTCACGACCGCGCCGAACGGCGAGCGCGTGCTCGCGATCGAGACGTGCTACTGCGGCCCGCTCGCCGAGGCCGAGCGGCACATCGAGCCGCTGCGCCGGGTCGCAAAGCCGCTTCAGGATCTCGCCGCGCCGACGCCCTACGTGGAGCTGCAAGCCTCGCTCGACGAGGCGTATCACCACGGCATCAAGGCCTACGAGCGCTCCGGGTTCTTGCGCCGCATCGAGCCGACGCTCGCCGACGAGGTCATCGAGCACCTTTCCGAGAGCGACCTGTCGACCACGCAGGTGCTCTTCGTCCACCACGGCGGCGCGATCGCACGAGTCGGTCCGGACGCGACGGCGTTCTGGCATCGCGACGCGCGGCACAGCATGCTGATCCAAGGCCACTGGGACGATCCGGCGCAAGGGGAAGCCGTCATGGAATGGGCGCGCTCGACCTGGGCCGCGCTCGAGTCCCGCACGAACGGGTTCTACGTGAACACGATCGCCGAGGACGATCCGCAGCGGCGCGTTCGCGGAACGTACGGCGGCAACTACCCGCGCCTCGTCGCGCTCAAGAACGCGTACGATCCGACGAACCTGTTCCGGCGCAACGCGAACATCGAGCCGACGGTCTGACGTCGCGCGCTCTATCGGCTCCGTTCGGCCCGCCGCGAGCCGACGGCCTCGGGTGCCATCGAGGGCCGGTCCGCAGAAATCGGGCAGGGGGTATGCCGAATCGCGTTTCTCGGTGCTAGAATTGCGCCTCCCGCAAATCGTGGGGCCGTAGCTCAGCTGGGAGAGCGCCGCGTTCGCAATGCGGAGGTCAGGGGTTCGACCCCCCTCGGCTCCACCAATTCTTTCCTAGGCCTCTACCGCGACGTCCGCACGAGAAACCGCGCGCTGCGCCATCTCAGCCGAGCACGGTCACGAGCAGGCGGCGACGATGCGGTGCGGTACGGTGCTCCCACAGGTAGATGCCCTGCCACGTGCCGAGCGCGAGCCGCCCGCCGCGGATCGGAATCGTCAGCTCCGAATGCGTCAGCACGGAGCGCACGTGCGCCGGCATGTCGTCGGGACCTTCGGCGCGGTGCACGAAGCGCGGGTCGCCGTCGGGGACGAGGTCCGCAAGGAACCGCTCGAGATCGCGCCGCACGTCCGGGTCGGCGTTCTCGCAGAGCATCAGCGACGCGCTGGTGTGCACATTGAAGACGTGGCACAAGCCGGTCGTCACGCCGGCTTCGCGCACGATACGCGCGACCTCCTCGGTCACCTCGTACGTGCCGCGCCCCCTCGTCGAGACGGTGATCTCGGTTCCGAACACTGCCTGTCGCCTTCTCGCTGCTCGCGACGCTGGAAGGATTTCTCCGCGGGGCGGATACCCCTACGGTGGAAATCTTACTCCGATGTCGACTCGGCGACCGGCATCACGGCGCGATCGCTCCCGCCGATGCCGCTCGACTCGCTGCCCCGCTCGGTATCGAGCGGCATCCCGAGCGCGTAGCGGAAATGCAGGGTCTTGACCTTGCCGAACCACGGGATCGTGACGACGTAGAGGCTGTCGTACTGGTCCGGGGCGATCTTGACGTGCTTGCTGCCGTGCAGCTCCTCGATCAACGGCGGGATCACGTCGGCGTGCGTCACGATCAGGACGACGTCGCCCTTGTGATCGCGCAGCACCCTCTGCATGAAAGCCTCGACCTGATACGGGTCCGCGGTCGCGACTCTCAGCCCGAGCCGCGACGCGAGCGGATCGGCCGTTTGACGCGTCCGCCGGTCGGCGCTCGCATAGATCGCGTCGACGCCGGCGACGACGTCGACCGATTCGAGGAAATCCGCGAGCAGCTCCGCACGAGCACGCCCGGCCGCGGAAAGCGGCGGATCTCCGCCGGAGTCGGGCACCGTTTCCGCGTGGCGCACGAACAGGAGCGTCGTCGTCGCCTGCGACTCGAAGAACCACGCGAGAACGATCGCGGTGAAGACGAATCCGAGGATCGGAAACGCTCTGGAGCGGCGGCGGCGCGTGCGAGCGGACGGCTGTGCCTTCGGTAGCTCCGCCATCCGCCTCGCCTAGTCCCAGCGCCCTCGCGGCATCGGCCGCTCGCTGACGACGATGTATTCGGCGTGGATCAGCTCGCCGCGAGGCGGGGGGCCCGCAGGCCGCCTCCGCTGCCGCCGGCCGAGCCGGCGCTTCAGCCACCCCATCCGGAGATAAAACGCGATCGCGACGATCGCCGCGGCGCCGAGCAGACCCGACAGGATCACGGCGCCCACCAGGACCGCGCCGACCAGGACGGCGCCGAACACGAGCAACCAGAGCACCTGGAAGAATGCAGAGAAGCCAAGCGCATAGAGACGATTGCTCAAGTTCATGCTCCGATTCTACTCGATGTTCGCACGGCGAGAAGCGCCTCCGTCACAGTGTCGCTAGCCCGTGTCGTCGAGCGGTCGAAAGATTCCATCGAACCACGTGACCCAGCTCCGCGACACGACGTCGAAGGCTTCCATTTTCTGGCGCACGCGTCCGTCGGCGAGCGGCGTCCACGTCGCGCGGAACGCGACGACCTCCTCAGGGGCGACCACCTCGAGCGTGCCTTCCATGTGCATCTCGCCCGCGTCGTTGAGCGCGCCCGTCAGATCGATCAGCGTGCCGCCCGAGCCGACCCACACGTGCCGCCACTGTCCTCGACTTGGAACGAAAAAGCTCAGGCTGGTTCCCCCGGAGCCGCTGATCCGCTCCCAGCGTTCGACGATCGAGCAGCCGCCGTCCTCGCGCGTGATCGTCGCGTAGCCGATCAGCGTCCCGTCGACCGCGCGAACCTCCCAGCGGCCGAGCCAGAAATCGAGCTGCGCCGCCTCGGGGATTCCGAGGCACGGACTGACGCGCCTGCGGACGTTGCGCACGACGCGCTCGAAACGGGCGTCGCCGCGCAGCGGATCGAAATCCGGCGAGCGCTCGAGCAGGGTCGCGGCCCGCGATTCGAAATGGTCGGCCGCCTCGAGCGCCTCGAGCGCGTCGTCACGCCGGCCGAGCGCGAGCAGATTCCGTGCGCGCTCGACCTCGAGCATCGCCTCCGGGGCTCCCGCGGCGCGCGCCTGCTCGAGCGTCTCGAGCGCGCGCTCGTGCCGCCCGAGCTCGCGCTCGGCCTGCGCGATGCGCAGCCAGCTCAGCCCGTCGTCCGGCGAGCTCTCGACGAGCTCGCGGTAAGCGTCGATCGCGTCCTGCCAACGGCCCTGCTCGAACGCGAGGTCCGCCGGATGCGCGAGCGGTTCGGGTTGAGCATGCGCCGAGACGGCGAAAAACGCTGCGAGGGTCGCCAAGATCGAGCGGAATCGAATCGTCCGTGTCATTGCGCATCTCCGTGTTGCGCGTATCCTCGGGTCCCGGCGGTGATCCCGCAAGCTCGGCGTGATCGAGCAGCCTTCACGACGGACAGACGCATCGTGGGCAACGGGCGGCGCGCGGGTCTGCGCGCGGGCCGCGCGCCCAGCTCAAGATCCGATCGACGATGGCACAATAAGCGCCACGGAGAGGTGGCAGAGCGGTCGAATGCGGCGGTCTTGAAAACCGTTGGCCGGTCACCCGGCCCGGGGGTTCGAATCCCTCCCTCTCCGCCAGCCTTCCCGAGAGCGAACAACCACACCGTCCTCGCTCCTTCCGGCGTGGCTCACACGCAACATCTCATGGCACGGAACTTGTAGCGCGCTCGTGAGCGCACGGATGCGCGCGCGACGAGCCGGCTGCCGCAGTTTCCGTCGAGAGGACATGAAGTCCGGCGCTCGGAGACCTGCGAGCACGCGGGAAGGAGAAGCGACATGGCACACGAATCCGTCGGCGGCGCCGTTCGGCGTGCGCTTCGTGCAGGGTCTTGGCGCTACGCATTGGCGGGATTCACGGCACTCGTATCGAGCGGCGTCCACGCCCAACAGCCGGGAGCCCCGCAGACCGAGCGAGGTGAGCTCGAGGAGCTCGTCGTCACCGGCTCGCGAATTGCCCGAGACACCTTCTCGACGCCGGCCCCCGTCACGACGATCGACCGGACGCAGATGCAAGCCGTCGGCGCGACCAACGTCGGCGAGTTTCTGATGCGCATCCCGCAGACGATCTCCGAGGTCAACAGCTCGAACGAAGTCTTCGCGGTGAACGCGTCGGCGCTCCAAGTCACGGCGCTGCGCAATCTAGAAAGCGAGCGCACGCTCGTGCTCTTGAACGGGCAGCGGTTCGTCTCGGGGCTGAATCCGTCCGCGGGCTACGCCGTCGACCTGAATGCGATCCCGACGCACATGATCGAGCGCATCGAGATTCTCACGGGCGGGACCTCCGCCGTTTACGGCTCGGACGCAATCGCGGGCGTCGTCAACATCATCACGCGCACCGATTTCGAGGGCGTCGAGATCTCGAGCCAAGCGTACACGCCGAGCGAAGGCGACCGCGAGCGAGCGGACTTCACGCTGACGGTCGGCTCGAATTTCGACCGCGGCAACGCGTGGGCATCGTTCGGCTTCTCCGACGATCAGGGCATGAAGGCGCGCGACCGCGCCTTCTCGGCGCTCGACATCGCGTACTTTCCCGAAGAGCTCCTCGGCCAAGAGGGATGGCTCTACTTGGGGTCGAGCTTCCCGCCGCAGGGCCGAATCGGAGACTACAACGGCGACGGCACGCCTTTCGTCTTCAACACCGGCGGAGACCCGGCGGCAGGCGACCTGTACAACCGCGCGTCGGCGCGTGATCTCGCGTCGCCCGTGCAGCGGCGCCTCGCGATGGCGGGCGCCCGCTACGACATCGCGGACGGGATCAGCACGTCGCTGACGCTGAACTGGTCGAACGTCGACATCCAGACCGAGTTCGAGCCGTTCCCGCTGGATCTCGTCGACAACGTCTGGGACAACGATCGCGGCGGCACCGGCGGGCTCGACGTCGCGACGTCGCCGCTGCTGCCGGAGCTGCTGCGGCAGAACCTGCTCGCCGACGGGATCACGAATCTCAACGAGTTCGACGTCGGCGACACCGGTCGCCGGCTGAACGAGTTCGGGCCGCGCGGCAGTCAGATCGACCGCACGACGCTGCGCGTCGCGGCCGACCTCGACATCGAGCTCACCGACACGCTCGGCCTCAACGTCTACTCGACGTGGGGCAAAACCGACGTCGAGCAGCTCGACAACGTCGGCATCAACCGCGAACGCGCCGCGCTCGCCATGAACGTCGAGGTCAATCCCGAGACGGGCGAGCTGCAATGCGTCGATCCTACGGCGCGCCTCCTCGGCTGCGTGCCGTTCAACGTCTTCGGCGAGAACACGATCACGCCCGAGGCCGTCGAGTACCTGCGCCTGCCGCAGAGCATCATCGCGGAGGTCGAGCAGCTCGTCGTGGGCGCCGCCGTCTCGGGCGACACGCGATGGGAGCTTCGCGGCGGCGCGGTCGGGTTCGCCGCAGGCGCGGAGTATCGCGAGGAGAAAGGCAGCGAGATCCCGGACCCGGCCGCGCAGACCGGCATCTCGACGTCGAACCGCACGTTCGCGACGGACGGCAAGTACGATGTCACCGAGATTTTCGCGGAGGTCAGGCTGCCCGTGCTCGAGCGCCTGACGTTCGAGGTCGCGGCACGCGCCGGCGATTACTCGACCGTCGGCAGTGTCAGCACGTGGAAGCTCGGCATCGATTCGCCGGCCTTCGAAACTCTCCGCTTCCGGGCGACGCTCTCGAGCTCGGTGCGCGCGCCGAACGTCGCGGACCTCTTCGCCGGCCCCGGCGAGACGTTCGAGACGCTGACGGACCCGTGCAACGGCGTCACCGCGACGACGGCCGGTCGCATCGCCGAGAACTGCCGCTCGATCCCGGCGATCGCGGCCCGAATCGACGAGCTCGGCGTCTTCCAGCTGACGCAGATCGAGGCGCAGAACACCGGAGGATTCGATTTCGGCAACCCGGACGTGCAGGAGGAAACCGCCGACGCGTTCACGCTCGGCCTCGTCTGGACGCCCGACGCGCTGCCGAATTTCTCCCTCGCAGCCGACTGGTACGACATCGAGGTCGACGACGCGATCACGTTCGTGAGCCGGAGCGACACGGCGCTCCGATGCTTCGACGTCGACCCCGCGGACTTCGACCCCGAGTGCGGCGGCAGGCTCGTGCGGGATCCGCGAGCCGGCCCGCTGCTCGAGGTGAACCGCTCGCCGGTCAACGAAGAGCGGCTCGAGACCTCCGGACTCGATCTCGAGCTCGCGTATTTCCGCGAGCTCGGACCCGGCACGCTCGACATGAGCGTGCTCTACAGCTACCTGCGCGAGTTCCTGATCACGGCGCTCGCGACCGGCAGCGTGAACCGCGAGGACGGCGAGATCGAGTTCCCCAAGAACCGCATGCACGTCAACCTGGGTTACTCGCTCGATCGGCTGAGCGTGAACTGGCGGATCAGCGGCATCGACGAGGCCAAGGACAGCAACGAGCCGGGCTTCGAGAACAGCGACATCGCCGGAAATCCGCTCCCGGAAAGCGCCAATACCTGCAGCATGCGCGTCTACAACGACGTCCGGGTCGGATACAGCTTCTCGGAGCGGATCGACGCGTTCCTCGGCGTGAACAATCTCTTCGATCGGAAGCCGTGCATTCTCGGGCAGCTGACGAAGTACGGGGACGTCGGCATCAACACGAACCCGTCGATGTACGACATCGACGGCCGCGCGTTCTACGTGGGCTTCAACGCGAGGCTCTGAGCGTGCCCTTGCGGCTCGCGTGGCGGATCGGCGTCGTGAGCACGGCGCCGACCCGGCGCGCGCCTTTGCGCGGCCGGAAACACCGCACGATGCACTTGCCGTCGACGTACGCGAGCAGGGTACCGTCGCCGGCATCGACGAGATCGACGTGGTGCATGCCGTCGGCGTTCCATCCGCGTCCGCTCGCGACGAGGATCGGGCTTCCCGGAAGCTCGCGCTCTTCGTATCGGCTCGTATCGAGCGCGACGATCTCGAACGCTCGCACCGCGCGGCCGTAATCGACCGCGTCGTCCTGCGCGAACCGCAGCAGGCGATCGCCGACGACCGTGATGCGTCCGCCCGGACGCACGAGGCTCGGGTCGTCCACGGCGAGCGGGCTCGCCGGGTGCTCGGTCCACGTCCCTTCGAGACGCTCGGCGCCGTGCAACGTGAGCTCACGCCGGCCGCGCAGCGCGAACAGCCACCAGCGATCGTCGCGGCGCACGATCGACGGATCGTGATAATCGCCGCGCATCAGCTCGCGCTCGAATCGCCAGCCGTACGGAAACGCTTCGGCGCGATACAGCCGGACGGCGTTCGCGCGGCGCGTTTCCGGGATCATGTAGTGCACGCCGCGGTCGAAGAAAACGTACGGATACGAAAGATGGAACGGCTCGCGAAGCACGATGCGCTCGTAGCGCCACGTGATCCCGTCGGCGCTCGTCGCGAGCCCTATCGCGCCGCGCCGCCTCGCTCGCTCGACGACCTCGACGAACAGATACCACCGTTCCCCGTCGCGCGCGACGAACGGATCGGCCACCGCGGCGGCGTCGACGTCGGTCACGTCCGCAGCGCGGAGCGCCGGCTGGCGCGCACCCGGATGCGGCTCGAGGCGCTCGGGGTCGCCATGCTCCGCGCGGTAGACGGCGACCGACCAGGCGTTGCGTCGATCGATGCTCCACGCGATCCACCATAGCGCGAGCAGCGACAGTGCCAGAATCAAGAGAAGAGTCATCCCGCGGTCCTTGCGGTGGGCCGTGCTCTCGTCATGCCCGTCTTGCCGGACCGCGGTGAATACTTCCCTGTACGCTTCGGGCGCGCCTTCCCTGGCGCGCACGATCCGGCAAGACGGGCATGACGAGAACACGACCGTTTACGCTTGCGGTCGTTCGAAAATGCGGGGGGATCATTCAAGAAGCGCGCCGCGCGGTGCAGCGCTGCTCATCCGCTGCGTACCGTCGACTGCCCGCAATCGGCGCCGTCACCGATTGACCGAAACCGCTGCGCGGAACGCGCTACAGTGTGTCGGACGTCATTGCGCGCCACGCGCTTGCCGATGCTCGATCGCGCCGCGCGCGCGTCGGTGCGCCAACGGAGAACGAGCGATGTCGCAGCTCAGCAAGGTCGATCACGTCACGTACGCCTGCGCGAAAGGCACGATCGAGAAATGGGCGTGGTATCACATCGAAGTCGAGGGCGGCACGCTCGTGACGCGCATCGACGACGTTCGCCCGGACGACCCGGACAGCAGCATGAAGCTCTGGTGTATCGACTACGGAGAATTCGGCATCGCGCTCGTCGAGGGCATCGATCGCCGCCGCAAGTCGCAAGTCACGCGATTCGTCGAGCGGCACGGCGATCATGCGTGTCAGCACGTCGCGTTCGCGTGCCGCGACCTCGACGCTTTTCGACAACGTCTGATCGCTATGGGCGGTCACGCGCGCGGCCGCACGCTGGTCCGGCACGACGGATTCGGCGTCGTGAAGCAGATGTTCGCGAAGGGCTACGCGGAGGGCGATCCGTCCGTGACGGTGTTCCCGGAATACGTCGAACGGCCCGCAGCCGGAGATGCCGCCGCGCGTATCACGTTCTCCGAGCAGGCCGGCCGCGGCTTCTACGAGCAGATCGAGGACGCGGTCGCGGCGGGCGACGAAGAGCCGCTGATCGACTTCGCCGCGATGCCGCCGGACTGGCAGCCGCCGAGGCCCCGCTGAACGGCCGCGTCCTCGTCTCTCGTTGCAGCCAGGGCGAAGGTTCCCGCCGAGATTGTCGGCGCGCCGCATCGAAGCTGCACGACGAACCGCGACGCGTTAGAGTCTGCGCGGCGATCGCGCTTCTCGCGCGGACGCGAACCCGTCGAAAGAACGATCCCATGACCGCTTCCCGCGACCTGTTCCGCATGACGGCGACCGCCCTCGCGGAGCGCCTCGGGCGCCGCGAGATCAGCGCGTTCGAAGTCATCGCTTCGCATCTCGAGCGCATTCGCGACCGCGAACCCCTGATCCGCGCCTGGGCAATCATCGACGCCGACCGAGCGCTCGAGCGCGCCCGCGAGCTCGATCGCGGTCCGATCGTGGGTCCGCTCCACGGCCTGCCGATCGCCGTGAAGGACGTGATCGACACGGCCGACTTCCCCACCGAGCGCGGCTCGCCGATCTATCGCGGCCGGCATCCCGCGGCCGACGCCGCGTGCGTCGACGCGGCGCGCCGCGCCGGCGCGATCGTGCTCGGCAAGAGCGTCACGACGGAGCTTGCGGCCTTCAAGCCGGCCGCGACGGTCAACCCGCGCAACTTCGCGCACACGCCCGGAGGCTCGTCGAGCGGCTCGGCGGCCGCGGTCGCCGACGAGATGGTTCCGCTCGCGTTCGGCACGCAGACGTTCGGCTCGGTGATCCGGCCGGCGAGCTACTGCGGCGTCGTGGGCTACAAGCCGAGCTTCGGAACGATTCCGACGGACGGCGTGCTGCGGCTTGCCGAAAGCCTCGATACGGTCGGCGTCTTCGCGCGAAGCGTCGACGACGCGGCGCTCCTTGCCGGCGTCGCGGCGGGCCGGTCCGATCTCGTCGAGATCGTGCCGCGCACCGCGCCGCCGCGGATCGGCATCTGCCGGACGTACGAGTGGTCCGCCGTCGACGATGCCGGGCGAGATGCGCTCGAGCGCGCGGCGACCGAGCTCGCGCGATCCGGCGCGCGGATCAGGACCGTCGAGCTGCCCGCGCCGTTCGCCGACCTCGGCGCCGCGTGCGAGGACATCTACGGGTTCGAGCTCTCGCGAAACCTCGCCGACGTGCGACGCATGCACGCGGCACTGTTGAGCGACGGTTTCCGCGGCTCGATCGATGCGGGCACGCGCGTCTCGCACGAGCGCTATGCCCGCGCGCAACGCGTCGCGAGCGCCTGCCGGGCCGCGTTCGCCGGCGTGCTCGCGGAGCTCGACGTGCTCTTGACCCCGAGCACGACGGGCGAAGCGCCGCTCGGCCTCGACACGACCGGCAGCCCGATCATGAACCGCAACTTCACGTTGCTGCACGCCCCCGCGGTCAACGTGCCTGCCCTCTCGAGCCCCCGCGGCCTGCCGGTCGGCCTGCAGGTCGTCGGCGGCCTCGGCGATGACCGGCGTGCGCTGTCCGCGGCCAAGTGGATCCACGAGCGGCTCGCAGGGCCCTTGTGACGGTCCGCGCACGCACGTCCGGGCCGTGACCGTCCGCCTTCCCGTGCCGTAATCTATGAGTCCCGCGGCATGAATGGGATGCACGACGGTTATGGCGCTCGACTCGACGGACCTCGATCTCGACCTACGGCACCTCCGGGTCTTCGAAGTGCTCTTGCGTGAGCACAGCCTCACGAGAGCCGCGGAAGTGCTCGGCGTCACGCAGCCCGCGCTCAGCAAGACGCTCGCGGCGCTACGCGCCTATTTCGCCGATCCGCTTTTCGTGCGCGTCGGCCACCGCATGGAGCCGACGACGAAGGCGCTGCAGCTCGGCGGGCCGGTCCGCGAGATCCTCGATCAGCTCACGTCGCTGCGGACCACTCACGTGCCCTTCCATCCGGCCGTGACCGCGCGCACGTTCCGCTTCTCGAGCGTCGATTCGGGCATGATCCGGCAGCTCCCGGCGTTGCTCGACGCGCTCAAGGAGCAGGCGCCGCACGTGCGGCTGCAGATCGTGCCGCTCGATCTCGCGCGCCTCGAGTCGTCGCTCGAATCCGGCTCGCTCGATTTCGCGACCGGATCGTTCCCGGGCTTGAGCAAACGCGTGCGCCGCCAGTTCCTGTGGTCCGTGAGCTACGTCGGCGTCGCGCGCAAGGGACATCCCCGGATCGGCGACAAGCCGTCGTCGAAGGCGTTCGCGGCCGAGCGTCACGTGCTCGTCTACTCGGCCGGCACGGGACACGCACACTTGAGAACGGAGCGCGCGCTCGAGAAAGCGCTGCCGCCGGAGAGTATCGTCTGCCGCGTGCCGAGCTTCGTCGGCGCGGCCGTGCTCGTCGCGATGACCGATCTCGTCGCGACGCTGCCGTTGGGGATGGCCGAGGCGCTCGCGCCGCATCTCGGGCTGCAGCTGTTCCCAGTGCCGGTGAAGACGCCGACGATCGACATCTACCAGTACTGGCACGAACGCTTCCACCGCGATCCGGGCAATCAATGGATTCGCGAGCTGTTCGTCGACCTCTTTCGCAGGAACGGCGTTATCGGAGGCCCGCGCCGGTCCTGACGCGGCGCTCGAGCGCGCCGAAGGATTCGGGGGGATGACGAATGGAATCGGCGTCGTGTCGTTCCGGCTCGACCCGACTGCCGTTACACGCCGAATACGGGGCCGATCAGGAGATACACGAGCGCGACGGTCACGACCACGCCGAGGACGTTGAGCCAGAAGCCCGTGCGGGCCATCTGCGGCACGGTCAAGAGCCCGCTCGCGAAGACGATCGCGTTCGGCGGCGTCGCGACCGGCAGCATGAACGCGCAGCTCGCGGCGATCACGGCCGGCACCGCGAGCAAGAGCGGCGGCTGACCGATGCCGACCGCGAGCGCGGTCACGACCGGCAGGAACGTCGCGGTCGTGCCGAGATTGCTCGTGAGCTCCGTCAAGAAGATCACGAGCACGCTCACCGTCAGCACGAGCAAGAAGACGGGCCACCCGGCGAGCGCTTCGAGCTCCTCGCCCAGCCACGCCGCGAGCCCCGTGTCCGACACGGCACCCGCGAGCGAAAGACCGCCGCCGAAAAGCAGCAGCACGCCCCAGGGCAATCGCTCCGCTTCGTCCCATGTCAACAGGAAACGCCCTCGCTCGACGCCGCTCGGTACCACGAACAGGAGCAGCGCGCCGGCGACCGCGATCGTCGTGTCCGACAGCCCCGGCACGAGCTCGTCGAGCAGCGGACGCGTGATCCACAAGCCCGCGGTGAGCATGAAGACCGCCGCGACCCGCTTCTCCGCGGGCGATGCGGCGCCGAGCTGCGCGAGCGACCGCCGAATCGCGTCTCGAGCGCCCGGCACCTCCTCTCGGCCCAACCGAAACAGCGGGCCGGTCAAGAGCCACCACGCGCCCGCGAGCATCACCACCGAGACCGGGACGCCGATCAGCATCCATTCGGCGAAGCCGATCTCGATGCCGAAGTTCTGACTCATGTAGCCGCGGAGGAACGCATTCGGCGGCGTGCCGACGAGCGTCGCGAGTCCGCCGATGCTCGCCGCATAAGCCACCGACAACAGGAGCGCGACGGCGAAACGCTCCCGGCCCGGCGCCACCGCTCCGTCCGTTCCCCGCGGCACGACCGAAAGCGCGACCGGCAGCATCATCAGCGCGGTCGCCGTGTTGCTGACCCACATGCTGAGCACGGCGGTCGCGAGCATGAAACCGCCGACTTGAAGATCCTCGCGCGCGCCGACGCGGACGAGCACGTTCAGCGCGATGCGCCGATGCAGGTTCCAGCGCTCGATCGCGAGTCCGATCAGAAAGCCGCCGAGAAACAGGAAGACCAACGGATCGGCATACGGCGCCGAAGCGGCACCGATGGGTGCCACGCCGAGCAGTGGAAACAGCACCAGCGGCAGAAGCGCGGTGACCGAGATCGGCACGGCTTCGGTGAGCCAAAGCGAGGCCATGAGCACCGCCACCGCTGCCACGCGCCACGGCGCAAGCTCGAGCCCCTCCGGCGGCGGCAGCGCGAGCATCAGCACGAACAGGCCGGCGCCGATGGCGAGCCCGATGCGTCGACGGCCCTGACCCGATGCCGCCGCGCCAGGCATCGGCGCGGCGTCCTCGTCGATGCGCGTATCGATGAGATCCCCCCCGAGATGCGGAACCGGGCCGGCGCGGCCCGGCCCTATTCATACCTCAGCGATGCGATCGGGTCGAGGTTCGCCGCTTTCGCCGCCGGCAGGATGCCGAACACGATGCCGACCGCGCCCGAGAAGCCGAGCGCGAGCAGCACGGCCCAGAGCGGCGTGTGCGCCGCCGGGAATCCGGGGATCAGCGACGCCGCGAGCGCGCCGATGCCGTAACCGATCAGCAAGCCGAACAGGCCGCCGATGAGGCACAGGACGAGCGCCTCGAGCAGGAACTGGAACAGGATGTGGTGCCGCTTCGCGCCGATCGCCTTGCAGATGCCGATCTCGCGCGTCCGCTCCGTGACCGACACCAGCATGATGTTCATGATGCCGATGCCGCCTACGAGCAGCGAGATGCCGACGATGCCGCCCATCACGACCGTGACGTTCGTCAGGATCGAGTTGATCGTGCTCGTGAGCTGCTCCGCCGTCTGGATCTGAAAATCGTCCTCGTCCTCGGGACCGAGATCGTGCGCCTGCCGCAGCAGCCTCGCGATGCGTTGCACGACCGCGTCCATCTCGGCGAGATTCGCGACGTTGAGCTGGATCTGGATATCCGGCGGCCGCCCGCGGTTGCCGCTCAACGCCTGCATCGTGCTGAACGGCAGGATCACGCGGTTGTCGAGATCGTTACCGAGGATCTCGCCCCTCGGCTCGAGCAGCCCGATGATCTTCAGCCACTCGCCGTTGATCTGCACGAACTCACCGACCGGATCCGCGGGCAGGGAAAGGTTCTCGCGCACCGTCTCGCCGATCACGACGACGCGCCGCCGCGTCGCGTTGTCGCTGTCGGAGATGAAGCGGCCCGACGCCGTGAAGTACTGCGCGACGTCCTGGAACGAGTACGTCGTGCCGATGATCTGAGCGGTCGCGGTCTGCGAGCCGTAGCGGACCTGGCCGAGCCCGGACGCCATGATCGGCGTGATCGACTGAATCCCTTCGACTCGCCGTGCGATCAGGTCGAGATCGTCGGGCGTCAGCCTCGCGATCCTGCCCTGCAGCCGGTTCTCCATCGTCGTGTACGACTGCACCGTGATGCTGTTGCTGCCGAGCCCCTGGAGCTGCTGGCCGATCGCGTAGCTCAGCCCCTGGATGATCGAGACCATCGCGATCACCGCGGCGACGCCGATGATGATGCCGAGCGCGGTGAGGAAACTGCGGAACGCGTGGGCGCGAATCGAGTGCAGCGCCGAGCGGACGCCCTCGGTCACGGCGAACCACAACGGCGAGCGCGTTCGTACGCGTCGCCTGGTGCGCTCGCTGCGTTGCGTCAGCACCGCGGCCGTCATTGCCCCTGCTCCGCCGCGCGCGAAGGTTTACGCGTATCCTCGACGATCCTGCCGTCGCGGAGCCGGATCACGCGCTCGCCGTGCGCGGCGACGTCCGGCTCGTGCGTCACGAGCACGATCGTCTGGCCGTCGGCGTGGAGCTCGTCGAACAGGGCGAGGATCTCCGCCGTCGTCTGCGAGTCGAGATTACCGGTCGGCTCGTCCGCGAGCAGGATCGACGGGCTCGTCACGAGCGCACGCGCGATCGCGACACGCTGACGCTGGCCGCCCGAGAGCTGATTCGGCAGATGGTCGGCGCGCGACGCGAGCCCGACGCGCTCGAGATAGTGCATCGCCTCCTCGCGCCGCTCCTTGAGCGGCACGCCCGCGTAGATCAGCGGCTGCATCACGTTCGCGAGCGCGGTCATGCGCGGCAGCAGGTTGAAGCTCTGGAAGATGAAGCCGATCTCCTGGTTGCGCACGTCGGCGAGCTCGCCTTCGCTCAATCCGCTGACGTTTCTCCCGTTCAGCAGATAACGCCCCGACGTCGGCGTATCGAGGCAGCCGATGATGTTCATCAGCGTCGATTTCCCCGAGCCCGACGAGCCGATGATCACGACGTACTCGTTGCGCTCGATCACGAGGTCGATGCCGTCGAGCGCCTTGATGACGTGCTGCCCCATCGCGTAATGCTTCGCGATGGATTCGAGCCGGATCACGGCCATGAAGAAGAGCCCTCCCGCTCAGGTCTCGGCGGCCGCGGCACGAATCGCGTCGCCGTCCTCGAGGGTGCGCAGTATGCGGTCGGGCCCGACGACGATCTCGTCGCCGTCGGTAAGCCCCTTCGTGATCTCCTGATACGTGTCGTCCGAGATCCCGACCTCGACCTCGATCTTGCGCGCCCGGCCGTCCCGGTTCACGAAGACGGAATGGATCGTCTTGCCTTCGATGCGGTTCTCCTCGGCGAGGACGGCTTGCACCGGCACCGCGAGGACGTCCTTCTTCGTCGTCGTGAAGATTTCCGCGCGGCACGACATTCCCGGACGAAGCCGCACGCCTTCGGGCGGGGCGAGCCGGATCTTCACCGCGAACGACAGGCCCTGCTGGCCCTCCGGCACCTTGGCGGACACGGCGATCGACTCGATCACGCCTTCGATCGGCGTGTCGGGATACGCGATCGCATAGACGTGCGCCCGTTGGCCGACCTCGACGTTCGCGATATCCGCCTCGTCGACGTTGACCTCGGTGTGGATGCTGTCGGGATTCGCGATCGTCATCAGCGTCGAGCCCGGCAGGTTCGTCGTGCTCGAGATCGCGGTCTCCCCGACCTTGATGTCGAGCGAGGTGACGACGCCGTCGATCGGCGAATACACGCGCGTCTTGCGCAGCCTGTCCTCGGCCTGCTCGAGCTGCGCTTTCGCCTGCTGCAGCTGCTCGCGCGCCGACTCGAGGTCCACCTCGGCGAGCTTGAGCTCGTTGGAGAGCAGCTCGAAGCTGTCCTCGTCGACTAGCCCCCGCTCGTAGAGTTTCTCCTGCCGCTGCCATTGCGCGCGAAGGTTCTCGAGCCTCAAGCGCTGGCGCTCGATCGCGATCTCCTGCAGTCGCACCTGCGCCGCGTTCTGCTCGACGGCCGCTCGATGCGCCTCGTCGTCGATCTGCAGCAGCAGCTGTCCCGCCGCGACGCGATCGCCCTCCTCGACGAAGAGATGCGTGACCCGGCCGATCTCCTCGGTCATCAGCTTGACCTCGTGCTCGTGCGTGAGGCGTCCGGACGCGAGCACCGACGACTGGATGACGCGGCGCGCGACGGGCTCGAGCTCGACTTCCTTGACGTTTCCGTCGCCGATCACGCTTCTCGCCACCGCGACGGCGACGACGGCGAGCACGATTCCGAGGACGATCAGCAGTTTCTTAACCATGCGAAGCACCCGGCGCGGCTAGAGCACCGCCGCCGCTATTCCCAGGCCGACGATCACGAGCAGCGGCCCCGCGACGATCGCGGTCGAGGTCGCGGTCGATTTGCCGGTCCACGTCTTGTAACCGACGACCATCAGCACGAGGCTCCAGAGCGACATGATGCTCGTCTGCCGAGTAAGGTTCTCCAGGAATCCGGTCGCCGCGGGATCGACGCCGAGCAAGCTGCCGAACGAAAGCACGGATATCTCCGTCGGCCACCGATGAGAGAAGTCGGCGAGGGCGAGATTCACGACGCTAGCGAGGACGTCGAGCAGCGTCGGCACGCTGCTCCAGGACGCGAGCGCCAACCACCGCTTGTATGGGATGCCGTCGCCCGTGATCGACGAGACGAGGCGGAAGTAGCCCGCGACCAGCAGCATGATCACGAGCACGGTGACGGCAGCGCCGATACCCGCCATCACACCCGTCACGACTCGCATGGCCTCCATTCGGGCGCCCGCCCGGCTGAGCTCCGGCGGAGGTTGCTGCCCCGTGGCTTCGATGGTCGCCTCGAGAAACCAGACGAAATCGACCTCGAGGTAATACAGGAAGACGACCAAAGCGTTGCCGACCGCGATCGCAAGCAGAGGCCACAGCACGACGGGTCGCACCGCGAGCGCCGCGAACGCGCCGCGCGGGCTCGCGAAGATGTCGAGCAACAGAGCGCCGAGCCGCGGAGGCTCGCGTCCCTCGCTGTCCGAAACGCTCGTATCGGTGCTCATTCTTCTTCTCGCAGATCCGATGGACCAGGGTACCCCCAGGGCCGTTTCCCGACGCCGGCCCGCCGCTCTCTTTCGCGTAAGTCGTATCGGTCAGAGCGTCATGTCTCCGCGGATGTTACCGCATGGAAGACATTGCGCGCTGCGCATCGCTCGCCGCCCCCTCGACCTCCAAGCCCGCCGACCGTCCTGATTGCGCATCCTTCGCGTCAATGACGTCGTCGATGTGCGGTATAGTTCGACGTCAGCCGGAGCGGCACCCCTCTTCGGCGGCGCGCCCGGCCAGCATAGGGGCGCAAGATCGGAACACAAGTTAATTTTGCTCAACGTCCGTATTCCTTGTACTCGACGAGCCCAGGAGCCGTGATGCCGCTTGCCGATTCTCCTCGTGCCGCCGGTTCGATCGCCGTGGACGCCGCGATTCATCTGGAAGGGCTGACCAAGCGCTTCGGCGCCACGACGGCGATCGAGAATCTCGACCTCGTCGTGCCCCAGGGCACGCTGTGCGGCTTCATCGGCCCGAACGGCGCCGGCAAGACGACGACGATCCGGATGATCATGTCGATCCTCTTTCCGGATGCCGGCCGACTCTCCGTGCTCGGCCGGGCGTCCGCGCTCGAGGCCAAGGACCGCATCGGCTACTTGCCGGAGGAGCGCGGAGTCTATCGCAAGATGCGCGTGGGCGACTTCCTCGCGTTCGTCGCACGGCTCAAGGGACTGTCCGGCGCCGGCGTTGCCGCGCGCGTCCGCCGGGCTCTGGAGCGCGTCGGCCTAGGAGACGTGGAGCGTAAGCGCTGCGAGGAGCTATCGAAGGGCATGCTGCAGAAGGTGCAATTCGTCGCGGCGACGCTGCACGAGCCGGATCTGTTGATCCTCGACGAGCCGTTCAGCGGTCTCGATCCGGTCAGCGCCCGGGTCCTCAGGGAGCTGATCGTCGAGGAGCACCGCCGCGGCGCGACGGTTCTGTTCTCGACGCACGTGATGCCGCACGCCGAGGAGCTGTGCGAGCGCGTCGTGATGATTCACCGCGGCCGCAAGGTTCTCGACGACGACATTCCCGCGATTCAGCGACGCTACGACACGCGCGCGATCTTGCTCGAGCCGCTCGATCCGAGCGCCGACGTCGCGCCGCTCGCGGCGCTCGCCGGCGTCGAGCGCGTCGAGCGCACGGAACGCGGCTACGAGATTCGCCTCGCCGCGGGCATCGCGCCGGAAGAGGCGATGCGGCGCATCGTCATGACCGTGGCACCGGCGCGGATCGAGCTCGCGCGCCCTCGGCTCGAAGACATCTTCATCGAGATCGCCGGCGACGATTCGCCCGAGCTTCGCTCGGCGCTGACCGCGGACGAAGGCGAGCGGGCGTCCGCGGCGTGACGCGGGGCCGCGGCCGGTTGCGCCGCTAGGCCCCCGGTCCTCGCAGCGACAGCGCGTCCTCCTTCGGAGGCGACGGCGGCTGCCAGTCGAGACTGTAGCGCGTGCGCAATGTCTTGACCTTCGCCCCGCCTCCCCACGGCACGGTCACGATATACAAGTTGTCGTATTCCGCGGGTGCGATCTCGGGCACGCGCTTGCTGCCGTGGAGCTCGGCGATCATCGGCGCGATCTCCTCGCGGTCGACGACGAACAGCACGATCTCGCCCTTGTGCTTGCCGAGGATGTCTTCCATGAAATCCTCGGTGTCGTCGTAGACCGCGGGCAACACGTCGAGGCCGAGGCGCTGAGCAAGCGGCGCGGCGGTCTCCGTCGCGCGCCGGTAGGGCGACGCGTAGATCGCGTTCACGCCGCCGACGACATCGAAATGCTCCAGGAAGCGCGCCAGCAGGTCGGCGCGCGCTCGACCAATGGCGCTGAGCGGCGGGTCGTCGTCGAGCCTCGATGGATCGGCGACGTCGGCATGACGGACGAAGACGATCGTCGTCGTGGCCTGCGACTCGAAATACCAAGCGACGACGAACGCGACGAGGATATAGGCGGCCGCCAGCACACGGCGTCTACGGCGCCGTCTACGCCGCTCCGCGGGCGTGAGTCGTCCGTCCCTCGTCGCCATCGTGCTCGTAACCCCCGCATTGGCAATGGAAAAGGCGATTATGCCCCGATTCGGTGCCGGCGGCGCAGGCCGAGCACCGCGGGGGCCCCCGGACGCTCAGTTCGCCGCGCGGCGCTCGGTCGACACGGCGCGCCAGCGCAAGCGCCGCTCGCCTTTCGAGTCCCGAACGTCGACGACGCCGCCGATTACGTCGCCGTCGACCGTGCCCGAGAACGCATAGGTCCGCTTCGCCGCGGCGGCGCGAAACGCGATGCGGTCGCCGCGCAGGCTCGCCGAGCCCCGCTCGGCCACGGGAGCTTCCGTCCCGACGGCAAGCGAGTCGAGGCGCACATCGATCTCCTGGTAGCGCTGATCGATCGAGAGGACATAGGTCTCGGCGCCGCCGTCGATCTCGAGCCGCCACTCGCCCGCGGCGCGCGCCGGGATGATCCACATCAGGATGCCACCGCTCGATCTCGCCGACATGTCGTGAACGTCCGGGCGCCAGTCGCCCATATCGAAGCTGTTCGATACGACGCGCGTTCCGGGCGCGAGCTCGGCGAGGAGCTTCGGCCGAAGCGCAATGTTCACCTCCGGAAAGAGATACAGCGTGACGACGCTCGCCTCCGAGATATCGGCTTCGAACAGGTCGCCTTCGACGAACGTCGCGCGATCCTCGACCCCCGCCTCTCGGGCGTTGCGCCGCGAAAGCTCGACGAGATCGGGCTCGATCTCGACGCCGTGCGCCCGGGCGCCGCGACGCGCGGCCGCGATCACGATGCGGCCGTCGCCCGAGCCGAGATCGATCACGTAGTCCTCGGGTCGAACTTCCGCGACGTCGAGCATCAGCTCGACGTCTTCCTCGACGGTCGGCACGAACGGCGCGGTCGGCTCGTAGTCGGCGTACGCGGAAACGCCGAGCGCGGCGGCCGCAACGACGATCGCGCAGGCCGAGGGCGCTCGACGGACGAGATGCTTGCGGTCGGTTCTCATGTCGAGGCGCCTCCGTTCGACGAGCACGAATCGCGACCCGGACCCGGCCTTCTCACGCTACGGCATCGCGACCGGCGCGACCGGCACGCCGATCAGGTGCACGTGCAGCCACAGCGCGAACACGACATAGAGCGCGAGACCTGCGACGATCGCGATCGCGTCGTTCCTCCATGACGGCGCGGCCGCCTGCGGTACCGGCTTCGGCGCGCGCCAGCGGAACGACGCGCGATCGGCAACGGCCCACGTGAGAAAGCCGCCGAACAAGAGCACGTCGGCGAGCATGCCGTTCGCCAGCAAGTGCGCGAACGCCCACAGCTTCACGGCGACGAGCATCGGATGCTTCAGCGCCGACTGGATCCGGCCCGGGAAATACGTCGCGATGAGCAGCGGAAAGACCGGCAGCATCAGGAGCGCCGTCGCGTGCCGGGTCCACGCGGGCGGCACGTAGAGCACGACCGGATCCCAACGCGCCTTGCCGTAGCCGTAGATCAGGAGCACGAGGCCGACCGCCGATACGAGCGAATAAACGGCCTTCCATCGGGATTCGCCGAGGTCACGAATTTTCCGCTCCCGCCAATGCGGCGCGAAGATCCCGACGGAATGCACGCCGAGGAAAAGCACGAGACCGATGACGAGATAGAGCATGCTGTACCCGAAAGCATCGGACGACGCTCCGCCCGCGCGCGTAGTCTAAACCCGCCCGTTGCGATCAGAACAGCTCGGCGACGAACGGCGGCACGATGAACCACAGCACGTAGCTCAACGAAGCGATCATCGGAAGCATCGCGCGCCGCGGCGAATCGTCGTCGCCGGGCCTCGCTCGCACGAGCAGCCACGACAGCCAAGCCGCGTGCGGCACGGCGCCGAGCGGCACGATGCCCTGCCCTTCCGGCATGCCGTCGAGACTCGGCCAGACGAGCGCCGCAATCGCGGCCGCGAGCGTCGCGGCGAGCGCAAAGTCGATCGCGCCGCGTCGGCCGAAGCGCGCCGCGATCGTGCGTTTGCCGACCTTCGCGTCCGCGTGCCGGTCCGGCACGTTCGATAGCGTGATCGACGGCAGCGTCGCGAGCGCGATCGGCACGGAGGCGAGCCACGGCACGATCTCGCCCGGCGCGCCGCCCGCGAACAGCCAGCCGCTGAAGAGCACCGCCGGACCGTGCGTGATCGCGACGTCGGCCTCGCCGAGCGTGCGATAGCAGAGCGCGAGCGGCGGCAGCGTGTAGCCGATCGCGACGACCGCGAGCACGGCGAGCGTCGACAACGCCGGTATCGCGGGCACGTCGGTCGAGACGGCGAGCGTCAACGCGGCGGCGACCGCGACGCCGAACGCGGCGACCGCCCCGGCTCGGAGCTCCGACGCCGACAAACGGCCGTCGATGATCACGCGCGAGCCGCCGTTGAACGGACCGTAGCGAGGATTGCCTCGATCCGCCGAGTAGTCGTAAACCTCGTTGACGAAGACCGTCGCCGCCTCGATGCAGAGCAGCGCCGCATAACCGATCCAGAACGCGCCGCTTGCGAGCGCGGCGGACCCCGCGGCCATGACGGCGCCGAGCGCATAGACGAGCCAAGTCGTAGGATAGAACTGCAGCCTGAGCGCGACGAGCCAAGAGGCGAGCTTGCGCAAGAGCCGCTCGACCGGCGTCGGCACGGCGCCGCGGAGCCGCAGTCCCTCGAGCCGCGCGCGCTCGAGCCATCGCCGCCGCTCGGCGGCATCGGATTCGAGCACGGGGCCGAACGGCGTGATGCGCACCGGCGAGATGCCGCAGAAGCGGAGCGTCGCGCGCCGCATCGCGTGATAGCCCGGCGAACGGTACGCGAGTCGATAGACGAGCGGCGGCGTGTCCATCGTCGTGATCACGTGCGCGCTTCGGCCGGTGAGCAGGCCTTCGTAGCCGTATGCGTTCTCCGCGTGCCGGAACGCGAAGCCGGGCAGCAGCACCCGATCGAGGAAGCCCTTGAGCAGCGCAGGCATCGTGCCCCACCACGTCGGATAGACGAAAACGACGTGCTCGGCCCAGCCGAGGAGCCGCCTCGCGCGCTCGATATCGGGCTCGGTCTCCTGAAGCTGCATGATGCGGCTATCGACGTCGCGCGAGAACGCGAGCTCGCGAACGTCGAGCCGCTCGAGCCTCGCGCCCGCTTCGGCCGCGCCGCGGATGTACTGCTCCGCGAGCGCGTGGCAGAGGCTGTCGGCGCGAGGGTGACCGATGATGACGAGGACGTTCACGGCGTCCGGCGAGGCCCTGTTCTCATCGCTCCCCACTAGCCGCAGGCCGCCCGCCGCTGCAAGCGGGGCGATTACGGAGCACGGGTCGATCGGAAACACGATGCCGAGACGACGCCCGCGCGGAGCGCTACGCTCGGCAGATGACTGCGCGCATCGGCATCTCGGGTTGGCGCTACGCGGGCTGGCGCGGCAAGTTCTACCCGAAAGGCTTACCGCGGCGACGAGAGCTCGCGTACGCCGCGGAGCGGTTCTCGACCATCGAGATCAACGGCAGCTTCTATTCGCTGCAGACGCCGGAGCGCTACGCCGCGTGGGCGGCCGACGTCCCCGACGGCTTCGTGTTCGCGATCAAAGGCTCGCGCTACATCACGCACATGCTGCGTCTCGAGGATGCGGAGACGGCGCTCGCGAATTTCTTCGCGTCGGGCCTGTTCGAGCTCGGCGACAAGCTCGGCCCGATCCTCTGGCAGCTTCCGCCAACGCTTCGCTTCGAGCGCGATCGCCTCGCGCGTTTCTTCGCGTCGTTGCCGAGAACCGGAGAAGAAGCCTCGGCGCTCGCGCGGCGGCACGACGCGCGCGTCGCGGGCCGGGCGAGCCTCGACGCCGCGCCAAGCTTGAAGCTCCGCTACGCGCTCGAGGTCCGACACTCGAGCTTCGTATGCCCCGAGCTCGTCGACCTGCTGCGCAAGAACGCCATCGCGCTCGTCGTCGCGGATACGGCCGGCAAGTGGCCGTTGCTAGAGGACGTGACGGCCGACTTCGTCTACGTGCGCTTGCACGGCGACGAGAAGATCTACGAAAGCGGTTACACCGATCGCGCGCTCGAGCATTGGGCCGAGCGGATCCTCGCTTGGCTCGACGGAGGCGAAGTGGCGGACGCGCGAAAAGCGTCGGAGAAACCGCCGCGGCGCCGGAAACATCGGGACGTCTACGTCTACTTCGACAACGACGTCAAAGTGCACGCGCCGTACGACGCGTTGCGGCTCGCCGCGCTCATCGAGCGCCGCACTTCGGAACGCCGTGCAGCCGGCGAATGAGACGCGAGCACGTCGGGCGCGCCCGCGTCACGCTGCTCCACGTCGGCGAGGTCGGCTGCCCGTGTCGGGTGGTGCCCAAACCGGAGGTTCAACCACGTCGGACGTGTCCGACCCCCAGCGAAGGCACGGCGGCGCGACGCCGAGGGACAGCCGACGCTCGAGCACTTGAGCGACGCGCTTACGCCACGTTCACCGCGAGCCTCTGCTCGGCGTCCGTCGACTCGAGCGCGACGGCGACGCCGTGCATCACCGCGGCGATCCGCACGGCGCTTTGCACGCCTTCCGCGCCGATGCCGCCCTGACGGACGACCTTCTCGTGCGCCGCGACGCACGCGCCGCAGCCGTTGATCGCCGAGACCGCGAGCGAATAGAGCTCGAAGTCGATCTTGTCGACGCCCGGATTGCCGATCACGTTCATGCGCAGCCTCGCCGGCATCTTCGCGTACTCGGGATTCCCGACGAGATGCGTGAAGCGATAGTAAACGTTGTTCATGCCCATGATCGCCGCCGCGGCGCGCGCCGCCTTGGCCTGCGCCTCGCCGATCTCGGGCACGACCGCCGCCTCGATCGCCTCGCGCAGCACCGGATTACGCGACGCGATCGCCGACGCGAGCGCCGTGCCGAGAATCTGCTCGCGCGTGAGCCCCGGCGCGCCTTCGGGCGTCAGCACCGTCGATAGATTCAGCTTCAGATCCCGAGCGTGCTCGGGGATGAGATCTTTGATTCGGGTCAGATCCATGACTGCTCCTCGTCGAGCGGCCGCCCGGCTCACGCCGAGGCGGCCGCTTTGATTCCCAAACGCGCCGGAGCGGCTCGGGCCGTCCGGCCGAGCTGAGCTCAGGCGACCTTCAAGGTCTCCTGGCCCGGCTGCCAGTTGCACGGGCAAAGCTCATCCGTCTGTAGCGCGTCGAGCACGCGCAGCACCTCGTCGACGTTGCGGCCGACGTTCATGTCCGTGACCGAGACGAAGCGGATGATGCCCTGCGGATCGACGATGAACGTCGCGCGCTTCGCGACGCCTTCCTCGTCGAGAATGCCGAGCGCGGAGCTCAAGTCCTTGCGAAGGTCGGACAACATCGGGAACGGAAGACCCTTCAGGTCCTGGTGATCCTTGCGCCACGCGAGGTGGACGTACTCGCTGTCGACGGACGCGCCGAGCACCTGCGCGTCCCGATCCGCGAAGTCGCCGTTCCGCCGTCCGAACTCGGCGATCTCGGTCGGACAGACGAACGTAAAGTCCTTGGGCCAGAAGAACACCACGAGCCACTTGCCCGGGTAGCTCTCGTTCGTGATCGTCTCGAACGCGCTCGCGAGATCCTCGGAAACCGTGGCCTTCAGGGAAAATGCGGGAAACTTGTCACCGACGGTCAGCATTCTTTTCAACCTCCTGTTGTGCAAAGTCCTGGGGATCAGCACCTTGCGATGGAGGCCATGCTAGAGACCGCCTAGCAATATATCCAACAGATTATTTCTATCCGAATGATCTACTATTCCGAATATCGAGCCCGCTGCCCCGGACGGCTTGGCAATCAGGGAGTTACTCGTCGAGCAAGTCGCGGACGTCGAGCTCGAGCGCGCGGATACGGTCGCGGATGGCCGGCCACTCCTCGCGCAGGAAACGCTTGCGCTCGCGCTTCAGCAGGATGTCGCGCACCCCTTCCTTGACGACGAGGCCGATACCCCGGCGGGTCTCGGTGAACTCCTCGAGCTCCCGATAGGCGCGCGCCGCGGTCAGCGGATTGACGGCGTACTTGCTCGCGAGCTGGCGGACCGACGGCAGCATCTCGCCCTCTCGATACGTGCGGTCGATGATACGCGCGACGATTTCCTCCATGAGCTGCCGATAGATCGGGCGATCCTCGTCCCAAGTGCGAACGTGTTGCGTCATGGCGGTTTCGCGAGAGTTTCGCAGGGCGCGACGACTTGGCTGCCCCGGTCGTTCGAGACGCCAATTGTAGGCGCGCGCTCACTGTGTTGACAACGCAATACACTCGGCGCGAGCCCCTCGGGCGCGCGAATGATGACGCCTTTCGGCGCTGCGGCGGCGGCAGGCAAGCTCGGGCGACGTAAAGTAGCGATTGCGCGGAGTCCTTCACTCCCGCAGAATCGGCCGCCGGTTTGCCGGGGGGCGAGGCACGGTGCCGATCGCGCGACTCGATTCGACACGTTTGCACGTAGCGCTCAAGATCGTCGGGATCTTCGCGAGCCTTTATTTTTTCATCGTCGCGATCGGCGCGATGGCGCACGCGTTCAACCTGTTCGGACGCGAATTCGCCGAATCGGTGCTCGAGACGACGTCGAACCCGATCGTCGGTCTGTTCCTCGGCGTGCTCGCGACCGCGATCGTGCAAAGCTCCTCGACGTCGACGTCGATCATCGTCGGCATGGTCGCCGGCGGCGCGATATCGCTCGAAGGCGCGATCCCGCTGATCATGGGCGCGAACATCGGCACGACCGTCACGAGCATGCTCGTCTCGCTCGGACACTTCAAACGCCCGCACGAGCTGCAACGTGCGTTCGCCGGGGCCGCGGTCCACTGCACGTTCAACGTGATCGGCGTGCTCGTGCTGCTGCCGCTCGAGATCGCGACGGGCCTCCTTTCGCATGCATCGACGCTGCTCGCCGACGCGTTCCAGGACGTCGGCGGCATGCACCTCGCGAACCCGCTGCGCACGGCGACGCAGCCCGCGATCGACGCGCTGGCATGGCTCGTGCGGGATCAACCGGTCGTTCTGCTGGTCGTATCGATCGCGCTGACGTACGGGATGCTCGTCGCGATCGTGAAGCTGCTTCGGAGCCTGATGCTGGCACGTCTCGAGCAATTCTTCGACACGCATCTCTTCCGCAGCGCCGGGCGGGCGATGCTGCTCGGGCTGCTCATCACGTTCGCCGTGCAGTCGAGCTCGATTCCGACCTCCTTGGCGATCCCGCTGACGGCGGCCGGCGTCCTCAAGCTCGGCCAGCTCTATCCTTTCGCCCTCGGCGCGAATCTGGGCACTACGTTGACCGCGATGCTGGCCGCCCTCGCGACGGCGAGCCCCGTCGCGGTGACGGTCGCGTTCTCGCACGTCCTGTTCAACCTCCTCGGGATCGTGCTCGTGTGGCCCATTCCGGCGATTCGCCGGATTCCGCTGCGCGTCGCCGAGCGCATGGGAGAATGGGCCATGCGACAGCCGTTCATGCCGGTCGCATTCTTGTCGCTCGTGTACTTCATCATTCCGGTGACGATCGTCGCCATCGTCGAGTGGATGGGCTAACCATGAGTTGGAAGAACGTGTTGTCGATCTTCACGAAGGACGACCTCTTCACGCAGGCCCTGCACGAGTCGCATCAGATGCTCGATATCGCGCTCGGCATGTTCGACGCCTCGGTGGAATCGCTGCGTCGCCGCGACGACGGCTCGATCGATATCGACATCTACGAGCTCGACAAGGACGTGAACCGCTTCGAGCGCGACGTGCGCCGCAAGGTGATGACGCATCTCGCCGTGAGCGGCCCGGCCGATCTCGCGTCCGGTCTCGTGCTCGTCAGCGTCGTCATCGACATCGAGCGGATCGGCGATTACGCGAAGAACATCTACGACCTTGCGCGCTGGCATCCGCGCCGGCTGCACGGGGGATCGCTCGAGCCCAAGGTCGCCGACATCGAAACGCGGGTGGGAGAGCTGTTCCGCGAGATGGTCGCGGCCTTCAAGCAGAACGACGTCGACAAGGCGCGCCACATCATGGTGACGTACAAGGAGCAGCTCTCCGCGGAGTGCGAGGAGCTGGTCGAGGGGATCGTATCAGGCAAGACGACCGATCTCGCGGCCGACGATGCGGCGGCGCTCGTGCTGTACGTCCGTTACTTGAAGCGCATCGCCGCACACTCTCGTAACCTCGTCAGTGGCCTCGTGAACCCATTTCACCGCATCGGTTATCGAGAGAAGAAGGAATCGTCCGTTTGAGCGCCGCGAGCCGGGGCTCGCCCGCCGGCTCGCGGCAACGAGGATGCATCGAGCTCGCAGTCGCGCCGCGTTCACGGCCGCGCGGCCTGCCGGCTCACGGCCGTCTCGGCGAAATAGTTCGTTACGCCGTCTGGATCCGAAAGCCAGATGGTACGCAGGTTGTAGCCCTGCAGCGGGCTCAACGGCCGGTCGATCTGCACGCCGTGCGCCTTCGCCAGCCCGTCGATCGGGTCGACGGCCGTGACCACGTACTGGATCCCGCCGACGCCGATTTCGCCCGGCAGATCGTCCCCGAAGTGACGGAGGCTGACGACCGTCGTGCCGTGCTTGAACGAGTACTTCTTCGTGCCGAAGCGCGGATCGTCGGCCGGCGGAAGCTCCTCGAGCCCGACGAACTCGCGATAGAACTTGCGGCTGCGCTCGAGATCGCCGACGGTCAGCCCGACCTCGATCGTGTCGTACAGCTCGGCCGGCGCGTTCGGCGCGATGACGATCTCGACCGCGTGCCCTTGCGGATCATTGACGATGGCCGACAACCAATTCGTTCCCGGCATGGCCACGAAGTGCGGCTCGGGAAGACCGTGCGCCCGGAACCGTTCGACGACCGGCTCTCGCTCGGGGTAGAAGAAGGTGAGCAGGCGAAGCCCGGTCGCTTTGTCGACACCGCCCGGCACGTATTGCCGGTTCGGATCACGGCGCAGCTTCAACTCGGAGTTGCCCACGCGAAATCGGTGAACCTGCCCGTCGGCTCCCACGTTGAACGTCTGTAGCTGCTCGAGTCCCAGCACGCCGCCGTAGAACTCGAACATCTGCTCCGGCTCGACGGCGAAAAGCCGAAATACGTTCATCGACGGTTGCCACAGCAGAGGAGCCGCCGACTCGACCTCTGCCTTGTCGCCCGCGGCCGCAGGCACGGCGGCTCCCACGAACGTCAGCGCTGCGAGACCTGCAAGGATGCGCGTCGAAACCATCGAAAACCTCCTGCTTTCTTCCGCGGGTCGTCCGGCCTGGACCTCCGCCGACCTGCATGATTTTGCCGGAAACGGCGCCCCCCTGCTCGTCCCGGCAATCGCCCGTGTCCGCGCTCGGAATAACCCCGATCCCGTGGGCGCGTGACAGGCCCATTGTGTCACAGTACTAGTGTATTGCTTCCGCAATACACAATGTCATGAGCATCTCGGAACTGAGCCGGCTCCGCAATCGCGAGCATTCCGCGCGCGGCATCCCGCGCTACTTCTCGACGCTCGGTAAGCGACTCCTCGCCGGACGCGCGTTCGAGCGGGAGATGGGCGACGGTGGGGCCGACGGTGCCGCACGGCTCGTGATCGACCGGCTCGCGGCCGAGCGGCTCGGCTGGCCCGATCCGAGCGAGGCGGTGGGCAAGACGCTCTATCGCGGCCACCTCGGCACGGATCACCCGCCGACGCCGCATACGATCATCGGCGTCGTCGAGCACGCGCCCGATCGAGTCTTCGGCTGGGGCTCGCGAGCGTTCGTCTACGCGCCGCAGCCGAGATCCGCTATCCCGTCGTACGGCTGTCGTCCCAGGATATTCCCTCCGCGCTCCGGCACATCGACGACGTCTGGCGTCCGCTCTCGCCCGACGTGCCGATCGGCCGAGAGTTCGTCGACGAGCGCTTCGAGCGCGCCTACGTGGTCTTCGGTCGTCTGACGGCCGCGTTCTCGATGCTCTGTACGCTCGCGTTCGCGATCGCCGTCATGGGCCTCGTCGCGATGGTGCTTTTCGTCGTCGCGCGCAGGCAGCACGAGATGGCCGTGCGCAAGGTGCTCGGCGCGCGCCGCGCTCTGCGCACGCGCGAACCCGGCGGACGTGCTCCGCTACGAGTAGCCGCGCTCCGAAGCCGCCGGCCGACCCGTCCTGTCGCGGATGAAACGCCCTCGTTCGGGAAGCCTCCGCCGCACGGAGCTTTCGCTCGCTCGTGCGGCGCGCCGCTTGGTATAGTTTGAGGCCATGTCGCCGGGCGGGCGGCGGATCGAGTAGGGGGAACAGAACCAATGTGCGACGAACATTTCGTAGAAGACCTCGGGCGGTACGTGAACAAGGCTCAGCTCACGCGGCGTAAGTTCGGCCAGCTGTCGGCGAGCGTCGGCCTCGCGATGCTGCTGCCGCCCGTCGCGAACGCGCAGGCCGTCAGCGAGTCCGACGTCGAGATCCAGACGCCGGACGGCGTCTGCGATGCGTATTTCGTGCATCCGTCGAGCGGCGCGCACGCCGCCGTGCTTTGCTGGCCCGATATCCTCGGCCTGCGTCCCGCGTTCCGCTCGATGGGCAAGCGCCTCGCCGAGTCGGGCTACGCCGTGCTCGTCGTCAATCCGTTCTATCGCACGCGGCGCGCCCCCGTCGTGCCCGAAGGCGCGTCGTTCTCCGATCCCGCGGTGCGCGACACCGTGTTCCCGCTCGCGAGATCGTTGAATGCGCAGACGCACATGACCGACGCGCGCGCGTTCGTCTCGTGGCTCGATCAGCAGGACGCCGTCGACAAGAACCGTAAGATCGGCACGATCGGCTACTGCATGGGCGGTCCGATCGTGATGCGCACCGCGGCCACGGTGCCCCAGCGTATCGGCGCAGGCTGCTCGTTCCACGGCGGCGGTCTCGTGACGCAGAACGAGGACAGCCCGCATCTCCTGATCCCGCGCATGCGCGCGAGCTTCCTGATCGCGATCGCGGAGAACGACGACGAGCGCGAGCCCGAGGCGAAGAACGTGCTTCGCCAGGCGTTCGGCGAGGCGGGCCTCGACGCCGAGATCGAGGTCTACGCCGGCGCCGCGCACGGCTGGACCGTGATCGATTCCGACGTCTATCACGAGCAGCAGGCCGAACGCGCCTGGGGCCGAATGCTGGCCCTCTTCGAGAAAGCGCTCGCCTGAGCCTCGCCGCTCGCGGCGGCCGGCGCGAGGCCGGCCGCCGCTCCTCGAATCTCCGCGGCGAAGCATGCCGAACCCGCCTCCTTCGGCGATAATCCTCGCCGCCTTCGACCATCGAGCGAGAAGAGCACAGGGGGAGGACTATGCCGTTCCGCGCCACGTTCGCGAGCGCGGCCGTGCTGGCCGCCGCGCTCTCGTTTGCCGCGTCGACCTTCGCCCAGCCGTCGACGGGCACCAACGAGTCGTCCGAGTACAAGGTCGTCTGCGGCGACGAATGCCTGCGCGAGTTCGCCGAGCGTTTCCTGTACGGCATCACGCACAACGCGCCGTCCGCGGTGCCGCTCGCGCCGAACGTGCGCTACACCGAGAACGGCGTCGAGCTCGCGATCGGCGATGCGCTCTGGGCGACCGCGGACGGCCTCGGCGAGAACCAGCTCGTCTTCACCGATCCCGCGTCCGGAGGCATCCAGCTTTACGCGGCCGTCGTCGAGAGCGGGCTGCCGTCGATGCTCGCGGCGCGCCTCAAGGTCGAGAATCGGCAGATCACCGAGATCGAGACGTCGGTCCTGCGGCGCAACGAGGGCGACGAGTCGATCAATCGCTTCGCGGTCAACCGCCCGATCTGGTGGGAGCGGGTTCCGCCGAATCGGCGCGTATCCCGCCAGGCGCTGATCGACATCGCGGATTCGTACTTCGAAGGCATCACGCAGAGCCGCGGCGACATCACGCCGTTCCACGACGACTGCGTTCGTTTCGAGAACGGCAATCAGATGACGCTCGTTGCCGATGCGCCGAACCCGGTTCAACGCATGAGCTGCCGCGAGCAGTTCGACACGGGACGGCTCGTGATCGTCACGTCGATCTCGAACCGGCGCTATCTCGTCGTCGACGAAGAGAATCAGATCGTCTCGGCGATCGCGACGTTCGATCACCGCGGCGATCTGAGCTCGGTGCCGATGGAGCGCGGGCGTTCCTATACGCCGCAGGGCGTCTTCGCGCGACCGATGAGCTTCCTGATCTTCGAGTCGTTCAAGGTGATCGACGGCAAGATCAAGCAGATCGAAGCGACGGTGCTGCAGGTGCCGTACCGCATGCACCCGGGCTGGCCGGCGCGCTGAAGGTCGGCCTCCCAGCGGCGGAGAAAGTGCTTGTCTCGGCGGTGCGTCCTACGGCGCGGCGTCGCTCGGCGGTGCGCCGCTCGGTAGCGCGTCGCCGAAGTCGAGGAGCACGTCGATCCCGCTGCCGAGGGCGTCGAGATCGACTTCCTCGGGGATGGAGAAATCGTACCCCTTCGTGAAGCCGATCCAGCGGCCGAGCACGATTACCGTCGTCCAAATCAGGATGGACAACGCGCCGGCGACGCGGCCGCCCGCGGGCGCCGTGCGTTCCGTATCCCACTCGTCGACGTTGCGGCCCGTCACGAAGTGGAATACGAGCATGTTCAAGCCGGCGGCGGCGATCGCGAGCAGCTTCAGCCTGAACGGCGTGTTCTGGTAATACGTCATCGCGTTCGCCGCGAACATCATCGCGCCGGTGACGGCCGCGACGACGAACGCGGCCCAGGTCCAGACGAGCAGCTCGCGGGAGACTTGCGTGTACGGCCTCTTCGTATCGCGAACGCCGAGCAGCCGCAGGTCGACGACGAGAATCGTGCCGAAGACGACGGCGATGGCCATCACGTGGATCGCCTCGACGATGGGCACGGCCCTCACGGTCGTGCGCATCCATTCTCCGACGACGGATGCTTCGATGTCTTGAACGAGGCCGGTCAGATCCATTGGCTCGCGCCGTCCCTACGCTGTGCTCACGACGAAAGCGACAAGACGCCCCAGATCTCGACGTCGTACGCGATCGCACGACCGAGAAAGATGATCGCGAGCCACAGCACGACGGTCGCGATCGCACCGATCTTGATTCCCGGGGAGAACTCGTGCGCGGTATCGCCGGCGAGCACCATCGGGGCCAGCGAGCGCCGGAACACGATGGCGCTCGCGATGCCGACCGCGAGGAGCAGCATCTTGATCCAGAACGAGGTGCTCGTGAACTCGCGGACCGGCTCGGCGGCGACGAGCAGTGCCCCCGTGAGCGTCATCACCACGATGCCCGTCCACATCCACGGCGCGAAACGGCGCCACACGTCGGCGAAGCCCTGATCCATCCGCACGAGCTCGAGCACGCGCAGCGCGATCGTCAGGATCGACACGAAAACGACGCCGATCATCAGGATGTGAATCGACTGGAGAAGCGGGACCAGCCAGCCGGCGGCCTGAATCGCTTCGCTGAACGGCGTGGCCTGCAGCCACTCGGCAAACTCGATCATCGGCGCGACTTCGTCATCGAGCGGCTCTCGGCACGCTGCTTTCGCCGCGGATCTGCACTCGCTTTCCGCACCGGCGCGGCATCACTCGGTCGGCTTCGGCAGCTCGCCCTGGCCGTGACGCACGTGGCCCTCGACGGCATCGCAGTGCTTTCCGGGAGGCGGCGGCGTGCGCTCCGGGCAACGGAACAGCGCCCCGCCCACGCGGCTGCCCGCGGGCTCGCCGCTGCGGAGCGGGTGCAGCGCCACGCTGAAAATCGTGCCTGCCGGGAACGTGCTGACCGTGATACCTTCGCGAGCGGCCTGCGCCGATCCGACCATCTCGACGGCCCAGATGATCGGCTGACCGTTCTCGTCGCGCAGCACGTTCTTGCGCTCCTCGTTCATCGGCGCGAAGAAGATCTGCAAATGATTCGCGTCCGGGTTGACGCGAGTCACGACGCCGGTGAACACCTTCGTGACCGAAGAATCGTAGATCGAGAACGAATGATGCGCGCTCGCCGGCCCGCCGAGCGTCACGAGCGCTGCAAGCATCGCGGCGGCGGCTCCGCTGGCTGTACGCTTGGTCTCCATCGTCATAGTCTCCTGGTCCCGTATGCCGGGCGATTTCCTCTCGCTGCGTTGACGGTTGCAGAAGCGGCGTCGGTCGGTCGTCCTTCGTCCGCTTCCCGCGCCTCACCCCGCGGCCGTTGAATCCCCTTGCTCCGCCCCGTGCAAGCTTTATATCGCGATCGGGCCCCCAAGAAGCTCAATTTTACTTGATCGCCCCCGCACGGCCGTCCCCCGAGATGCCAGCGGAGAACCGACATGTGCACCGGCGCGACAATCCGGGCTCGATCGGCTCCGGTCATTTCCGGTGGAACAACGGCAATCCCCGAACCCGCATTCGGACGCGCCAGACGACGCCTTGGGAGGCCTCCGTGATGTACAGCCATTCGCCGCCGAACGCGAGATTGGTGACGAACGTGCCGGCACCTTCGGGTAATGAGATGCGCCCGATCTCGTAGCCCGAGGCGTCGAAGACTTGCACGGCCCCGCCCTGGAAGATCGCCGCGTACAGATTGCCGCGCTCGTCGAAAGCCATGCCGTCCGGCCCGATGCCGCCCTCGGTCCGCGACCAGACGTAAGTCGTCGCGAACGGATCCGACGCGCCGAGCGAGGGGATCGAAACGATTCGCTTTCGCGCGTACTCGCCGACCAGCACCGCGCTGCCGTCGGGCGAGAGCACGATGCCGTTCGGAAACGCCATCGAGTCCTCGAGCACACGTAACCCGGTGCCGTCCGCGGGCAGATAGAACACTCGGCCGTTCGGCTCCAGCACGCCGGAGCCATACGGCTCGGTGAAATAGAGACCGCCCGCGTCGTCGAATACGAGATCGTTCGTGCCGCGCAGCCGCTCCGCGCGATGCATGTCGACGATCCGCGTCACTGCGCCGCTGTCGGGATCGATCGCGACGATGCCGAGCAGCTTGTCGGCGACGAAAAGCCGCCCGTCGCGATGGAACTTCGCGCCGTTCGGTTGACCGCCGGTATTCGCGCGAACCGTGCACGCGCCGCGACCGTCGACGCTCAGCACGTTCCCGGAAAGCAAGTCGACGATCCAAAGCGTGCCGTCGGACGCGACAGTAGCACCCTCGAGAAATCCTCCGCAGTCGGCGAAACGCTCGACGCGGCATTCGCCGCAAAGCGCCTCGAGGTTGCCCTGCTCCACCGCGGCGGCGGCGTGCACGGCCGCGATTGCGCCCCAGAGGACGACACGCCCCCTCATTCGGCCTCTCCCCTCGTTTTCGTTATCGCGGGCCCCGCCATGTTTAGGGAGCGCCGAGGCGGTGTCAAGGCGAGGAAACCGAGCTCGCCGAGGCGTCAGTACGTGAGGTCTCGCGCGACCTTGCCCCGGAACACGTAGTAAGCATAGAACGTGTAGAAGAGCACGGCGGGCAGCGTGATCAACGCTCCGACGAGCAGGAAGCGCTGCGTCGACGGCGACGCCGCGGCCTCCCAGTATGGAATCTCGTGCGGCACGATGTTCGGCCACAGACTGATCGCGAGGCCGACGTAACCGAGCGTGAAGAGCACCATCGTCAGCACGAACGGCGCGACCCGGAAGCCCCTGACCGTCGTATACCAATGCAGGAAGCCCGTGACGACCGTCGCGAGCGGCACCTGTGACAGGAAATAGAAATTCGGCAGCGAGAACCAACGCTGCCGAATCGTCGGGTTCGTGAAGACGACCCACAAGCTGATCGCCGCGATCGCGGCGAGCACCGCGAGCAGCAAGCGCACGGAGACGCGCCGCGCCCATGTCTCGAGCTCGCCGGGCGCCTTGATGATCAGCCACGTGCTGCCGAGCAGCGCGTAGCCGAGCACCAGCGCCGCGCCGACGAGAAGACCGAACGGCGTGAGCCAGTCGAGCGGGCCACCTGTGAAGCTCGAGCCCGCGAGATCGAAACCCTGCACGAACGAGCCGAGCACGATACCTTGAAAGAACGCCGCGGCGACCGAGCCCCAGAGGAAAGCCCGGTCCCAGATCCGCCGGCTGCGATCCGCCTTGAAGCGAAACTCGAACGAGATGCCGCGAAAGATCAGACCGAACAGCATGAAGATGAACGGCAGATAGAGCGCCGGCAATACGATCGCGTAAGCCACGGGGAACATCGCGAGCAGCCCGCCGGTGCCGAGAACGAGCCACGTCTCGTTGCCGTCCCATATCGGCGCGACCGACAGCATCATCGTGTCCCGATCCGCGTCCTTCGGGGCGAACGGAAACAGAATGCCGATGCCGAGCACGAAGCCGTCGAGCAGCACGTACATGAAGATCGCGAGCGCGATCAGGAACAGCCACACGAGAGGCAGCCAGCCGCCTTCCATCAGACTTGCTCCTCGAACGTCTCGGCCGGGACCGACAGCGGTCTGCGCGCCGTCGGCACGCCCCTCGGCTTCGGCTCGACCTCGAGCGGACCGTGGCGGATCAGCTTCACCACGTAATACGTGCCGGCGCCGAAAGCGACGCCGTAGACCAGCACGAACAGCGCGAGCGACGTGCCGACGCTTCCGCCGGGCACCGGGGAGACGCCTTCGGCCGTGCGCATGATCCCGTAGACGAGATACGGCTGCCGGCCGATCTCGGTCGTGAACCAGCCGGCGAGGAGCGCGATCAGCGGCGCGGGCGCCGCCGAGCGAAACAATTTGAGCAGCCAACGCGCGCTCTCGAGCGTTCCGCGCCGCAGGTGATAGAGACCCGCCCACGCGGCGAACAGCATCACGAGGCCGAGCCCGACCATCACGCGGAACGAGTAGAAGACCCACGCGACCGGCGGCCGCTCGTCCCTCGGGAAGTCCTTGAGGCCGTCGATGCGGCCGCCGAGGTCGTGCTTCAAGATGAGACTCGCGAGCCCCGGAATGCCGATCTCGAAGCGGTTGCGCTCGCCTTCCTCGTCCGGCACCGCGAAGAGCAAGGCCGGCGCGTGCGTCCGCGCCTCCCAGTTGCCCTCCATCGCCGCGACCTTGACCGGCTGGTGTTCCTGCGTGTTGAGCCCGTGCAGATCGCCGATGACGATCTGTAGCGGCACGACGATGCTCGCGAAGATCACCGCGAGACGCAGCATCATCGACGAGCGGCGCGGGAACCGCCCTTCGAGCAGATATCTCGCCGCGATACCCGCCACGATGAAGCACGTCGTCAGATACGCGGCGCCGACCATGTGCAGGAAGCGATACGGGAACGACGGATTGAAGATGATCTCGAGCCAGCTCTCGGGATAGAAGACGCCGTCCTCGTAGCGGTGACCGGCCGGCGTGTGCATCCAGCTATTCGCCGAGAGAATCCAGAACGCCGACAGCAGCGTTCCGAACGCGACCATCAGCGTAGCGAAGAAATGCACGCCGCGCGGCACGCGGTTCAGGCCGAACAGCATGATCCCGAGGAACGTCGCCTCGAGAAAGAACGCGGTGAGCACCTCGTATCCGAGCAGCGGCCCGATCACGTTCGCCGAAGCCTCGGTGAAGACGCTCCAGTTCGTGCCGAACTGGAAGCTCATCACGATGCCGGAGACGACGCCGAGCCCGAACGACACGGCGAAGATCTTGACCCAGAACTGATAGAGGCTGAGATACGCGGGCTTGCCGGTCCTGATCCAGAGGAACTCGAGCATCGCGAGCCAGCTCGCAAGCCCGATCGTGAACGCCGGGAAAAGAATGTGGAACGTGACCGTGAAGGCGAACTGGAGTCTTGCCAAAAGCACCGAGTCCATGATGTCGTCGCTCCGAGCCGCCAGCCGCGTCCGTCGAGTCAAGCACGCGGCTCGACCGGCCGACCATAGGTATGCACGCGAGTGACACGATGCGCTCGAGCGCGGGGCGATGGTTCACCCGCGGACGCAACGACTTCGCGGACGCGACCGTCGCCGGACCCGGTCGCATCGTCGGCGCGCGTCGAGCGGCGGCTGCCGCCGAGACGAACGACACCCTAGACGTCGAGGATCTCGACCGCCTGGGCGATGCTCTCGAGCGGATCGCGGCCCGGGCCGGGACGCCACTCGTGGCTCACATAGCCGTCGAAATCGTCGAGATCGGCGATGACCTCGGCGAGATAGCGGTAGTTGATCTCCTGCGTGTCGTCGATCTCGTTGCGCGTCGGCACGCCCGCGACGTGGAAATGAGCGATCCAGCGGCTCGAGCTGCGGATGCGGCGTGCGAGATCGCCGTCCATGATCTGCAGGTGGTAGATGTCGCAGACGAGCTTGACGTTGGGCGAATCGACCCGCTCGCAGACGGAGACGCCCCAGTCCCAGTGACCGAAGATCTGGTCTTCGCGCCCGAAGCGAGGATCCGTGAGCCGGTTGTTCATGTTCTCGATCGCGATCGTGACGCCGCGCGACTCGAGATGACCTTTGATCCGGTTCAGGAACGCGACCGCGTGATCCGCGCCCTCGTCGTACGACATGCCTCGGCGCTGCCCGCCGATCGTGATGATCGTGCGCACGCCTTGCTCGGCGCAGAGATCGATGAACTCGCGCAGGCTCGCTTCGAGCTCGTCGTGGACCTCGGGATGAATGATGCCGTCCTCGAACGTGACGGGCCCGGAGCCGGCGAGCAGCGGCTCGAGCCCGTGGCGGCGCAGCGTCGGCCAGTCCTCCGGCGGGATGAGATCGAAGCCGTAGACGCCGATCTCCGCCGCGAAGCGGCACATCTCGTCGAACGACAGGGAGGTGCTCTCGCCGAAATTGACCGTCCACAGCCCCTGACGGATGCGCCCGCGGCGCCGCCGCGAGGTCGACGCCGCCGTGCCGCGGCCGTCCTGAGCCATGGCCCCCGCGGCGAGGCCCGCCGCCGCGAGCGCGCCGACGAATTCCCTTCTCAGCACGGCTTCAGTTGCCTTGGAGCTGGCTCGAGCCCGTGTCGAGCGTCTGGCCCGGCGCGCCCCCGGTCGCCGCGACCGTGATGCTGCGCGCGTTCATCCGCGGCGTGCCGTTCCTCGCGAGGAAGCCGTCGACCTCGATCTCCGTGCCGATCGTCAGCGTGTTGCGTCGCCAGCCGCGGCGCTGCAGCAGATGCGGCGGTCCGAGCTCGGCGCCCCAGTTCGTGACCTCGCCGCTCGCATCGTCCTTGACGTTGAAATAGACCCACACGTGAGGGTTCGTCCATTCGATCTTCGTGACGATGCCCCGGAGCGAGATCGGCTTCTCGGCATCGAACTCGGCGGCGAACGAGTGATGCGCGGACGCCGGGCCCGCCGCGAGGAGCCCGCACGCCAAGATGCCCGACAACGTCGCAAACCGCATTCGATGACCCTCCCCCTTTGCGTACTCCGGCCGCGGCCGGCCTCGACACCGGGCCCCGTCGACCGCGCGTCGTGATGCACTTCTACCACAGCTCTCGCGGCGAATCACGACGTCGAAGCCTCCCAGCCGGCGCGCCGCGCCGGTCGCGGCCCGCTACCCGCCACCGCCGGACGGCTCAGAGCGCGCGGCCGATCAGAACGAGCTGCGGATCCTCCCGCACCGCCCGCTGCTCGAAGCCGAGCTCCTTCGCGAGCGCGAGCATGTTCGCGTTCTCCCTGAGCACGACCCCGTTCATGCGCTCGAAGCGCCGCTCGCGCGCGACGTCGATGAGGTGAGTGAGCAGCCGCGTCGCGATGCCGCGCCGCTGCCATCGATCGTCGACGACGACCGCGAACTCGCAGCTCCGCCCGTCGGGCTCGGCGATATAGCGGGCGACGCCGATCTGGCGGGCTGCGCCGTCGACGTTCGCGAGCGCGATCAGCGCCATCTCGCGGTCGTAGTCGATCTGCGTGAAACGCGACACCGTCTCCGCGGTGAGCTCGCGAACGTTCGTCATGAAGCGCAGATAACGCGAGCGCTCGGACAATCCCGCGACGAACGCCTTCTCGAGCTCGGCGTCCTCGGGCCGGATCGGCCGAATCGTGATCGGCGTGCCGTCGTCGAGCACGTGCCGCCACTCGAGCCCGCGCGGATACGGATGGATCGCGAGGTGCGCGTACGGCTCGGCGCCGGGCGCGACGTCGCGCAGCACGATGCGCGCGTCGATCGCGAGCGCGCCGTGCTCGTCGACGACGAGCGGATTGATGTCGAGCTCCGAGATCCACGGCAGCTCGCAGATCATCTCCGAGATCCTGAGCACGACGTCGACGAGCGCGTCGCGATTCGCGGGCGCCGCGCCGCGGAACGGCCCTAACGCCTTCGCCGCGCGCGTGCGGTCGATCATCCGCTCGACGAGCAAGGAACTGAGCGGCGGCAAGCCGACCGCGCGGTCCGCGATGACCTCGACGAGCGTGCCGCCGAGGCCGAGCCCGATCACGGGGCCGAAGACCTCGTCCGTCACGACGCCGACCATGAGCTCCCGCGCGCCGCGCGGTGCGTGTATCCGCTCGACGATCACGCCCTCGATGCGCGCGTCTGGCCGCGCCGCGCGCGCCGACTCGAGGATCCGCGCGTACGCGTTGCGCACGTCGTCCTCGCTCTCGAGGCCCAGGCGAACGCCGCCGACGTCCGTCTTGTGCGTGATGTCGGGCGAAAGCAGCTTCATCGCGACCGGAAAGCCGATCTCGCGGGCTCGTGCCGCGGCCTCGTCGGCGCTCGCCGCGCGCGCGCTCTCGAGCACCGGCACGCGGAATGCTGCGAGCACCGCCTTCGACGCGAGCGCGTCGAGCACGTGGCGCCGCTCGGCGAGCGCGGCGTCGATGATCCGCCGCGCCGCGTCGATGTCCGGCGGATCCTGCTCGCGCCGCGGCGGAGGAACCTGAAGCAACTGCTCTTGATTGCGGCGATGCGCCGCCATCGCGGCGAAGGCCTCGATCGCGACCTCCGGCGTGCGGTAGACCGGGATACCCGCCGCGCGAAAACGCTGCCAGCTCGAGCGCATCGACGCATCGCCGATCCAGCACGCGAGCACCGGCTTCGACGTTCGCGCGGCCTCCTCGATCACGGCTTTCGCGACGTTGTCGGGCTCGCTCAGCGCCGTCGGGATCATGATCGCGAGCACGGCATCGACCGCGTCGTCGGCGAGGCAAACGCGGAGCGCCGAGGCATAGCGAGACGGATCCGCGTCGCCGAGCACGTCGACCGGATTGGCTTTCGACGAGGCGGCAGGCAGCAGGCGCTCGAGCTCGCGCACGCTCGCCTCGCCGAGGCGCGCGAGCGTGAGCTTCTTGTCCGCGACCGCGTCCGCAGCCATCACCGCGGGCCCGCCGCCGTTCGTCACGATCGCGAGCGACGGCCCGCGCGTCGCGAGGCCCGCGTTCAGCGTCTCGGCGACCGCGAAGAAATCGGCGTAGTCGATCACCCGCACGACGCCCGCGCGCTCGAGCGCCGCCTCGAACACGTCGTCCGCGCCGACGAGCGCGCCGGTATGCGAGATCGCGGCGCGGCTGCCGGTCGCGTGCCGCCCGACCTTCATCACGACGATCGGCTTCGCGCGCGAGACCGCGCGCAGCGCGCTCATGAAACGCCGCGCGTCGTGCACGCCTTCGACGTAGAGCATGATGGCGCGCGTCTCGGGGTCGAGCAGCAGGTAGTCGAGGATCTCGCCGAAATCCACGTCGGCGCCGATTCCCGTCGAGACGACGTTCGAGAACCCGATATCGCGCACGCTCGCCCAGTCGAGCAGCGCGGTGCAGACGGCACCCGATTGCGAGACGAGCGCGACGCCTCCGCGCTTCGCCATCGCCTGGCTGAAGCTCGCGTTCAAGCGCGCGGCGGGACGCAGCACGCCGAGGCAGTTCGGCCCGATGAAACGGATGCCGTGCTCGCGCGCGACGCGCACCGTCTCGTCCTCGAGCGCGCGGCCCTCGGCCCCGGTCTCGCGGAAGCCGGCCGACAGGATCACGGCGGCGCCGACGCCGGCGGCACCGCATTGACGCAGCACGTCGGGCACCACGCGCGCGGGCGCGGCGATCACGGCGAGATCGACGCGCTCGCCGATCTCCGTGACGCTCGCGAAGCAGCGACGCGCCTGCACCTCGGCGTGCTTCGGATTCACCGGATGGATCGGACCCGGGAAGCCCGCGTCGAGGAGGTTCCGCAGGACGACGGTGCCGAGCGAGCCCGGCCGCTCGCTCGCGCCGATCACGGCGATGGACTCGGGCTCGAAGATCCTCGCGATCTGCGCGCGCCGGCGCGGCATACCGAGCGCCGACACGGCCGATACGCCGAAACCTCGACCGACCGCCGTTTCCGTCATGATCCGTCTCCTTCGGGAAGGTGCGGAAAGAACGCCGCCCCTTTTCGCGACGATTCAAGTTACGCTGCCGGCATGACGTCCGCCACTTCGGATCGCCCCAGGGCCCGCTCGCTCGAGCCGCTTCGCGCGCTGCCGCGGCTGCTCGCGCCGCATTGGCCCGTGCTCGCCGCCGCCATCGCTGCGCTCTTGCTCGCCGCGGCCGCGCAGCTCGCGCTGCCGATCACGCTCCGCTTCCTGATCGACGACGGCCTGATCGTGCGCGACACGTCGATGATCGACCGCTACTTCGTGCTGCTCCTCGCCGTCGCCGCGGCGTTCGGCACGTTCGCCGCGC
>Ga0207873_1000513_pt1 | contig 42069 bp, 38 predicted proteins | sample BGWIniCompost_FD_187373 | JGI IMG/M metagenome (GOLD analysis project Ga0207873, IMG submission 187373) | Cellulose adapted compost microbial communities from Newby Island Compost Facility, Milpitas, CA, USA - BGW Initial Compost (SPAdes)... ... | reverse complement strand
AGACGAAGGAGATACGAGCCATGCGTCGAACTATCCGATTCTTTGCAACCTTTATCCTTATTGCCCTCATCCTCTCGCTGATCGTGCCCACCGGCGGTGCGCTTGCCCAGACCGACGCGCCGACGGACATCACCGCGACGACGAAGGTCAACCTGCGCCTGCGCTCCGGGCCGGGCACGAGCTACGCAATCCTCGGCACGGTGCCACACAACACGGTGCTCCCGGTGCTGGGCCGAAATGAGGACTCGAACTGGCTGTTCGTGGAGTACAACGGCTCGCGCGGCTGGATCGCCGGCTGGCACACGAACATCGCCGGGGTCCTGAGCCGTGTGCCGGTCGTCGATGCCGAGGGCAGCGGTGTGGCAGTCCTGGCAGAGCAGGCCAGCGCCAGCACGGGCCTCGTCGCCAAGCCGCGGGTGAATCTGCGGATGCGTTCCGGGCCGGGGACCGGCTTCCGCCAGGTCGGGAGCGTGCCGAGCGGTGTGACCGTCCCTGTGCTGGAGGAGAGCACCGACGGCCAGTGGCTGCGCGTGCAGTATAGCGGCACGGTGGGCTGGATCGCCGGTTGGCTGGCCGATACCGAATCCGTCGTGACGACCGCACTGTCCGGCGAGCCGTTGGCGCTCGCCTCGGCCCCTGAGCCTGAAGGCGAGATGGCGACCGTCACCCGTGTGATCGACGGCGACACCATCGAGGTCATGATGAACGGACGCAGCTACCGCGTGCGATACATTGGCGTCAACGCGCCGGAGACGGACCAGGTGTGCGGCACCGAGGCTACCCAGGCTAACCGCATCATGGTGTCCGGGCAGCGGGTCCGGCTGGTGAAGGACGTCAGCGAGACGGACCAGTTCGGGCGGCTGCTGCGCTACGTGTACGTGGGCGATTGGATGGTCAACGCGCAGCTTGTGGCGGATGGCTGGGCGCAGGCGGCGACGTACCCGCCCGACGTGCGCCACGCCGATCACTTCAACCTGCTGACTGCGCAGGCGCGCGCGGCCAACCGCGGCTGCTGGGGGCTCGGTGCGTGGGCTGACAGCCCCGCCCCGGCAGGCGAGCAGCCTCCCGCGCCGGAGGGTGGCGCTCCCTGTGACTGCTCCGGCAACCTCTACAACTGCAGCAACTTCCGCTCCCACAGCGAGGCGCAGACCTGCTTCGAGTACTGCCTGAGCGTCCGTGGGTACGACGTCCACCGGCTCGACGAGGATAACGACGGACTCGCCTGCGAATCCCTGCCATAAGCAGGCACCGCATGCATGAAACAGGGGTAGGCTCCGGCGAGCCTACCCCTGACCTTTTCCTCATCCCGACCTCGCCGCGGCTGCGCCGCGCGAGGGAGTGAGGTCGGATAAAAAGCGCCGCGACTAAACGTCGCGGCTCCCGTTTCCATAGCCAATTCACAACTGCACGGGGCTGCAAGCCGTCACTCCCTCAGCACCCACCGCACCATATCGTCGGAGTAGCCGACCAGCGTGTGCGGTTCGTCGGCACTGTACCATGCCGTATACTCATCGCCCAGCGAGACACGCCATGTGATAACGTCGCCCGTCGCGGTCGGGAAGAGGTCGGCGGTGCGCACGACGACAGCCTCCCGCTCGATCAGCGGCACTGAGAACGGCCCAACGACCGTCGTCTGGCCGGACATCAGCACGCTGAAGGGCAGGGCGCTGTACCGCCACGGCCAATCGCCCATCATTATGGTTCCCACCCGCTCGCCGCCGAGCACGCTGTCCGCTGGCACGAAGCCCTCAGTAACGATCTCGCCGTCCTCCGATACGACAATCGTTAACTCGTCCTCACTCGCCGCTTCGAGCAGCACTTCGTACTCGGCATCGCCCTCACGCGAGCCGGTGACCCGCCCCTCGACGATGTTCAGGGTTTCGGCATCCCATACAATCAGCAGGTGCTCGTCGCGGGCGCTCATCTGCCAGTAGCCGCTGCTCGTGTCCACCTCGAAGCCCTCGTGCGCGATCTCGCACTCCAGCGTCACCGTCGATGCGCCGGGGCTCACGGTGCAGGTCGCCTCGCCAACTGGCTCGTCGGCCATGTTGAAGATGTCGTACTCCCACGTCTGCGCTTCCTCCCAGGGAGCGCCCTCCAGCGTGACGGGCAGACCGAAGCTGAGCAGTTCGGGGAACAACCCCACAAACGCCGTCAGCACAACAAGCCCCGCAGTAATCGGCACGGCGATCCCCAGCGGCCACAGCTTGAGCAGCCACAGGCGGCGATCCTCCGGATCGACCTCAACCCGGCGGCGCGGCATGATGCGGTTCAGCACGACAAGGCCGATAAAGACCACGGTCAGCCCGGTCGCTGCCGTAATGATCGTGTCCTGCGGCATGGTGAACCCGGGCGCGAACTCGCTGAGCAGCGTCAGCACGCCGACGAACAGATTGTTGCCCAGGTGCATGGCAACCGCCGCCCAGATCGAGCCGGTTCGCCACGCCACCCAGCTCAACACGAGCGCCAGCGGCACCAGAAACAGCGTCTGCGTGGGGTCCATGTGGAACAGGGCAAACAACAGCCCCGGGAATACAACCGCCGCGAGACCGCCCCAGCGCGCGTATGCGGACTGGAGCACGCCGCGGAACAGCGCTTCTTCAAACAGCGGCGCGAGGATCACCACGCCGATGGCCGTTAGCACGGCGGAGAACGCATTGCTCTGAAGGAGGTCGGGCGTGTACGCGGGGACGTAGTCTACCAGCTCGGTCACGACGATAACCACCCACCGGTCGAACAGGTAGAAGCCGATGCCGGTCACAAAGCTCACAGCGAGGATGGCAGTGCTCGTCGGCTTCAGTTGGAGCGTCGGGCGGACGGGAACCTTCGTAATCAGGAGGTACAGCACCAGCGGCAGCCCGATCAGCGCCAGTTCATTGAGCGTGAGCCGCCAGCCCATCGGCAACATCAGCCCGGAAAAGCCGAGCAGCAGTACGGTACAGGCGAGGAAGAGGATGTTCGCGCTCATAATGGTGGGACGTCGGTCCATGTTGGGTTCTCCTGCTAGCCCATGAGGCGGGGCGAATGTGGCAACACCCCTGGCGAGGTTAATTCGTAACTCTTTACGCAGGCGCGCAGATACCGGTTGCGTTGGAGCGCGGCAAATATTTACCGGATTCTGATGCTTGAAGTTCGCAGGGCAACCACGCGACCCAGTATATTATACAGCGTATAGTTTACTGGAGGTTGGCGATGCCCCGCCCGAGGCTAACAGAAGAAGAAATCACGGCCACGCGCTCGCGGATTCTCGACGCGGCGCTGACCATCCTGCATGAGGAAGGGATGGGCGCGCTATCGATGCGCGCGATTGCCGAGCGGGTCGGCATGTCGCCGATGGCGCTGTACACGTACTTCGAGAACCGCGACGATCTGCTTCACGCCCTGCGCGAGCACCATCGCCGGGTGCTGAACGCCCGCTATGCCGATGCGCTGGCGCGCGCCCGCGACGGCGACGTGGTGCGCGTCACGGCGGAGGTGCTGGCGGGGTATGTGAGCTTCGCCCGCCGGAACCCGCACATCTTCCGCCTGCTGTGGTGTACGCAGCCGGAAAGCACGCCGGACGACGACTGCCCGCGCGGAAGGGGCGTTCAGGAGTTGCTTGAACACCTCGCACAGCTCATCGCGCTGGGCATCGAGCGCGGCGTGTTTACCGAGCGCGATCCGCTTTTTGCGGCGCGTCTGGCGTTCGGTATGATTCACGGTCCGCTTCTGCTGTCGCTGGTACCGGGTGCGGTGGATGCTAGCACGCTGGAACAATTGGAAACGGAAATCGTAGAGGCAGCTATAGGCTACCTGACAGTACAGGAAAACGGATGAAGTCACTTCGGAAAATTGTACGCTACCTCGCTCCATATAAGGGATGGGTCTTTGCCGGGCTGGGGCTGATCGTCGTCGAAACGCTGGCGCAGCTTGGCGTGCCGCGTGTGCTCCAGTTTGTCATCGACAAGGGCATCACTCCGCAGGCGCTGAACATCGTCCTGATCGGTGCAGGCGGGCTGATCGCGCTGGCGCTGGCCGGGGCACTGGTGACGGTGCTCCGCGCCTTCTATACGGCCCGCTTCTCGCAGGGCATGGCCTACGATCTGCGCAACGACATCTTCGAGCGCATCCAGACGTTCTCGTTCAGCAACCTGGACCAAATGCAGACCGGCGACCTGATCACGCGCGTCTCAAGCGATGTCGAGATGGTGCGTATGTTCACCAGCATGGGTTTCATGATGATCGTGCGCGCCGTCGTGCTGCTGCTCGGCAGCCTCGTGTTCCTCGTCGCCACCGACCCCGGCCTCTCACGCATCATGCTGGTGCTGATCCCGGCAGTCGCGCTGATCTTCTGGCTGCTTGCCAATGTGACGCGCCCGCTGTTCAAGCGTGTGCAGGAGCTACTGTCTCGCCTCAACACCGTCGTGCAGGAGAACCTCGCCGGGGTGGAGGTCGTCAAGGCGTTCGTCCGCGAGCGGTACGAGATCAACCGCTTCGAGGATGCGAACGAGGCGTACATGAAGCAGGCCGTGCGCGTCAACCAGTTGATGTCCGGGGCGTTCCCGCTCGTCCTGCTGATCGCCAATCTGGGCACGCTGGCCGTGCTGCTGCTGGGCGGCAGGGAGGTCATCGGCGGCAGCCTCACGGTCGGCGAGTTGGTCGCCTTCACCAACTACCTGACGACGGCCATGTTCCCGGTTGTGATGCTGGGCATGATCCTGTCGATGCTGCCCGCCGCCGACGCGTCATCCGAGCGCATTCTGGAAGTGCTTGAGGCGGAACCCGACGTAAAGGAGCGACCCGGCGCGGTCGAGGCGAAGCTCACCGGGCGCGTGACGTTCGAGAATGTGACGTTCAACTACAACGGTAACGCCGACGCCGAGGTGCTGCGCAACATCAACCTGCGGGTGGAGCCGGGGCAGCGCATCGCGGTGCTCGGCGCGACGGGCTCCGGCAAGTCCACGCTCGTCAACCTGATCCCTCGCTTCTACGACGTGACGGAAGGGCGCGTGCTGGTAGACGAGTACGACGTGCGCGACCTCACACTGCATTCGCTGCGCTCGCAGGTGGGGATCGCCATGCAGCAGGCGGTGCTGTTCAGCGGTACGGTCGCGGAGAACATCGCCTACGGGCGGCCCGACGCCTCGATGGAGGAGATCATCGCGGCGGCGAAGGCCGCGCAGGCGCACGACTTCATCATGCGGATGCCGGAAGGCTACCAGAGCCACGTCGAGGCGCGCGGCGCGAACCTCTCCGGCGGGCAGAAGCAGCGTCTCGCTATTGCGCGGGCGTTGCTGGTCGACCCGGCCATCCTGATCCTCGACGACAGCACGAGCGCCGTTGACATGGAGACGGAGTACCGCATTCAGGAGGCGCTCGACAGGCTGATGGAAAACCGCACGACGTTCATCATCGCGCAGCGCATCAGCAGCGTGCTCAATGCGGACCAGATCATTGTGCTCGACCGGGGCGAGATCGTCGCGCAGGGCACGCATCGCGAACTGCTGAAATCCAGCCCGATCTACCAGGAGATCTACTACTCGCAGCTACGGGATGACAGCGTGATAGATGTGGCTGTATCGGACAACAACCGGCACGGACAGGTTGAGAGGCAGGAGTAAGGTATATGGGAATGAGACATGGTGGCCGGGGCATAACCATTGAGAGCGCCCGTAATCAGGGCGAGACACTGCGGCAGCTTCTGGCTTATCTGAAGCCGTACACGCTTCATCTGGTGGGCGTGTTCCTGCTGGTCGTGGTGAGCACGTTGCTCACACTGGCCGGGCCGCTGCTCGTGGCGCAGGCCATCGACCGGTACATCGTCCCCGGCGACCTCGCCGGGCTGACCCGCGTCGCCGTCATCCTGCTGGGGGTGTATATCGCGTCGAGCGTGTTCTCAGGCGCGTACTCCCTGCTGATGGTGCACATCGGGCAGAAGTTGATCCTCGACATGCGCTCCGACCTGTTCCGGCATCTGCAAACGCTGTCGATGTCGTTCTTCGACCAGCACGAGACGGGCGACCTGATGAGCCGCATCACCAACGACACGGACACCATCAACCGGGTGCTGTCCAGCGGGGTGACGCAGCTTGCCGCCAACCTGCTCCAGATCGTCGGCATCTTCATCGCGATGATCGCACTGAGCTGGCAGCTTGCGCTGAGCTCGCTGGTCATCCTGCCGCTGATGGCGGTCATCACCGGGGCGATTGCCTCGCGCAGCCGCAGCGCCTTCCGCGACGTGCAGCGCACGCTCGGCACGATGAACGCCAGCGCCGAGGAGAACATCGCGGGGGTGCGGGTGGTGCAGGCCTTCGCCCGCGAGAAGGAGACCATCGACGAGTTCCGCGCGATCAACCGCGAGAACCGCGACGCCGGGGTCCGGGCGCAGCAGATCGTCGCGCTGCTGATGCCGCTCATCGACGTGATGAGCACGATCGCCATCGCCATCATCGCCGGGCTGGGCGGCTGGCTGACGCTGCGCAACGCCCTCAGCATCGGCGTGCTGGTGGCGTTCATCACGTACGTGCAGCAGTTCTTCCACCCGCTGCGGCAGCTTTCGCAGCTTTACAACCAGCTCCAGTCGGCGCTGGCGGGTGCGGAGCGTGTCTTTGAGATCATCAACTCTGCGCCCACCGTCGCTGATAAGCCCGGCGCGAAGCCGCTGCCGCCCATCGAGGGCCGCGTGACGTTCGAGCACGTGACGTTCGGCTACGAGCCGGACAAGCCGGTGCTGGTCGACGTGTCGCTCACCGCTGAGCCGGGCCAGACCATCGCGCTCGTCGGGCCGACCGGCGCGGGCAAGACGACCATCATCAACCTGCTCAGCCGCTTCTACGACGTGCAGGAGGGCGCGATCCGCATCGACGGGTACGACATCCGCGACATCCAGCAGGAGTCGCTGCGCCGCCAGCTTGGCATCGTGCTGCAGGATACGTACCTGTTCAGCGGCACGGTGATGGACAACATCCGCTACGGGCGGCTGGACGCCACCGACGAGGAAGTGATCGAGGCGGCGAAGCTGGCCAATGCCGACCAGTTCATCTGCCGATTGCCGCAGGGCTACCAGACGGTGATCTCGGAGCAGGGCAGCAACTTCAGCCAGGGGCAGCGCCAGCTCATCGCCATTGCGCGGGCGATCCTTGCCGACCCTGCCATCCTGATCCTCGACGAGGCGACGAGCAGCGTCGACACGCGCACGGAGATGCATATCCAGGAGGCGCTGCAGCGGCTGATGCAGGGCCGGACGTCGTTCGTCATCGCCCACCGGCTGAGCACCATCGAGAACGCCGACCAGGTACTGGTCGTGAACGACAACCGCATCATCGAGCGCGGCTCTCACCGCGAACTGCTTGAGGAGGGCGGCTTCTACCACGACCTGTACATGAGCCAGTACCGGCGGCTGCCAGGGCTGGTCGAGGCGGGGTAGGGGCCCTCACCCCGGCCACATAATAGAACTGCAACGAAATGGAGCCGCGAAGTTTATTCGCGGCTCTTTTGATCCCCGGCCTTTAGCTAACCGGCGCGCCTTTCGTGCGCCCCATCCACGAGAGGTCGCCAAGCTCCCCGAACTGCTCCTTGAAGAGCCGGTAGTACATTAGCTCTTCTTTCGTGTTGAGCGTCCAGCCGTTGGCGAGGTGGCGCTCGCGCCTGAACTCGTCGTCGGCGATGCTCGCCTCAGCGTGCTGGGCCAGCAGGTCGCCGACGCCCGCCCCCTGCCAGAACTTCGACTTGGTGCGCCAGAGCACGTCATCCGGCAGCACGTCTTCCCCGGCTTTGCGCAGCACCCACTTCTCGACGAGCGACCCGTTGCGCCGGATCTTCATCTCGGAGGGGATCGTCATCGCGTAGCGCACCACCTCGGTATCGAGGAAGGGCACATGCGCGACGAGCTCGTGCGCGCTGGCGCTGCGATCCACGCGCTGAAGGGCCGTGTTGTGCAGCCGCCGCGTAATGTCGAGCAGCTCGCCGGGGATGTCGTCGGCGCTCAGGTCCTTGAGATACGCGTACCCGCCGAACAGCTCGTCCGCGCCCTCGCCAGAGAGCACCGACTCGACGTAGCCCGACGCGTAGCGGGCGGCGAGGTAGTTCGTCACCGAGGAGCGCACGAGCAGCGCATCAAACGACTCAAGGTGGTAGATCACGGCGGGCAGCGCGGCGAGCAGGTCGTCGAGCGTGACGACGATCTCGTGGTGCGTGGTGCCGAGATAGTCAGCGACCTGCCGCGCGAAGTGAAGATCGGGCGCGCCTTCCAGCCCGGCGGCGAACGTGTGAAGCTCGTCCACGTGCGGGCGGGCGAGCGCTGCCATCAGGCTGGAGTCCAACCCGCCGGAGAGCCAGCAGCCAAGCACGCCGTTCCCGAGCCGGTCGGCGACAGCCTGCTCCAGCCGCAGGCGCACGCCTGCGGCGAGCGCCGCTGCACTGTCGTCATTGGTGGGCTGCGGCTCGACGGACGAGTAGGGCCTGAAGCCATCGCCCGCGTACCACGTGCCCGGCGGGACCGCCTGCATATCCCGGCTGATCGCCAGCAGCGCCTTGACCTCCGACGCGAAGCACAGATGCCCGTCATCGGTGCGCCCGTAGTAGAGCGGGGACACGCCGAGCAGGTCCCGCGCGAGGAACAGTCCGCCCGGCAGGGCGGCGGCCAGCGCGAACGGCTTGCGCTCAGTGCCGAGGGTGGCCGGGTCGGGGAGCGGCGGCTGGTCGCCATCCCATACGGCCATCCCGGCGAGCATCGGGGAGACCGGCGCGGTTTGCGCCTCCGGCCAGACGGCGCCGAGCGTCACGCCGTGCCGTTCGATGATCTTCGAGCCGGCCTGCCCTCGATGGGATAGTTTATCAAGCATGAACTGTACGGATTTTTCTTGTCCTGGGCCGGCAATTCCTGCAATGCCTGCCACAATGCGCCTCCTTTCTCTGCAATGGTTGAGCCGCCGCGTGACGGCTCCCGGTTTATGCGTAACTACCTATTAAGTAATAGCAGAGGAGGCCGCGCGGGGCACGCGGATCGGCGGTGGGCAGGGCAAGCACTCACGCCATGTGGGCATCGCGGGGCGCGCTCACCGCGCCGCCACCTCGGGCTGCCCCATGACTTCACCCTCCAGCGCCAGCGGGTCGAGGATCCGCAGGCGCGGGTAGCCGGGGCTGATACTGCCCGACTCCACAAGCGCCCTGAGCACGCGGTTCAGGTGGCGCGGCGTGACGCCGAGCAGCGAGGCGAGGTGCTCCTTCTCCGGCAGTTCGATCTCGTCGCTCCGGCTGCTCCGCTGCTCGGTCAGCAGGTAGAGCGCCAGCCGCTTCGCCACCGGCAGGGTCTGGCTCTTGTGCAGGTCGTCCTTCTTGTAGAGCTTCTCGCGGAGCTGGTCGATCAGAAAGCGCAGGAAGCGCGGGTCGTCGGCCCCGTAGCGCTCGACGACGGACCGCTCAATGCCGAGCATGGTCGTGTCCCGCGTGGCGACGACATTGCTCCTGACCGGGTTCGGGCTCAGGATTTCAAGGTCGCCAATCGCCGTGAACGGCACCGACAGCGCGATCACGGCCAGCCTGCCGTCCTCCAGATAGTGGCTGCACTGCACCTGCCCCTCGACGAGGAAGTAGAAGAAGTGCTGCTCCTGCTCCTCGAAATAGACGTGGGTATAGGCGGGGAAGTGGAAAAGTTGCAGATGGCGCAGCAGGTCATCGTTGAGGAAGTCCCGCATGTTGAACGCCTCAACGTAGCGCTCGATAGCTGCACTCGCATGGGCGATGCGCATGGTCGCCTCCTTATATCCCACCGACGTGCCGTCATTCTACCACACGCAAATTTCCGCTTCGGGACATATGTCCTTGAGCATGCCCGGAGCCGGTCGTATTCTGCTGTTGTGTACGGACACTGATACTGGTAGGAGGAATGGTAGCTATGTTACAGGAGATCGACGTGAGGGAGGCGCAGAGGCCGGAGGCCCCGCCCGCCCAGCCGGTGGAGCCGGAGGTCAGGCCCGATGACGAGGCCAAGCGGGCGGCGCGGCGGCGGGAGATGTACGAGCGCATCGCACGCGGCAACGCACTCGCCGAGGCGGAAGAAGCGGCGCAGCGCGCGTGGCACGGCAAATGACAGGCGACGGCGGCAGCACCGCCGCGCCGGAGCAACTTAGAAACCCGGTTCGGGTAACAAAAGAGAGCCGCATGAGAAGAGAGCCGCGAATAAACTTCGCGGCTCTCTTTATTCCAGTACCCAGCACGGCGGGCCTACGCCCGGATCTCCTGCCGCTGGAACAGCACGTAGGCCACGGCGAACAGTACGATCGTCGCCGCGATCAGGCCTGTCAGGTGCGGCCAGATCAGCATGACGCTCTCGCCGAGCGGCAGCGGTGCGCCGAGCACCGCCCTCTGAAGCTGGACGGGCAGCACCAGCCCGAACGAGCGTGTGGACGGGTACAGCAGCCCGATCGTCGCCTCGACGAACAGCGTGTTCGGCGATATCCGCTCTAGCGCCTGCGTTAGCGCCACCTGATCAAGCACCGCCTGCACCGTCGGCGAGTCGACAGGCATGATCGCCCGCGCCAGCAGGCCCGCCAGAATGCTCCAGAAGACCATGAAGAACAGCCACACCGCGATCGACGCGAGCGCCGCCGTCGCCGACTGGCGGAACACGATGGAGAACAGCAGCGCCAGCGCCAGCCATACCCCACCGTAGAAGATCGACACCAGCAGGAACAGCAGCAGGCGCGCGACCTCCTCGCCGCTCGGCGGGACGCCAAGCCCGAGGATGCCCAGGCCGATGATCAGCAGCCAGATCGCCGCCAGCACGAGCGCCAGCGTGAACAGCCCCGCCAGGAACTTGCCCGCCAGCAGGGCATCGCGGTAGATCGGCTGCGACAGCACACGGGACAGCGTGCGCTGGGAAAACTCGCCGTTGACCGCGTCAAAGGCGAGCGTGATCGCCACCAGCGGCACGAGGAACGACAGGAAGCCGACAAACGCCGGCAGCGGCTCCTGCGCGGTGGTGAACAGCCGCAGGAAGATGAACGGATCATTCCCCGGCGACTGGCGCAGGTTCTGCAGCGCCACGTAGACCGTACCGACTGCCGTCGCCAGGATGAGCAGTTCGAGGATCAGCATCCTCGCGCTCGACAGGTGGTCGGCCATGTCCTTCGCCACGACCGCCCACATCCCGGTCCACGGCGAACCTTCTCTGGCGCGCCCGCGCGCTGCGGGCATTGTGTTAGGCCGCTGCATGATCCACCCCCTCGAAATACCGTGCATAGATCTCATCCAGATCGGGCACTTCGACATTCAGGGCCTTCAGGTTCCCGCCCGCCATCACAGCGGCTTTGGCGGCCTCCGAACGCACGTCGGCGGTCGCTTCCAGCACATACTGAGACGGCCCGTCGTGACGGACCTGCACGACCTGCGGGATGTCACGCAGCCGGGATTCAAGCTCCGCCGAGCCGTTCTCAACGTGGAGCACCACCTGATAGCCGCCGTGAAGCACCTGGCGAGCCAGTTCCTCGACCGTGCCCTGGGCCAGGATGCGCCCCCGGTGGAACAGCGCCACCCGGTCGCAGACCTCCTGCACCTGATGCAGCAGGTGCGAAGACAGCAGGATGGTGATGCCCTCGTCGCGCAGCTCGCGGATGATGCGGATGAACAGCCGCGCCGCGTCCGGGTCAAGGCCGAGCGTCGGCTCGTCCATGATGATGATCTGCGGACGCTTCAGCAGCAGCTCGGCCACCGCCAGACGCTGACGCATCCCGCGGGAGAACGTCTTGACCGGCTTGTCGGCGACATCGGCCAGCCCCATGCGCTCCAGCCCGGCGTCGATGCGCTTGCTGGCCTCGGCGCGCGGCACGCCGTTCAGCCGGGCGATGTAGGCCAGGTTCTCGCGAGCGGTCAGCCCGTCGTAGAAGCCGACCTGATCGGGCAGGTAGCCGACGCGAGCCTTGACGCTCAGCGGCTTGCGGGCCGGGTCAAGCCCGAGCACGCGCACTTCACCGGCGGTCGGCTCCGTCAGCCCGAGCAGCATGAGGATGGTCGTCGTCTTGCCGGAGCCATTCGGGCCGAGCAGGCCGAACACCTCGCCCTTGCCCACGGAGAAGTCTATGCCGTTAACCGCCGTGACCGGCCCGTACTGTTTGACGAGGCCCTTGACCTCTATCATGGTGTCCGCCATAGGCAGCCTCCTGCACTAGCGGCGGCCAAAGCGCATGACGGCAACACCGACCACACCGACCGCAACAGCAACCAGGCCGATCCCGACGATACCCCACAGCGTCGAGGTGCGAACCGTGACACGGTACTCAACCGACTGGGTGGAGCTACCCTCCGGCTGTGCGCGGAACGTGACGATGTAGTCACCCGCAAGCGCCTGCTCGGCAGGCTGCAGCCGCGCCGTCACCTCGACCTGCTCACCGGCCTCGATCACGTCGATCTTCTCCGGCTCAAAGGTGAGGTTCCAGCCACTCGGCGGCGTACCGCTCATCTTGATGTTATGCGCCCGCGCAGAGCCGGTGTTCTGTACCAGGAGCTGCACCGTCGTCTCCTCGCCCGCCTGGGCATCACCGGACAGGCGGCTGTCGGGCGTGGTCAGGCGGATCGCCGCCTCACCGACCACCTCGGCAACCAGATCGGTGCTCGCCTGCGTATCCTCACTCTGCGCAGTGATGGTGATCGGGTACGAACCCGCCGGGATGGTGTCGATCAGGCCGTCCACCTCGACGGTGATGCGCTCGGAGGCGTTCGCGTTGAGCGGGATGCTCGTCACCTCCTGCGTGCCGGACTTGAACACGGTGCTGAAGAACTGGGGCGCTTCTGCGAGGAAGTTCACGACGAGGTCCTCATCGCCCTCGTTCTTAACCGTAACGTTGTAGCGGAAGGTAGTCGTGGGCTTGCCGCGCAGTACGGGTAGCTCAACTTCCAGGGCGAGGCTGGCAGGCGCCTGCTCCTCGATGATCACCTGCAGGGGCAGCTCAGCCTCGACGCCGTCGCCCTCGCCAACCACCGTGAACTCATACGTGCCCGCCTCGGTACCACGCGGCACTTCTACACGGAGCTCAACAGGCGTCTCGACATCCGGCTGCACAAAGACCGCCTGCACGATCCGGCCATCACCACGGAAGGTCGCAACCCAGTTCTCGGGCAGGCCCTTAATCGAGAGGGCCACCGTCTGCGGGGCCCGAGCGCTGACGTTGATGTCCAGCGTCAGGTTATCCCCTACGCCGATGACCTGTGCCGGGTAAGGGGTGTACAGCAGCAGGTCAGGGCCGGCCTCCGCCGGTTCAACCGGCTCGCCATCCTGCGCGAGGGCCAGCGAAGCCGGTGCGAAAACAACCAGCAGGATCAGCGCAAGCGCTACACTTAAAGCATAACGGCGCATTCTTCTCTACCTCCTTTGCGTGTGTCGTCGCACGCGATGAGTTGGCAGAATGCCATGAGGCACCAGAAGCAAAAACGGCGGTCCCACCCCTCGCAGGCCGCCGCGATCGTCGCTTCCTCATACCCAGAGATCTGACCGGCCTCCCTGTCGAGGGCAAGTTAGATAGGCATGTTGGAACCGCTCAATCGGTTATTTTCGCCATCAGGTATTCTGTGGCGAAATCGATAAGAAATTTACCAACAGAGTATAAGAATTCTATTAGAAGTGCGGGTTGAAAGGGCAGCCGCAGGCCCGTGGGAAGCCCGAGGTCATGCACAGGAAAACGAAAGCCGCGAAACCGCATAGCCGCGAATAAACTTCGCGGCTCCCTAATTCTGGCTTACTAGATTCGCGGCTTTCTTATATTTTCCCGCGCTCGTGCCGCCTCACCCCTCGTAATTGAAGCGCAGCACGCCGAAGGTAAAGAAGGCTGCCGCCATCGCCAGCAGCACCCCGACCGGCAGCAGCACGTCGGCGAGGGTGGCGTCGAACCAGATGAGCGCCGAATACGCGTCCATCGCCCAGGCGACCGGCGAGATGTGCCCCAGCGCCCGCATGAACGGCGGCACGATCTCAAGCGGCCACCACGCCCCGCCGAGCGGCGCGAGCGTCAGCGTGAGGAACAGCGCGATCCCGCTGGCCTGCGACTCGTTCTCCACCAGCGTTGAGAGCGCCAGCGCCAGCCCCGTCACACACAGCACAAAGGCGACCATCGTCAGCACCAGCACGGGCAGGTTGTCACCGAAGTCCGTACCGAACAGCGCCGCCGCCCCGAACAGCAGCCCGTACTGCGCCATGCCAATCGCGAAGCGGGCCAGCAGCTTGCCGCCGAGGATGTGCGCCCGGCGCACCGGGGCGATCAGCAGCCGTTGCAGCGTCCAGTTCTCCCGCTCGCGGATCAACGCCGAGAGCAGCGGGAACACCGTGAACATCACGTACATGCTGCCGATGCCGGGTGCCGACTGTCCGAGGCCCGTGCCGGGGGACTGTTCTTCCTCCTCCTCCTCATCATCGGCCTGCTCACCGCCCCCGGCGATGGTCAGCCGCACGCTGATGGGGCGCTCCGCCCAGAGAGCGTCGGCACGCTCGAACGCGCGCTGGCGCAGAGCATCCCCCGCCCCGGCGGGCAGGTCGGCCACGAGGCTTGCGCCCACCCGCTCGGCGACAAACGCCCCGCCGATGCGCTGTGTGCCAGCCCGCACCGCCTGCACGACATACGTCGGGGCGGAGATGTTCGCATTGGCGCGGTAGGTCACGGTGACGTTCTCGCCCGCTTGCAGGTCGGCAGCGAACCCCTCCGGGATGATGAGCAGCCCCAGCGAAGTTTCCGCCTCCAGGCGGGCCTGCGCCTCATCCTCGTTGAACACCGCGCGGCCAAGCTGGCATACGTCCGCGTCGTCGTTGTCGTAGGGGCACAGCACGATGTTCTCGTTCGCCGCGCGGATGTTATCGAGCAGGCTGGCCGAGAGCGCGCTGTTATCATGGTCGATCACATCGAGCAACAGCGCGGGCGTGTCGCCATCGCCGCCAAGCGCGCCGCTCGCCAGCCCCACAACCACCATGATCAGCGGCGAGATAAAGAACAGATTGACCAGCGTCGAGCGCTGGGCCAGGATCTGCCGCAGATCGTTCCACGCAATTGCCAGTAGTCTCTGCATGATGCCTCAGCCCCGGATGTCAAGCTGGCGGTTGAAGGCCCACCAGCCGATGCCGAACATCACCGCGCCAAGCCCCAGCAGCAGCGCGACGTTCAGCAGGATGCTGCCCTCCCCGATTGCCAGCGACAGGAAAGCGTCAACCGCCCAGTAGTTGATTGTCAGGTAGGGCAGAACCCGCACGACGGGCGCGGATTCGAGCGCCTGCACCGGGAAGAACGAGCCACTGAGCAGCCCCATCACGATAATGACCGCGCTGCCGATCACGTTGGCCTGCTCCTCCGACCTCGCCAGCCCGGTGATCAGCGCGCCCAGCCCGGCGGCGGCGATCGACACCGTTACGATCATCAGCAGGATGGCCGGGATGTTCCGCCCCCAGATGAACTGAAGCTCTCCGGCGATCACGCTGCCGATCAGCGTCAGCGCAATGAACAGGGCAATGAGCTGTACGATGCAGTTGACCACCGTGCCGAGCATCTGGCCAAGCAGGATCGCGGGCCGGGGCGTCGGCGAGGCGATCAGTCGCTGGAGCGTCCACTGGCGGCGCTCGGTGAGCAGGCTACCCGCGCCGCCCCGCGCCGTGAACATCATGAAGAACACGGCGTTCGTCGCGCCGAAGTAGATGAGCGGGTTAAAGACGCCGCCCTCCCCGGCGGTCTCGCCGCTGACCACCTGTTGCTGCACCTCGATAGGCGCGTATGAAGGCGAGAACGCGCAGGCGAAGGCCGCCGGCGCAGCGGCAGGGTCGGCGCTCAGCGCCTGCAGCCGCGCCCCGATCTCCGGGTCCGCCGCCGAGTCGATCAGCGCGCCAATGCTGGCCGCGACGGCGATCTCCCCGGTGGCGATCTGGTTGGTGATCGCCTGGACGATGCTGTGCACAATGCCTGCCTGGATCGGTCTGGCGGGGCTGGCGTACACCTCGACGCTCACCGGCTCGATGCGGACCTCCCCGGTCGTGAAGTCCGGCGTGGCCCGCGCCGTGAAGTCCGCCGGGATGATGATCGCGGCGGCGTACTCGCCTGCGTCCACCCCGGCGCGGGCGGCAGCGGCGCTGTCAAGCAGCACGGTGTCGGTCAGGTCGTATAGCGTCGCCCCACCGTCAGCGGCGCCGTCGGCGGCAGCGCCATCCCCAGCCGCCTCGCAGACTATCTCGCCGCCGCCCAGCCCGGCAGTGTCAGCGCCCTCCACGAGCGCGCTGACGTAAATATCCCCCAGGACCATGCCGGACGGGCCGTCGCCCTCGTCCAGATTGACGAGCGCGACCGGGATATCCCTCACCGGCACGTCGTTGCTGGTGTCGTTGATGAACCCGCCGAGTGCCAGCCCGATGATCGTCGCCAGCGCCAGCGGCGTGACGAGCATGATCAGCAGCAGCGTGCGGTCAGTGTAGGTTGTGTAGAGTTCCTTCCACGCAATGGCCAGGCTCTTGCGCATGGCAGCCCCCTAATCGCGCAGTGCGCGGCCCGTCAGGTGCAGAAAGACCGCTTCAAGGTCGGGCTCCCGCACCTCGACCGAGATCACGTCCAGCCCGGCGCTGGCAGCCACCTGCAGCAGATCGGGCAGCGCCTTGCGCCCGCGTTTGGCGAGGATCGTGAGGATCGTGTCCGGGCTGAGCGCGTCTTCCGGCATGTGCTGCTCGACGTGCACCTCGGTGATACCCTCCACCTCCGCCCGCAGGCGCTCGGTCAGCCCGGCGGGCAGCACCTGGTCGCCGACGTGCAGCACGAGCCGGTCCTCCTCGCCAACCTGCCGGATGAGCTCGCCGACCGTGCCCTCGGCGATGATCTCGCCGTGGTCGATGATGCCGACCCGGTCGCTGAGCTCCTGCGCCTCCTCCATGTAGTGGGTGGTGTAGAGCACGCTCATGCCCAGTTCGTCGCGCAGGCGCAGCACCGTGTCGAGGATGCGGCGGCGGCTCTGCGGGTCCACGCCGACGGTCGGCTCGTCCATGTAGATCAGCCGGGGCTGGTGGACCAGCCCCACGCCGATGTTCACCCGACGCTTCATGCCGCCGGAGAACGTCTCGATTTTGTCGTGCTGACGCTCGGCAAGGTCGATGATGTCGAGCACTTCGTCGACGCGGCGGGCGAGCATGCTACCGCTCAGCCCGTACATCCGCCCGAAGAACTCAAGGTTCTGGCGGGCGCTGAGCTTGGGGTAGAGCGCGATCTCCTGCGGCACGACGCCCAGCAGCCGCTTGGCCTGGAGCGGCTCGCGCTGGATGGAATACCCGTCGATGAAGGCCTCCCCGCGCGTCGGCTCGATCAGCCCGCTGATCATGGCGATGGTCGTGCTTTTGCCCGCGCCGTTCGGCCCGAGCAGGCTGTACACCTCGCCGGTGTCGATATAAAAGCTGATCCCCTTCACGGCGTCGATGACGCCTTTGCTGTTAATCTTAAACTGCCGGGCGAGGCCTTCCACCTGGAGTAAATGCGGCATCGGCTGCCCTCCTGTTGCAGTCAATCCGATCGTGCAAGTGGCTAGTCGAGGGGACGTACGGGATGGTGGATGTCATGAGATACTACGGCTACGCGCCGGAACGGTTGCATTTTAGCAACCAGCTGGCAGCCACGACCACACTCCGCGGCTGCCCCCCGAAGGCAGGCAACCCGATTCGGAAACCGCTCGTATTACAGGTACACGTGGGGACCGTCGGGTTGGTATGACACGGAGAGAAGCAGATGTACTTGAGATGGTTGTTCGCCGTCCTTCACCTGCTGGGTCTGGGCATCGGGCTCGCGGCTGTCTGGAGCCGCAGCCGCGCACTCAGAGGTGACCTGAACAACGACGGGCTGCAGCGAGTCTTTCTCGCCGACACCTTCTGGGGCATTGCGGCAGGCCTGTGGATTACCACCGGCTTGATTCGCGCCTTCACCGGTCTCGAAAAAGGCTCGGCCTACTATCTCGGCAACAGCATGTTCCTGATCAAGATGGGCCTGCTGCTTGTCATTCTTGTTCTGGAAGTATGGCCAATGGTTACCCTCATCCGGTGGCGGCTGAAGTCGAGGCAGGGAGAGTTGCCCAACGTCAGCGCTGCGCCTGCCATTGCGCGGATAAGCCAGGTGCAGGTCGGGCTGGTCATCCTCATGGTGGTGGCAGCAACCGCAATGGCGCGCGGCATAGGGGCCGATTTGTGGTAGCTCGCTCTACAATGCTGGCGGGCAGCGCGAGCCGGGGAGCCGAGGTTGAATCCGTGGCAGCAAAAGAGCCAGGCACACAGCCTGGCTCTTCCTGTCTCAACAGGCTAACCGGTACGCTTGTCAGGACTTCACCCGCACGGGGATCTGCTTGGGCCGGGCCTCCTCGCGCTTCGGTAGGCGGATGGTCAGCACGCCGTTCTCAAACTCGGCCTCCGACTTCTCGGCATCGATGTAGCCCGGCAGCGTGAACGCCCGGCGGAAGCTGCCGTAGCGGCGCTCGCGGAAGTGGACGTTGCCGCGCTTGCCTTCGTCCTCGGCCCGGAACTCGCCCTCAATCGTGAGGACGTTGCCGCTAATGTTAATGTCCACGTCGTCGGCGCTCAGGCCGGGGAGTTCCGCCTTGACGACGATCTCGTCGTCGGTCTCGTACATGTCCGCCATGACGGAGCGCGTCACGAGGCCGTTGCTCTCAAAGGGCCAGCCCTGGAACATGCTGTCCAGCATGCGATCCATCTCGTTGCGGATGCTCACAAGCTCGCGTACCGGGTTCCAACGCGTCAACATAAGCCTCGACCTCCTTCCTCGGCATTTACCTGCACGAGCATTGGGTGCGTTCCGCACTCCATTGTCACGTTAGGCGAACTCAATCAGAAAGACATAAACGCAGCATAGAATCTGCGTAAGAAGTCTCTACAGGAGGGCGGCGGGTCAGCCGGCGGCGACCGCCTCTGGCTCGCGCACCCGCACCTCGTTAACGACCTCGCGCACGCCCGGCACACCCCACACGAGCTGCTCGACCACGTCGCACAGTTCCGGGCGGCTGAGCGAGCCGGTCAGGACGACATGCCCGTTCCGCACGCCGACGCGAACGGTCTCCCCGTGCAGGCGCTCCTCCTGCGCAATCGCCCGCGATATCGCCGCCCGCAGATGGGTGTCCTCGATGAGCTGGTCGTTTACCCCCAGCACGCCGCGCACACCGCTGATGGCGTGCTCGATGCGCCCCCGGGTCGTCGGGTTAGCGGCGTTGCCCGTCACGTGGACGATGCCATCCCGCACGGTGATATCCACGTGCTCAAGGTCCACGACGTACAGCACGCGGTCCTCGAGCAGCGCGTGGTGGATGTCGGCAGCGATATCGGCGTCGGGCCGGTAATCGGGGCACTCAAGAAGCTCCTCGCGCTCCAGATAGAGGTAGATGCCGGTCGGCTCGACCTCGTTGATCTCGTCGGCGGGCACGATCACCTCGCGCCCCGGCACGCGGTTCACGCGGACGACGAGCGAGGTCAGCGCGAGGTCAGGGGCCACGAGCAGGCCCGTCACCGGCGCGCGGAACCGGTCGGGGGTCTGGATCTGCTGCTGCCCGCGCAGCAGGAGCAGCGGGCTTTCGGCGAGCGGGTTGGCGACGCTCACCCGTGCGAGGTTGCGCGACGATGGGTAGACAGCGGCATCCGTGAGGGGCCGCTCCTCCCCGTCAGGCAGGGTCAACGTCTCCTGGTTATCTGTCAGCCGGGGGAGGTCGCTCACCTCCTGCCGGGTCAGTGCCAGCCGCACGCGCTTGTTCTTTGCGGCGGTGATTCGCTCGGCGGGTACGATATGCGGGTCCGTGCCGGGCCGCCCGGTGCGCACCAGCACCGCCGCCAGCCGCTGCTCGCGCAGGTCGACGATGGCGCCCATCAAGCGCCCGGCATCGCCATCCGATGCGTCAACATGGGACGCGAATAAAAGATCAATTCGGTTCTGCATGGCTTATCACCCTCGGTGCTATTCGGTGCTGCTGCTGGCCTGTGGAAAGAGTCGCGCCGCAGCGCACCGCTCTCATGCGCTGCAACCGCACTGGCGTGCGGCATATTATTACGATACCTCCTCTGTATTGGAACCACGTCAGAAGAGGTTGAAGGTTGTATTAAAGAGTTGGGATGTAAAGAAACAGCGCAACCGCTACGAGCGCGGCGGGCCGAGTTCGAGGGCAAGCGCGTAGTCGAGCGCCTGGTCGAACGTCATCGACTGGCCTGCCGCCCACGCCCGCGCGAAGGTTTCCTCGTCAAGCTGGCTGCGGACCAGCGCCTTGTACTCGTCGAACTCCATCTGGTCGGCGGGCTGGAGCATACTCCCCCACTGCTCGTTGAGCTTCTGGCAGGCGCCCAGCAGCGTCGCCGCATCCTCAGGCTTGCCGCGCACGGCGATCACCCCGGCGAACGCACCCAGCACGGCGAAGTACCAGAACGGCATGCGGATCTCCAGCGCGAGCGACAGCCCGTGCCGGAACAGGTCGAAGGCCTGCTCATACTCGCCCTCGCGAATGGCGATATAGCCGAGGTTTTCGCTCAGCATGAGTTCGCGCAGCCGGTCGCCGAGGTCCAGCGCAATGGCGAGCGCCTCCTCATAGGCCGCCTTTGCCCGGGCGTAGTGGCCGGTGGTGCGCGCCACCTCGCCGATCACGTTCAGCCCCTGAGCCACCGCCGCCGGTTCGCCCAGCGTGCGGAGGATGCTCACCGCCTCTTCTGCCTGTGCGATGGCCTGCTCGTACTCCTCCGGCTTGCCGATTGAGAGGATGGCGATCCACAGGAGCGAAAAGGCCGTATAGAACCGGTCACCGACCTCACGGAAGAGTGCCAGCGCTTCCCGCAGAGGCTCCTTGCCGCGCCACGGCTCCTGCTGGGCATACGCCAGCCCGCCAATCCCTAGCAGCACTTTGGCCCGCACCGCCGGGGGCTGCCCGGCAAGCTTCCCGATGGCCTGCTCCGCGCGAAGCTGCCACTCTCTGTAGTGGCCCTGCCGGTAGTAGAACCAGTGCAGCGCGCCGAACAGCCGCAGCCCGAGTTCTACGTTACCGCCGCCAAGCGCCCAGTCGAGCGCAAGCTGGAGGTTGTCCATGCTGCCTTCCAGACGCCGCAGCCAGTACAACTGGTGCCGCCCGGCGATCGTCATAGGCTCGCCGCGTTCGGCGAGAGCCAGGAAGTACTCGGCGTGGCGGCGCCGCATCATCTCTGTTTCGCCCAGTTCGTCGAGCTTGTCAGAGGCGTACTCGTAGATGGTTTCCAGCATACGGAAGTGAGGCTCGTGTTCAGGCCCCTCGACCTGCCGCAGCAGGCTCTTGTCGAGCAGGGATTGCAGCCCGTCGACCACGTCAAGGCGCAGGTCGGGCATGCACACCTCCTCGACCGCCTCGATGGTCCGCCCACCCTTGAACACGGAAAGCCGCGCGAACAGCCGCTGTTCCTCCGCGTCGAGCAGGTCATAGCTCCAGTCGATCGTCGCCCGCAGGGTCTGGTGACGCTCGTGCCGGTCACGCGGGCCGCCGCGCAGGGTGTCAAAGCTGACGGCAAGCTGCTCAAACAGCTTCTCCGGCGAGAACAGCCGGGTGCGCGCTGCGGCCAGTTCGATAGCCAGCGGCAGCCCATCCAGCCGGATGCAGATCGCGGCGATCTGGCGCAGTGTCTCCTCGGTCAGATCAAGTTCAGCCCCGGCGGCGGTCGCACGCTGCACAAACAGCCTGACCGCCTCGGACATCGGCTCGCCCCCGGCGGCGGGATCAAGCGCGGGTAGCGAGAGCGGCGGCACCTCGTAGACGTGCTCGCCGTACAGGTGCAGCACGGCGCGGCTCGTCACCAGGATGCGCAGGCTCGGCGCGGCTTCGAGCAGGTCCGTCACCTGCGGCGCGGCATCGAGCAGGTGCTCGAAGTTGTCGAGGATCAGTAGAAGCTGCCGGTCACGCAGGGAGGCGCGCAGCATTTCGTCGATGGGCCTGCCGGGTATTTCCTGCAGATCGAGCACGGCGGCGATGGTTTCGGGGACGCGCTCAGGGGCGGAGAGCGGGGCGAGGTTGACGAAGAACACCCCGTCGGCGAAGCGTTCGACAAGACGGCTGGCGACCTGCAGCGCGAGGCGCGTCTTGCCGACGCCGCCCGGCCCAACGAGCGTGATCAGCCGGTACCGGGCGATCCGCTCCAACACCTCGGCTATCTCCTGCTCGCGCCCGACGAACGACGTGACCTGCGCCGGGAGGTTATGTGCAACCTGCACCGGGGCACGGTCCGCCGGGCGGCTCCCGCCAGCGTCGCCGTCGCCGATCAGCCCTAGTTCCCTGCCGCGTGCGGCGGCGCTGGTGCGGTTGCTCACACCGAGCTTGCTGTAAAGCTGCTTGGCGTACCACTTGACCGTGCCCACGCTGAGCACCAGCGACTGCGCGATCTCCCGGTTCGAGAGGCCTTCGGCCATCAACACGAGGATCTCCTGCTCGCGCTCGCTCAAGGGCTCCAGCAGGGGCTGTGAGGGGAGGCCCGCAGCCATCAGACCTTCCGCCTTCCGTTAACCAGTCGTACGAGTGGACTACATGAATGGTACAACGCAGGCCGCCTACCCGCCACTATCCTCCCCTCCAACCCCCCTTTTGGGGGGTGACCACCCCTCCATCTGTGCCGTATTGTTGAGCTAACGATGGGAAGAGAGGGGGATGGTACGATGATGCTGAATCCGATTACGTCACACGAGTTGGCCCGGGTACGTCAGCGCGAGATCCGGGAGTGGGTGCGCCAGCAGCACCTGCTCGCCAGCGTCCAGGGGGAGAAGCCCTACCGGGCAGCCGGTCTGCGAGACCGGGCAGGCGGGGTGCTCAGAGCGCTGCAGGCGTGGCTGCGCCCTCGGCGGCGCGGGCGGGGCGGCGAGGCACTCTCCCGCTCGAACTACTAGCCCACCGGCCCGGTAGAGAGATGACAGCGATGTCACAGGTGAAGCCAGGGAACCAACAAGAGCCAGGCAAGGAGCCTGGCTCTTGTCCTTATTGTGTACGTGGCTGCATGTCCTCACGCAGCCGGCCCTTAACAGCTAGCGATGGCGCAGCCGCAGCAGCGCCATAACCAGCATCGCCGCGCCGATGCTGCCCAGCGTCACCGAGAGATAGAGCGGAACGTTCTGGGCCGGTTCCATGCCGGTCGCGTTGACGATGAGGTTCCCCAGCTCACCCCCCGCCAGAATCGCCGCCAGCCAGTTCAGGAACTCCGCCGCGCGCGCCTCGCGGTAGTCATGGTACTCGGATGAGTAGTTGAGCAGCAGATCCTGCTTGCGCTCGAAGCGCTCAACCAGCTCGTCGAGCTTGTGGTAAGCCCGCGCCCGCTGCATGAACTCGATGCGCGTGGTATACGGCGTGATGTCCTCCTGATACTGCACCAGGTCGGCGAGGGCGTTGTGCAGCGTCTCGATCATCAACCGGCGGTTGGGCGGCGTGGTAGCCGCCAGTTCATCGAGGCGGCGGATGTAGGCGCGCAGGATCGCCTCCTGCAGGTAAATCCACGCGAGCAGCACCAGGTAGTGTGTGTAGACGTAGGTCGGCGCGAGGCTCGCGTCCTCCAGCCGCAGCCGCCGGATGTTGTACTCGTTGATCTGCGCCAGCCGGTGGTTAAAGATGAGCAGTTCGCTGTTGCCCAGCAGATACAGGCCCATCTCCGCATCCGTGCTGAGGTTATCGGTTAGCTCGCGCTCGATCAGCCAGGCGGCCCGGTTGCGCCAGTCGGTGTCCATCGCCCCGATGCCGCGCAGCGCCGCCGCGTGCCGGTCGATAAACTCGCCGATGTCGTCGCCGGCAGGGGGATCGGTGGCGAGCAGGACGACGCTGGTCGAGTTGGTCGGGCGCAGCGGCGGAAGCTGGAGCGCCGTAGTGCGTCCGCGCGGTTCCAGCCCGGCGGTGACATGCGCGTACAGCACGTTCGACAGGTCGCGGAAGCCCGTCACCGCGACGAAGTCGTCGTTGCCGCGTTCCAGCAGATGCACGACACCCCAGTCGGCGTGATCCGGCGGGAGCAGGGCGCACCACTGCCCCGTCACCGCGAGCATCTCGACGTTAATGCCCAGCCGCACGATGCCAATCGCCGCATCGGTCGTCAGCGGGTGGCCCGGCGGGGCCTCCACATGGGCGTGATACTCCACCATCCCGACGCCCGCGCGATGCAGCACCAGCATCGGCGTGATCTGGATCCAGGCATTCAGGTGCGTCGCATCGTCCACTGCCGCCCCGACGTGGTCGGGCGTGAGGCGGTCCGGCCCGCGCCGCCACCGGTCAAGTGCGGGGCGCAGGTCGGCCACGCGCAGCGGGGCAAGCTGGAAGCGCAGCAGGCTGTCGTGCCCGCCCGGCGCCACGTTGCGGCTGACCCGCTCGATGACCCGCAGCATCTCCGGCTGCTCGTCGTAATCTGCCTCCGCGTCGGACACGTAGCACGACAGGCCGCGAACAAACGGCGCGGCCCGTTCGAGGAAATCGCGCGGGGCGTCCTTTACAACGAAGGTATTGCGCCACACAACGCGCATCGAGACGACACACAGTTCAGGAGGAGACTCGACGGTACTCATCAGGAACGCTCCTCAACCAGTACTGGCCTAGCGTATCGCCCAAGTGTAGCAAACTTCGGGCAGAGGGCCAGCCCGAAAAAGCAGACGAGCCAGGCGCACGCCTGGCTCGTACCGTACGACCGGGGGCGGCTGGCTAGTCCGCCGTCATTGGCTCATGCTCCTCCTCGTGCACGATGCGCGTGCCGAGCACCTCCAGGAACTTCGCCAGCCATGCGGGGTGCGCGGGCCAGGCCGGGGCCGTGACCAGCTTGCCGTCCACGTGCGCGTCCGTTACGGCGATGTCCGCATAGCGCCCGCCCGCACGGGTCACATCCGGGCCGACCGCCGGGTACGCCGAGCAACTCCGCCCCTCCAGCACACCCGCAGCCGCCAGCACCTGCGCGCCGTGGCAAATGGCCGCAACCGGCTTGTCCGCCTCGAAGAAGTGCCGCGTGATCTCCAGCACCCGCTCGTTCAGACGGATGTACTCCGGCGCGCGCCCACCGGGGATGACCAGCGCGTCATAGTCTTCGGGCCGCACCTCGTCAAACGTAGCGTTGAGCTGGAAGTTGTGGCCGGGCTTCTCGCTGTAGGTCTGGTCGCCCTCAAAGTCGTGGATGGCTGTGCGCACCTTGTCGTTTGCCTTCTTGTCCGGGCAGACAGCGTGGACGGTATGCCCGACCGCCTGCAGGGCCTGGAAGGGTACCATCACCTCATAATCCTCAACGTAGTCACCTACGAGCATCAGGATCTTCTTTGCCATGGCTCTCTGCTCCTTTGTACTGCTTCTACTGCTTGAGGGAAAAATCAAACAGCGGCAGCGCCATCTGCGAGGAGGGGCGCACAGGTGGTGGCGTAGCCGGTCGATTGAGCTGGCGATGTGGTGCAGTGGGGGTTCCGCTTACCGCTTACTTTCTAAGGTATAAGATATTCTCGCGGCTGGCAAGGGTAAAGTCGTTGGAACCCGCGCGCCGATCACACCGTATTAACGATGTAATCTGTCGGAATAGTTGACTCTTCGGGCTTGAGATAGTAGAATAAATGTTCTATTGGGCCGGTATCTCGCTCGTTGACGTCACCAGGGTTTACAGGAAGTGGGAGCATGTCAACTGATCGCATCGGTAGAGAAACTCACAACTTCGAGGGCTGGCAGAGGCGAGTCGCGCTGTTTCTGTCAAGCCAGAGCCTCTCGCTCTTCGGCTCAGCGCTCGTCCAGTACGCGATCATCTGGCACATCACGCTGACGACGCAGTCCGGCGCCATGCTGACCATCGCCACGCTGGCCGCCTTCCTGCCGCAGATCGTCATCTCGCTCTTTGCGGGCGTCTGGGCGGACCGCTACTCGCGGAAGATGCTGATCATGGCATCCGATGCACTCACGGCGGTGAGCACGCTGATTCTTGGTGTGTTCTTCGCGCTGGGCTACCAGGAGCTGTGGCTGATCTTCGTCGTCATCGGCATCCGCTCGATCGGCGCGGGCATCCAACTCCCGGCGGTCAACGCCTTCCTGCCGGAGATCGTGCCGCAGGACAAGCTGATCCGTGTAAACAGCCTGAACGGGACGATCCAGCCGATCTTCATGATCGCCGCGCCGGTGATCGCCGCCGCGATGCTGTCCGTGACCAGCCTGGAGAACATCTTCTTTGTGGACGTGGTGACGGCAACGCTGGCTATCGTCCTGCTCGCCGTGTTGAAGTCGCCGGTCCAGGCGCGAGCGCTCGCCCAGCAGGCGACGAGCTACTTCGACGACCTGCGCGCGGGGCTGAGCTACGTCGGACAGAGTTCGACGCTGAAGACGCTGTTCGTGTTCTACGGGTTCATCTTCTTCCTGATCGCGCCGGTGGTCTTCCTGACACCACTGCACGTCGCGCGCGAGTTCGGTGAGGAGATCTGGAAGCTGACCGCGAACGAGGTGACATGGTTCGCGGGTTCGATCATCGGCGGCTTCCTCATGACGGCGTGGGGTGGCTTCAAGAGCCACTTCCGCACGCTGGGCCTGGCGAGCATGGTATGGGCGGTGCTGTTCGTGGGGCTGGGGCTGTCCAACGTCTTCGTCCTGTACCTGGTCTTCATGTTCCTGGCGGGGTTCCCGATGCCGGTCTGGCACGCGGCATCGACCACGCTGCTGCAGGAGATCGTCGAGCCGCACATGCACGGCAGGGTGTTCGGCTTCCAGCAGATCCTCTCGACGGCGATCATGCCGCTGGGGATGGCGTTCTTCGGGCCGATTGCGGACGTGGTCAGCATCGAGCTTCTGCTGGTGGTGAGCAGCGCGCTGCTGGCTGTCCCCGGCGCGTGGATCTTCTTCAATCGGGGGCTTCAGCAGCCACAGCCCGCCCTCGCCCCGGTGGAGCAGGACCTGTTTGACTGATCCGCATGCGGGCAACTGAGGTAACACGAGAGCCGGGCGGTATGCCCGGCTCTTTTTGTGTGCCGCAACCCGCTCACCCCGTGCTTGTAGTCGGGTAGGGCGGGGAGTGGTAAACTTCCCTCCAACTACGCACCGCAGGATTCAACGAGGCGGGCAGCGCCGCGCCCGCCCACCATGCACCACACGCAACCGGATCGACAACCCGGTCACAACCCGGTTTCAGGAAAGGGGTGAACGGATCGGAAGCATCAAGTGGTCGTTCCAAGCCTGACACACAAACTGCATCCCTAATCATGGAGAAGGACGAGAACGATGAAAAACAAGCTCTTCTACCTGCTGGTACTCCTGTCGCTCGTGCTCGTCGCGGGGGTTGCCTGCACGCCGGGGCAGCCCGGCGCGGCGGACGCGCCCGGCGGCGAGGACGGCCAGCCGCAGCGCGTCGTCTACCTGATCAACGGGGCGCTGGGCGATAACGCCTTCTACGACTCCGGGCAAGCGGGCATCGACGCCATCGCCGCGCAGTACGGCGTCGAGACGCGCACCATTGAGACGAACTTCGACGCCGGGCAGTACGAGCCGGCGCTCCAGGCTGCGGTCGACTATGCCGACGTGATCTTCGTGATCTCCTACGGCTTCGAGGATCAGCTCAGGGAGTTCGCCGACGAGAACCCCGACAAGATCTTCGTGAACATCGACACGGTCGTCGAGAACGAGGCTGGCACCATCACCTCGGTTGACTTCATCGAGGAAGAGAGCGCGTACCTGGCGGGCGTCGTCGCCGCGATGCTGACGACGGACACCAGCGTGCCGAACATCAACGAGGAGAAGCGCATCGGTGCGGTCGGCGGCGATGTGGACCCGGTCGTCGACTCGTTCATGTTCGCCTATGAGAACGGCGCGCACTACATCGACCCCGAGATTATCGTCGAGCGCAAGTACCTGGGCGACTGGGAGGACTCCGCGAAGGGCAAGCAGGCGGCGCTCCAGCTTTACGATGCCGGCTCCGATGTGGTCTTCCAGATCGCGGCGGCGGCGGGTATCGGCGTCCTGCAGGCGGCGGGTGAGCGCGACCTGTACGCCATCGGCGTTGACACCAACCAGAACGACATCGTGCCCGGGCACGTGGTCGCCAGCGACATCAAGGACGTCGGCCTGGCGATCCAGCAGGTGTACGCCATGATCGTCGATGGCACGTACCAGCCCGGCCAGGTGCTGAAGTACGGCCTCGCATCCGGCGCGGTGGACGTGGTGTTCGACGCGCAGGAGCAGGTGCTGCCGCAGTACATCATCGACAGGGTGAACGAGCTGCGCGAGCAGATCATCAACGGCGAGCACGAGGTCGAGCTCTACGTGCCGTAGCGCGGCCAGCCGGGGAAGCTGACCTCACCCCTCCCGAGGCTCATAGGGCCGCGCCGGGGGGGTGAGGTTTACATCACGCCCCGGCCCGACCACAACAACCATGCAGATGTTGGGCTGCCCTCTCCCGCAGCCCAACATCACTACCATCAAGCACACCCCTGCGTGAACAACAACCCAGTCACCCTGTCGAAAGGATGTCGTGAATGGGTAACCTGATCGAGATGCGGAACATCGTCAAGGTCTTCCCGCCCAGCGTCGTCGCGCTGGACGACGTGACGGTTGACTTTGAGGAGGGCGAGATCCACGCGATTGTCGGGGAGAACGGCGCCGGCAAGTCCACACTGATGAAAATCCTGTACGGGCTGGAGTCGGCCACCTCCGGCGAGATTTACCACAAGGGGCGGCGGCTCAACATCCGCAGCACCAAAGAGGCCATCGCCAGCGGCATCGGCATGGTGCACCAGGAGATCATGCTCGTGCCGGAGTACACCGTCTGGCAGAACGTAGTCCTCGGCATGGAGCCGGTTAACTGGTTCGGGCGCATCGACGAGAAGCGCGCCCGCCAGCAGGTGCAGGAGCGCATCGACGAGTACCACTTCAACCTCGACCCGGACGCGCTGGTGAGCGACATCTCCGTCGCCGCGCGGCAGAAGGTCGAGATCCTCAAGCTGCTGTATCGCAACGTGCTGACGCTCATTCTGGACGAGCCGACCTCGGTGCTGACCCCCCAGGAGATCCCCCGGCTGTTCGACGAATTGCGCCGCCTGCGAGACAGCGGGCATACCATCCTGTTCATCTCGCACCACCTCGATGAGGTGCTGGAACTAAGCGACCGCATCACGGTGCTGCGCCGGGGCAAGAAGATCGGCACGGTGCAGGCAGATCAGACCTCCAAAGAGGAGCTGGCCCAGATGATGGTCGGGCGCGAGGTGCTCTTTACCTCGCTCAAGCAGCCCTGCAAGCCCGGCAGAACGGTCTTTGAACTCACCGACCTGTCCTACACCGACCCGGAGGGGCGCAAGCGGCTCGACGGGGTGAACATCCACGTGCGCGCGCACGAGACGGTGGGCATCGCGGGGGTGGAGGGCAACGGCCAGCTTGAGCTGGTCAACGCCATTATGGGCCTGCTGCCGATACAGGAGGGCCGCCTCGTCGTGGACGGGCAGGACCTGACCCACGCCGACATCCTGACCCGCCGGGGGAAGATCTCGTTCGTCTCGCAGGACCGGGGCCGGATGAGCGCGAGCCTCCCCGCCTCGATTAAAGAGAACGTCCTGATGACCCACCACCGGCAGGGGCGCTTCACGAAGCTGATGGGCCTGGTGCTGAACAACCGCGAGGCGGCGGCCTTCGCCGAGGAAGTGCGCGAGCAGTTCGCCGTGCACATGGACGGCGCAGATGCGCCCTTCTCGTCGCTGTCGGGCGGCAACCAGCAGAAGGTCATTCTGGGGCGCGAACTGCTGCTGAACACGCCCTTCGTCCTGCTCGACCAGCCGACGCGCGGGCTTGACGTCGGCTCGATTGAGTACGTGCACCGCCAGATCCTCGCCATGCGCGAGGCGGGCCGGGCCGTGTTGCTCATTTCCGCCGACCTCGGCGAGCTGTTCCGCATCACCGATCGCATCCTCGTGCTGAGCCGTGGCAGGATCGTCGCGGACCTCGTCACGGACGAGACAGACATCAACGAAGTCGGGTATCTGATGCTCGAAGGAAAACGTAATGAGACAGAAGCTGCTTAACGGGCTGGCGGGGATCGTCGTCGCCCTGCTGATCGGCGCGGTCGTGATGCTGGTGCAGGGCTACAACCCGGTCGAGACGTACCTGGCGCTGTTCAACTACTCGCTCGGGAGCGGGTACGCCTTTGCGACGATGCTGAAGAACTCCGTGCCGCTGATCCTCACCGGGCTGTCGGCGGCGGTGGCCTTCGGCTCCGGCGCGATCAACCTCGGCCAGCCGGGGCAGCTCCTGATGGGTGCGCTGGCGGCGACCGTGGCGGGCCTGTACCTCGACCTGCCGCCCGCCGTCATGATCCCGACGCTGCTGATTGCGGCGGCGCTCGGCGGCATGGCGTGGTCCGGGGTGGCGGCGCTGATGCGGCGCTGGTTCAACATGGACGAGTTCATCACGACGCTGATGCTCAACATGATTGCGGACTTCTTCACCTACTGGGCCATCTCCTACCCATTCTTCGACAAGGGCGCGAACTCCCCGATGACGCCTCCCATCAGCCGCGCGGGCTGGATGCCGGAGATCGGGCGGTTCAACACGTCGGTGCTGGTGATGCTGCTGGCGTTCATCGTGACGTGGTTCATCTCGACGCGTACCACCGCCGGTTACGAGTGGCGCATCTCCGGGCAGAACAGCCTGTTCGCCCGGCTGGGCGGGGTCAACACCTCGAAGAACTATATGCTGGTCATGCTGATGACGGGCGTGCTCGCCGGGCTGGCGGGCGGCCTGATTGTGATGGCCGGGCCGCACCGCTTCATCAAGGACATCGGCGCGAACTACGCCTGGGACGGCGTGATGGTCGCGATGGTCGCCAACAACGGCATTATCGCCACGCTGCTGTACGGCCTGTTCTTCGCCACGCTGCAAACCGGGGCGCTGGGCATGGAGCTGATCACCGCTGTGCCGCGCGAGTTGATTATGGTGCTGCAGGCTATTGTGCTGCTCGTCGTAATGGCCGGGCGCAGCTACTTCGATATCATCGCCAACAAGCTTGCCGAACGGCAAAAGACACGTGAGAGGGTGGCATGAGGGTAGCAATTGGTCTTATCAACGGCATGATCGCCGCCGCAACGCCGATCCTGCTGGCGGCGCTGGGCGGCACGCTCACCTTCTACGCGGGCATCTTCAACATCGCGATGGAAGGCATGATGCTGGGCGGGGCGTTCTTCGGCGTGCTCGGCTCGTACTACTTCGGCTCGTGGGTGATGGGCATCATCTCGGCGATTGTGGGCGCGCTGATCATGGCGCTGATCTTCATCCTGTTTGCCATCACCCTGAAGGTGGACGAGTTCGTGACCGGCATCGGCCTGAACCTGTTTGCGCTGGGCACGACGACCTACCTGCTGCGGCAGATCTTCAGCGTCAAGGGCGCGTTTGCCGGGCCGGGCATCGTACCCGTGCCCTCGGTGAGCATCCCGCTCATCCGGGACATCCCCGTGCTCGGCCAGATCCTGAGCGGGCATAACCTGATTGTGTACTTGACCGCGCTGATCACCTTGGCCGTGGCCTTCGCCGTGTTCAAGACACGGTTCGGGCTGCGCCTGCGGGCCGCCGGTTATAACGCGACCTCCCTCCAGATGAGCGGCGTCTCGACGGCGCGCGTGCGGGTCTGGTCGGTGCTGCTCTGCGGCGTGCTGTGCGGGCTGGCCGGTGCATACCTGTCGCTGGGCTACGTGACGCTGTTCTCGGAGAACATGTCGGCGGGCCGGGGCTGGATCTCGCTCGCGGCGGTGATCCTCGTCAACGGCCACCCCATCGGCATTGCGCTCATCTCACTGCTGTTCGGCTTTGCCGACGGGCTGGGGCTGTTCATGCAGCAGTCGCTGCCCTCACAGTTCACGTCGATGGTGCCCTACATCGCCACCCTGATCGCCCTGTTCGTCTACTCCATCCGCAAGAAGAAGGAGCGTGTAGCCGCATGACTCTGAAAGCATGGGAGCGCGAGCGGAAGATGCGCGACGCCGCCGTCCCGCTGGACCGGCGCGTCCACGACAGCAACTGGTTTACGGCAGATTTTGAGCCCCCGCATGGCGACGACCTGATCCAGATGTTCTGGCAGTCGCGCGTGCCCGGCTCCGGCGCACCGGAGATCGCCTACCAGGGGATGGTCCAGGCGAAGGGCAACCAGGGCTACGACGTCAGCAAGGCCGAAGCCCTGCTCGAAGAAGGGCTGGCTCTCTGTGAAGCCGGGAAGAAGGACGAGCTGCGCGCGCTGACGGCGGCGCTGCTGGCGGCGCTCGTCGAGGCCCCGGTTGACCCTTCCCACCCGTACCACAGCTACGAGCACCCGGAGGGCTGGGAGGCCGTCCGCGCGGCGATGGCGGCGGACATCGACGAGGGGACGCCCGACTGGCAGCCCGACTTCGAGGAGCGCATCTACCAGGGCTGGCTCGGCCAGCTTGCGGGCGGCGCGTTCGGCACGGCGATTGAGGGCTACACCGGCGAGCAGATCGAGAAGGTCTATGGCCGGGTGGATGGCTACATCACCAGGCCGGAGACGATGAACGACGACGTAGTGTACGAGCTGGTGCTGCTCGACGTGTTCGAGCGCATGGGGCGCGGCATCACGTCGGAGGCGCTGGGGCTGGAGTGGGTGCGCCAGATCCCGTTCGGCTGGTCGGCGGAGTGGGTCGCGTTGCGCAACCTGTCGATGGGCCTGATGCCCCCGGCCTCCGGCTCGTGGAACAACCCCTACTCGGACTGGATCGGCGTGCAGATGCGCGGGATGATCGGCGGGCTGCTGGCGCCTGCCGAGCCGCTTGAGGCGGCCCGCCTCGCCTATATCGACGGGGTAGTGTCGCACGCGGCGAACGGCGTCTACGGCGGGATGTACGCCGCCGTGCTGACGGCGCTCGCCTTCCGCGAGAACGACGTGCGGGCGCTGCTCGTCAAGGGCCTTGACTACCTGCCGCAGCGCAGCGAGTACGTCGCCATCGTGCGCGAGGTGCTCGACGTGCTCAGGGCGGAGACCGACCCGGCGGCGGCCTGGCCCCGGATCAGCAAGCGGCTGGAGATGTACAACTGGATCCATGCCTACCCGAATATCGCGGCGGTCTGCTTTGCGCTGTGGTACGGTGAGGGCGATTTCGGCGAGACGATGTCGCTGCTGGCCCGCGCCGGGAACGACGTGGACTGCAACGCGGGCCTCGCGGGGACGGTACTCGGCGTGATCGCGCCGGTGCCGGACGCCTGGGCCGCGCCCATCGGCGACCTGCTGGAGACATACATCAAGGGCAAGGAGCGCCTGTCGATCCGCGAGGTGGCGGCGCGCACCGCGCGGCTGGCCCGTCAGCACCGGGGCGGGTAGAGCCGCATTCCCGTTGTAGTGGCGCAACATGCGCCTTACAGACGCCCCCTCTGCCGGTGGTCGCTTCGCGACCTCCCCCTAAGAGGGAGCGCTCAGGTGATGCGACGAGACAAAGCGGAACTGCGAAGTTCATTCGCGGCGGAGCTTTCTGCTGCCCCCGGCCTCACCCCCGCGATCGGCGGCCTGCGCCGCCGCCGCTGCCGCCGAAGATGATCGTCAGCCCCAGCAGATAGCCGAAGTTGTACCAGCCGCCGTTGTTGTGAATCTCGTAAATGCCCACGTTGCTGTTGAACAGCGACACGATGAAGGCAAACGGCGCGATGATCCCGTGCCACAGGCCCAGCCAGAAACCGGCGACGTCGCCTTCTTCGTCCGGCGTGCCGCGCATCTCGTTGGCAGCCGCCGCGCACGCGGTGAGCGCGATCAGCACGACAGCCAGCAGTAGGACAACTCTCATCCGCTGCATGTTCCTCACTCCCTCGGGTTGGGTCTAACAAGGCTAAAAACTCACAGACAGCGTACGTGCAGGGCGTTCAGGTGGGGAGCGATGTGACGGGTAGGCAGGTGAAGAAGGGTGATTTCAGCAGTATTGTATGACGGACCGCTCACGCCGAACAACCCCCTCGGCGTGGGCAGCGGAGGAAGTAGACAGCCGGGTGCAACGGGATCGGACCGCACACGTATAAGAAGGTGCAGGTGGCCCGGACGCAGGCCACGAACGGAAGCAAGTGAGTAACGGTAGTGTTAGAGGGGGGATGGTTATGGTACGCGCAGCACGTTACGGATACCTGGGCATGGCAACGTTATTCCTGGTCGGCATTGTGGCACAGGTCTTTTTCATCGGGCTGAGCCTGCTGGGCCGCCGGCCAAGCTGGGGTGAGCACTCGGCGCTGGGGCACATGCTTTTGCTTCCCGTCCTGTTCATGGTGATCCTCGCCTATCTGGGTAGGATGAAGCGCCCGGTCAAGTCGCTGACATGGCTCACCTTCCTGAACTATCTGCTGCTGGTCACGGCGGTGTTCCTGCGCTGGTCGGTGCCGGTCGTGGCGGCGATGCACCCGGTGCTGGCCATCACCATGTTCGGGCTGACGGCGGCGCTGGTGCTCCAGGCGCTGCAAGCCGTGCGCTCGCCGGAGCAGGCCCGCGCACGCCAGATCGCGGAGCCGGGGAGCGTCTAACAAGCAGCGTTTCATACAGCGACGCTCCGAGGGGCAGCAGGGCAATACACAGTATTCTCCCGCATTGCCCAACTGCCCCTCTCATGCTTAAATGGGTGGATATGATAACCTGACTAGCACAGATGAGAACTCACCATGTCCGAACACACACTTCCTTCACCCACCCTTCAGGAGTTTCAGTCCTGGCCCTCTGAAAAGGTTGAGCCGATCGCCCGGGGCAAGACGGTTGTGCTCGCCTCAGGCGGAAGCTCGCGCTGGTACTTCCTGGAGCACGGCGACACACGAAAGGGCTACACAGCCACTGAGCAGTTCCGCGATTATGGCAGGCGCGGGCTGCAGCGCATCGTCGAGCAGGCCAGCATGATGCTCGACGATGGCATCAGCACGGTGTTCGCGCCGGGCTTCGCGGGGGGGCAGGGCGAGCGCAACCCGGAGTACGTTGAGAACCTCAAGTGGGCCTACCAAGTTTTGATCAACGAGGACGCGCAGGCGCTGTACGAGCAGCACCGGCTCGGCGTGCTGTTCCGCGGGAGCTGGCGGCAGCTCTTCGAGCGGCTTGACGCCCCCGACCTCTCCGAGCGTTACGAAGCGGTCGAGGCGCAGACGAAAGCTCGCAGCGAGCGCTGGCTCGTGTGGTTCGTCGCCGAGGACTTTATACCGGAGAGCCTGCTGCCCACCGTGACCCAGAGCCTCGTCGAAACGGGGAAGATGCCGGAGCGGGTCGCGCTGTCCGAGCAGTATTACGGGCGTCCGCTTGACATCGTGGACATCTTCATCAGCAACAACAAGTTCAACGTCGCGGGGATGGTCCCGCCCCTGCTACGGCTGAACGACCTGTACTTCACCGTCAGCCCATCCTTTTACATGGATCGCCCCCAGTGGCGGAATATCCTCTACGACCACATCTTCGCACGGCGCGGGCATTACCGGGACTACACCAAGCTCACCCCGGAGGCCGTTGAGGATATGCGCGAGTTCTACCGCATAAACCGGGGGGTAACGATGGGCGTCGGCTCATACCACGAGCCGAGCCAGACGTGGCGGCCCACACCGTTCCCTGTGCAGCGGGAGAACCACGCAGCGCACGAGTAGACACCCACCCTCAGAGGTGATCGGCGAGGGTGGCGGGAAAGCCCCGGATAAAATCACAAACGGGCAGGCTCGCTTTGAACCTGCCCGTTTTGCTGATTACCGGGTTAGCCTTGCCTGGAAGTAGCTCACGTCCACGCCGTCGGGGGCCTGCACGGGGATGTACAGGCCGGGCAGAGCCTCGTTGTCAATCGAAAACTCAAACCCGAGCGGGTCGGGCGGGCGCAGCAGCGTCGTCTGCAGCACCGGCGTGAAGCCGTGCTGACCCTGCGCCACCTCGATCAGCGCGCTGGTGGTGGTGATCGTGATGCGGACGGTGTGCCAGTCGGTGTCGTCCAGCCAGTCGGGCATCGGGCTGACTTCCATCAGGCCGGAGAACTCCGGGGCGAGCACCAGATCCTGCGCCACCACCGCTGAATAGACGCCGCCTGTCGAAAGGCTGCGCGACACACCGATGGTCGTGATGGGGAGCGACTCGCTGCCGTCGAACGGCGCATTCCAGAACACGAGGTTCTCAGTCAGGCCGGGCGTGGCGGGCTGGTCAAAGCGCACCTCGAACTCGGCGACGACCTTCTCTTTGGACGTCGGCTGCCAGCACATAACCCGCTCGCCCAGCGGGGCGGTCGTGTCGATCTCGGTGATGCGGCTTGCCGCGTACTCGGCGTCAAGGTCACCGGAAGGGATAAGATCAAGGGCAAGATAATGGTTGCCGCGCTCGCGAATGAACGTAAGCTCGGCTTCTTCTCCATACAGCTCTGGAATAAACCCGTGCGCGGTCATCTGGGCCAGGTTGTTCCATTGCTGAATCACCTTGTTCCTCACGCAGACGTTACCCGGGCGGCCGGCTTCGGCGACCTCGGGAGTCAGCAGCGAACCCGCTGCCACCACGACTGCAATGAGCACCCCTGCCAGTAGTTGATAGGCGGTCCTGCGTCTCATGGTAGACCTCTTTAGTTTTGTATGAGCTGCAGCCGCCATTCCACGCCGCACGGGTTCGAGCAGCTAGGCTACCCTCTCCTCGTGCAGTTGGACCTCGCACCGCAGTTGGCGCAGCGCGAGGATGGCAGCGTGCAGCGTTGCCCTGACAATAGCTTCAGGCCGGTAAAGTGTCTTGCCGATCCACAGGCGCTCCGAGGCGTTCCCGTTGGCGCTGTCGTTGAAGAAGCGAGCCGCACGCCTGAGGGGCGTGAGATCAGCCAGCAGGCCCGCGCATGCCGCATGGTACAGGCCGATTACACAGTGGCTCGTTTCCTCAAGGGTGCTGCGCCCGAAGAACCCCCATCCGCCGTCGGAGCGCTGCTCGCCCAGTAGGAAGTCTATCATACGACAGGCAACCTCATCGCGCCACCCCACAAATGCGGGGATGGCATGGGCGACGGAGTAGTAAGGCGAGAGGTGCCACTTGTCGTCGAAAAGACCTTCCGGCGTCGTCCGATCCAGAAGCCAGTCGGTGACGCGGAGGGCGAGATCGCGGTGCGGGAACCCCGGCTGTTGGCGCAGCGCCATCAGTCCGTGCAGATTGACGGACACCGATGACGTGCGCTCGTCCACATACGAGCGGAAGTGGTCGCCATCCCAGAAGGACAGGATCGCATCGTCCGGGGGCGACATCCCCGCCCAGTTGAGCACGGCGAAGCCCACCAGCGTGTCGTCGCCGTCGTTGACCTCGAACGTATCGGCGTAGGCCAGCCCCGGTTCGTTCAGCCACCAGGAGTGCCAGATACGCTCGACGACAGCCCGGATGCGCGGGTCAGACGGGTCAACGCCCACCCGCATATAGCTGTCCAGCACCCAGATGCGCTCGAACACATCGAAAGGCCAGCCCACCGGGACGCCCCCGTTCCCGGTTTCGAGCATACGGGTGAGGAACTTCGCCGCGCGCGGCGAGTCCGACCCGGAAAGGCGCTTGGCGCGCAGATAGGCTGCCGTCGCCGCCGTCGAGGTGGCGATAGCGCCGTGCGCGTCCAGCAGCGAGTCGTCCAGCCCGGCAAGCTGCTCGTCGGGCAGCATCTCCATGCTGAACCACCACGTGCGCTGACGGCCCGGCTCAGGGCGCAGGCCGTTGATCAGCGCCAGCTTCTGCTCGTGCTTGACGCGGATAGGCTCCCACTCCGCCAGCGGAAGCTGCTCCTCGAAGGCCGCGAGGTTTGCCTGCATGCGCGGCAGCAGCAGCTCAAAGCCGACCGGCTCGTGCGGCTCGTGCGCGAGGTCCGGCGCGTAGCGGCGCAGCGCGCTCAGCCCGCGCTGGATGCGCTCGGCGTCCCCCGGCTCCTCGTTCCACGTGTGGAGCGCCCACACCGCCGCCAGCGTCGCCAGCGTGCGCCCGTGGGCATAGGTGATGCACGGTTCGCCCCAGCTTCCGTCCTCCAGTTGGTGCTGGCGGAGGTAGGCCAGCGCCTGCGGCCACGCTGGACGGGATGGGTCGTCTTTACTGGGTACAAGCGCTACCCATGCGGTGCTGTAGATGTCGGTGTCCAGCCAGCCTCGGATGTCCTGTAACCAGTTGAGAGAAGGTGTTATCACAGTTTCTCGTCCCTGTCCTAACCAAGTTGATGTTCTCAGCTCTTGAAGTTGGAGAGCTCTGCTCTTGCCCCAGTAAGAGTCTCTACTTGTCGCCGGTCTCGCTGCCGCGGATGCGAAGGGCGGTTTCGACAAGCTCCTCCTCCCGCGCACCGGGCCTGACCTCGGCGAGCACGGCGTTGACCAGATCGGCATCGATAAGCGGACTCCCCAGCATCGTGGCGAGCACGTCCCACTGGATGAACACCGCCGCCGGGAACAGCGAGTAGTAGGCGCGGGCCTGCGCGTTCGCCGAGTGGATCAGCACGATCTTGGCAACGCTCCACGGATCGTGCTCGCGGATCAACTCGCCTGCCGCGTACCAGCCGCCGTCCTCGTCGCCGAGGTCGTAGTCCAGGCAGTAGATGTCGAAGGGGCCGTGCTCGACAAGGGCACGCCGCGCCGCCTCGACATCCTCCGCCCAGGTAACGTGGCAGCTTCCCAGCAGCCGCTCCAGAACCGGGCGGCGCTCATCCAGCCGGTCTTCAAGCACAAGGACGTGTGCGCCCGGCTCAACTTCGATTTTGAGCCCCCAGAACGGGGGATGCCCGCTTGCCTTTTCCATTAAAGCTCCTTAGCTCAGCACGTTAACAAGGTCTTCGACGAACGTATGCGCGTTGATCGGCTTGGGGAAGTACGCGACGAACCCGGCGGCGATGGCCTCCTGCGCGACGTGGGTGGAGTGATAGGCCGTCATGGCAATCGCCGGAATCTGCGCCAGCTCCGGGTTGGCCTGCATCTCCGACAGAAGCTGCCAGCCGTCCATGTTCGGCAGCGCCAGGTCGATGATAGCCAGCGTTGGCCGGTAGTACTGCATCAGCGCGAGAGCGTCCTCCGCCGTGTAGGCGCTGGTGACCTCGATGTTGTACTGGTGAAGAATCGACGTGACGACATCCTGCGCGTCGACCTCGTCCTCCACGAGCAGCACGTTCCAGTTCTGGAGATCTGGCATCATGGGTTTTTACTCCTTACTCACAGCTTCCCGGTTGTTATGGTTCTCCAGGCACGCCTGCAGGTCCTGGAGCAGCGTCATCATACGCAGGGGTTTGCTGAGATAGCCGTCAAACCCTGCCTCCATCACTCGCTGTTTATCGCCTGCCATAGCATGGGCAGTCAGCGCGATAACGGGGGTGTGAACACCATTCTCGCTTCTGCGGATATCCTTCAGAAGCTGCCAGCCATCGCGCTCCGGCATCGAGAGGTCGGTGAGCACAATGGACGGCGACTCCTGCTGGAAGATGTCAAGTGCCTCCAGGCCGTTAGTGGCCGTATAGACCGTCGCATCGACAGCGAGCAGCACGATTTGGAGAATATCGATGCTGTCCGGCTCGTCGTCGACAACGAGTACGCGCCAGGTAGAGGGGTCAGCGGGGTTCACCAGCGTCCCTCCTTCTCCGGGGTGAGGAGCGGCAGCGTCACCGTGAAGGTGCTGCCCTCACCCGGTTTGCTCTTTACCCTTACATTGCCGTCCATGAGCATAGCCAGCTCACGGGTGATGGCCAACCCGAGGCCCGTACCGCCATAGGCACGACGCGACGTACCGTCCACCTGCCGGAACTTCTCGAAGATGATCTCCTGTGCATGCGGCGGGATGCCGATGCCGGTATCCTCGACAACGATCTCCCACTCGTCCTCACCGGAGCGCCGGGTAGAGATCGTAACACTGCCCTGCTCGGTGAACTTGACCGCGTTCGACGCGAGGTTGAGCACAATCTGCTCCAGGCGCTGCTTGTCGCCGACGATCTCCCTGGGGAGGTTGCTGTCCACCGAGACCGTCAGGGTGAGGTTCTTCGCCTCCGCCTGGCGGCGGATGGTGTTCTCGATGTTGGCCATGAAGGTCTCAAGGTCGAACGGGCGGCGCACCAGTTCGACGCGCCCGGCCTCGATCTTCGAGATGTCGAGGATGTCGTCGATGAGCCTCAGCAGACGCTCACTGTTGTAGTGGATGCGGTCGACTGCGCGGGCGGCCTGCGGGGGAATCTCACCGGCAAGGCCCATCTGCATCACCTCGGCAAAGCCGATGATGGCGTTGAGCGGGGTGCGCAACTCGTGCGACATCGTCGCCAGGAACTGGTCTTTCAACTGGTTAGCCATGCGAGCCTGCTGCACAGCCTCGGCCAGCTCGCGTGACTGCTGCTCAATCTGAATGAGGTCTTGCTGGCGGATGTTCGCCGATACGATGATGAGAATCGACGTCATCGCCACGAACATGAGCGGGTTGGAAACGTCCGCGCTGGTCATCCCCGGCACAAAGAACGGCAGCGCGGCTGCCGCGGCCAGATTGATGATGGTCAGAATGACCGTGCCATACAGCGGCAGCAGCAGGCTGGCCAGCAGAATGTCCATCACCAGATAGATGAGCAGCGAGTTCACGCCCTGCGGGAAGACCGCCACACTGACGAGGGTTGTCACCGAGATGGTCAGCAGCGCCAGAACCGCGCCAATCTGGTAGCGCGCTCTGCGGCTCAGCATGTAGGCCACGATCAGCACGACCATACCTACCGCCGCCGTGTAGAAGAACGGGTCTTCGAGCGGCTCGTAAGCCGGATCGAACAGCGGCAGGATCAGGGCGCCGAACGTGCCCAGCGGGATCAGCAGGACGAGCAGGGCGGCGAGCAGCCGCGCCCGACGCCGGTGTTCTGGCTCGCGGATCGCCTCGCCCGGATCGGTGAGCCAGTGCCACAGCTTGACCGGAACCTCGTACCAGGCCGAGCTCTGTGGCGCGTGTGATGTAGTCGTCGTGTTAACAGCCATATGAGTCCCTTACGTTCTGATAAAGCTTACAAGTTGGCGAGGTCCAGCGAGACCGTGCCTTTGATATCGTTAATCACGGCGTCCCGTAGTTTGGTCATTGAAAGGCCGCCCTTGCGCATAATGCGAGAAACCGGCAAGCCAAGCTCCCGGGCCTTCTCCTCGTCCACGGTGCCGGCGGTAAACACCAGCACAGGGATGTCGGCTGTCTTCGGGTTCGCCTGGAGCGCCGCCAGTACCCCCTTACCGTCCAGCCGGGGCATGGACAGGTCAAGCATGATCAGTACAGGCGGGTCCTGCAAAATCAACTCAAGCGCCTCGACACCGTCTTTCGCTTGACGGACCGGGACCTCGAGCGTGCCCAGGACGAGATTTAATATTTCACGCGCATCCGGGTCGTCGTCGACGATCACGATATCTTTGGCCATGCTGTGCTCCTCTCAGCTACTAGAAGAAGAATAAGGAGTCGTGGCAGAGTCGGAGCAACGGTCTCTCCCGGTACTCTTATCCTATCACTCAGTTATATATGACTTATATACGCTATGGAGTGGGGACAAATCGGTAACCGAAGCCGTGTTCGGTGATGAGATAGCGGGGATTGCGCGGGTCCGGCTCGATGCTCTCACGCAGCCGGCCTATATAAATGCGCACATACCGCGCATAATCCTCATAATCGGTTTCCGACCACAGTTCTTCTATTACCTCGACGGTCGGCACGGCGTAGCCTGCATTCCCGACCAGCAGGGCCAGCAGGCGAAACTCCAGCGGTGAAAGCTGCACCCGCTCGCCGCATACGTAGACTTCCTCGCGATCGAGGTCGATTGTCAGGTGGGCGTCAACGTACATCTGCCGGCGGTTGTGCGGCTGGTAGGCTCTCCGGCGCAGCAGCGCATTGATACGCGCCCGCAGCAGGTCCAGCCGTACAGGCTTCGGCATGAAGTCATCCGCACCAATATTCAGCCCGTGAATGATGTCGTTCTCATGCCGGGCAACAGCGGAGATCATCACAATGGGGACATCGGAGAACTGCCGGATGCGTTCGCAGATTTCGTAGCCGCCAAGCTGCGGCATGAACACATCCAGTATGACGAGGTCCGGGCTGTGGCGGTTCATCAGCGCCAGCCCGTCCATACCGTTGTAGGCCGAGCGGACCGTGAAGCCTTCGGATTCCAGATACCACCCCAGGAACTCGTGCGTATCCGGCTCGTCGTCGATGAGAATGATGTCCATGAGCGCGATGAA